>JGI24158J21664_10000896_pt1 | contig 30667 bp, 25 predicted proteins | sample Ectturendosymbi3_FD_21664 | JGI IMG/M metagenome (IMG submission 21664)
ATAGAGTCAAAAGATTGTATTTAGATGCAGACTTTTTTATACGTGAGTTCGATTCATAACTGCATCAGGGAGGATGTTCACAAGTCTCTGCTTGCTTTATCCCCCTATGGCTTCTAATGCTTATAACATACAGTCAGAGATATCAACACACTTTGGATGTAAGTTAATCTATGTTTTATTAAAATCAGACATTTATAAAGTACAAGTTTAGACATTTACCGATTTATGCAATGCACAAATTCACATGAACTCTACTCAGATCAGATTCACAGACACACATTACTTTTAGGAACCGTGCCCACAACCAACAAAAGAATCTAGAAACATCTAGAACGTTTTTCTCATTCTAAGAACTGTCCCAACCTTAACTGGGTGTTTGACTAAATTGCTTACGGTTCGGGAATGAGGACTGGGACTGTAAAGATCGTGACGGACGTTTCCTAGTTTTCGTAGTTTTCGTTTGATCGAAGATTAAATATCAAGTTTCCGAAATAACTGTCATGTTTTCAACGTTTACATTTTTGTCAAGCTTCGCAGAGCTTCCTTGATAAACGAGTTAAGTTTCGGCAGGCCAAATTCGTGATGACAAAGGCTCTGTTGATCCAGTTAAATTTATCATAACAGACTGCCAATTTAGAGTGGCAGAATTCTGTTCGGTTAATGCTAATTTATCGGTTAGAGTGACAGCATGCCTCTCGGACAATGCCAAATGTATGGGACAGAACGTCAGGGATTCACCCGGACAATTGCCACTCGTGTCGATCAAGAAAAAGTCTTTCTAAGTGACTTTATTCGTGATCTGAACTTGCAGGCCACTCATGTCCGCTCTTTTTCCTGCACAGGCAGGTTGCGAAACTTGCAAGCGAACTGTTCTGTCGTTGGTCTTTATTGCGTAAAAATAACAGTGCAACAATGAGACAATGACTGCTAACAGAGAAAAACAGGTAGTTTTATACAGTGTCAAAAAAAGCATCGGTGAATCTGTAGCAATTCTTCCACAAGTTTGGAAAATCCATTGTTAGTGTGAGATGCGTGTGAACAACGTGCCTGGGTGGATAACTTAATCAAATTACGCTTAGGCTACTTAGGCTCCTTTTCACACAGTACAAAACTTTGTGGCTTGTTCGAATACGTCTATGCAGGCTCGTGGGAAACACGTTTAAAGTTTTTTCGGAGTGAGTTCTGAGTTCAAAGATACATTTCGTGTGGCGAATTTTCTAGCTACATTTCGTGTGGCGAAAAGTCAGCTAAATCAAGCAAGTTGAAATAGGACAGTTTTTAACTTTGGCTCAGAATGTCAATTAAAGGTCCATAGTTATCTTTCAATCCATTTTCGTGATTTCCCCCGGATGGCACGATCTGGACGAAGTTACGTCACTAGGGTATAGGTCCCTGGTATTGAAGAAGGAGAGCATTACTGGCATTTGAATACGTAAAAATTTAAAATCTAGTGTTGACAAAAAAACACATTTCGAAAAATTAAATCCATGCAGCATGTGTTAGCAGCCTTACAATACAAAGTCATCTAGTTGCAGCATTTTTGTTTTTGTAAATTCTCTCTTTGGATCCCCCTCTACCTTGGACGTTTGGGGCCGTTGCCACATTTGCACCCTTCTGCACGCCACTGTACAAATTTGAAAATGAGGTGATCCGCGATGCAAAAATGTACCTGTTTCTAACTTAATCATTATCAAGTTAGTCATAAAAATTGCAGTGGGTACGGATACAACATTAATTGGCAGGATAGGCGTAAAAGAGACACGAAGCTTGAAGCATATTTTTGCCACATCACTTCGCAAAATGCTTTTGTAAAGTGTTACTTTACAAATCTTTTCTGTAACACATACTTCCGACTTTCGCCAAAGAAACAAAATAATTTAAAGAGAAAATTTGAAGCACTCGGAGATAAACATAAAAGTTGTACAGAAAGAACTTCATTACAAAAAAACGCGGAAATGAGCAGAAGTAAAAGATTAGAAACGCTTCTGGTGTCCCGTGGTTTTCTTTCGAAAAGTAAAATCCGTTTTTCAAACCATTTGTTGCTGATATATTTTTCAGGATCGTTAATATATTTCTGAATAGCTTCCACGATCTTCAAAACTCAGTTTTAAGTTTTTAAACTCCATTTGCTTGTACAAAAGCACTCCAATGAAAGAGAAAAAATATTAGAATTTTTATGAGAGTTTAAGAAACCATCAGAATTTTTATCTGAATTTGTAAATTTATCAAAGAATATCATAATTTTTATCAAAAGCAAAAATATCAGAAATTTTATCAGCTGTATCAGAATTTTCACTTAACTCCACATCGCGTTTTGAAACATTTTAACATCCTTTCAAATCTGTTTTCAGGTAAAAACAATTTAATACTTTGTAGACCACGAAATAGGCCAGTCGAATCCTTTACAAGCAATTTTGTTCAAATCTTGCCCACCGAGGGCGAGATAGAGTCCATCAAAATATCAAAAGAAGCACAATTCCCTGTATATTCTGGTCAAATAAACATGCAGTTTTTCAGTTAAATTTTGTTGGTAGCGTGACGTCATAAAATCTCCCAGTCATCTTATTGGACTTATAAAAAATTAATAGCCATTTTACCTTTTCATTGAAAAAAGTCCACAAACATCGGCATCTATAGGACACGCAGTTATCCCTGCGTGAGCGGATACACACCAAACTAGCAGATCATGGTAAAAGTTATTGTGCTTATGGGTGAAAAAATATTGGATTTTGGTTGAATAAAACACGTTCAGCTAATTCAACAACATTTAGACAACCTATATCGTTGACATACCACCACTTTAATGTTGATTGTGATTTTTGATCGTTGCTTGAATGTGGTCATCATTTATTGCTTCCATCAAATTGTTCAAAGAATGCTGGATCTATCACAAATTCAAAAAACGGTAATAAACTGTAGAAGCAGCGAGGGAGTCGCCGATCTCATTGTAAATATATTTGGTGATTTCAAATTTTGTCATTGCTTCTTCAAATCTCTCTAATTTGTACAGGCAGATTCCAGCATTTTTATCAAACGAAGCCAACATTGAATCAGTTTTTTGCTGTCTTTTTTCGATTGCTTCTTTAAAGTTCTTCAAAGCATGTTCGTATTTTTTTAATTTTCGAAAACAAGCACCCAACCAGTTTGCTGTAGATGCAGCGAGGGGGTCATCGATCTCATTGCAAATATCTTTGGCGATTTCAAATTTCGTCATTGCTTCTTCAAATCTCTCTAATCTGTGCAAGCAGATTCCAGCATTTTCATGAGACAAAGCCAATGTTCGATCTGTTCTTGGGTCACTTGTCTCGTTTGATCTTCTTTCGAGTACTGCCTCATATATATGCAGAGCTTTTTCGTGTTTTTTGAGAGAACTCATGCAGTGCCCAATGAATTCCGCTGTGTTGTTGTTAAGTTCATATGTTGCATTCATCGAATTATTAGAAGCTTCTTGATAACATTTTACTGCCTTTTGGTACCTTTGTGCTTGGTAATGAGTATTCCCTGTCTCCAACAAGACCTAATTAGCTCTTTTCAACACGTTGTCAGGACGGTTTTCCTCGTCCTGGTTGCCTCCCATGGTGTAAAATCATAGTTTTGAAGCCAAAAACAAGGTAGAAGACAATCTAGTTCAGGTGGCCAATACACAATATTAGAATTTTTTTCCCAATAGCTTTGCAAACCTCACGCTGAAACCTCATAACTATTGTGAAAAATTTGACTGGTGTGTCTTCACCCATAAGCTGATTCATATGGTCAATTAGTTGTTGTGATTCATCAGCACTATAATGGAAGTCTTCCTGGCCGCTTTTTTCCATATAAACTTGAAGCCGGACGTAGCAAGCTACTGCAACTGAAAACTCAAGATCATGAGCGAATTCCTCGTCCAGTACTGTCTTCTCGATTCCTGCAAGTATTTTGATTTTAGAGAAAGAAGAGTTTTCAAATATATGGTTGAACCGTGCTAATGCAGATATAAACAGCGTACGCTGCGATATACCACGCGTTTCACATCCACTGCTTTTTCTAATAAAGCTCGACTTAAGCGCGATATTGCGTTGCATGTTTCAATGTTGTCTTTCAATTGCGTCGAAAGCGTTTCTTTGGAACATCTATTGTCAGTTATTTGTTTCTTGCGTTTTTGAAAATCCGTGTGAAGGTTCTTCTCTCCCGAAACAAAGCAAGAACACATCAAAACATCAGCGAGATGGTAACCATTTTTGAGATCATTATTACTTGACAGATATTCGAGCATTTCTGAAATAGGTTTGATAAGTTCTGCATCTTGCGACGTTTTCAAAGTTCTTTGTCCTCCTAATGGAAATTCAGAAGCTTGGCAAGACATTCCATCAAACAAAATTCCTTTAGTGGTCCACTTATCGCAATACCAATTATGGCTTTCGTCTAACGGGTTGTTTGGATACGGAAGTGCAGCGCTTTTAACAATGGTTTCCCCCAATTTATTACCACATTATTGCTCAACACTGAAACCCACCGAAAATACTCAAGGATTTCTTCATAATTTTCCCTGTGCTGAACTCCTTCTTCAAGAAGTATTGCATCTTCAAAATCTAAATAAGGTGTTATTTCTTTTCTAGCTAAAGATTCCATTCCAATTAATGCATGCTGACATGGTGCATCACCACATTTGTTTTGACAATAACTGATAACATTTTACATTAGATTGCAGTAACATTCGTAAATTTCACTTTGCAAATTTTCCATTGCTTTGATAATTTTTTGGATGTTTTCAGAGAAGTCAATGGTTTCAAGAAATTGTCTCACTTTTGATTTGTATTCTCTACTACTTACTTTCATTGAACTTGCTTCATTAATTAAATCTATGTTAGAGCATTTTGTATTAGCAAGTTTAAGTACATGATCACAAACCTCCTTGAGATCACTTCTTATGTCTTAATTGTTATCAGAGTTTCTTGCTAAAGCTGCGTGGAACAAAATTACCGATCGTATGAGGTCAAACTTATTTGGAGAACGCTGCCTATACACTATTCCAAAAGAATGAAGCACCTTTGCTGTTTCTATTGGTTCCAATTCCTCTCCTTTTTCATTGCACACACTTCGTAATTTCTTTGATTAGTGCATTTCGTCATCATCAAACAAACTGAACATTTTTTGGATCACAACCTTGAGTTCAGCATTATTTTAAATGCGGTTTTCGGATAGCTGAACAAAATCACAAAGTGCACCGTGTAATTACAATTCATTTCAGTTTTGGGGCATATGCATTAGAAAACTCCATTATTCCATTACTGCATGAGCAACACGATGTAAGGAAGCGATGTAAGGAAGCAAGGAAGCATAGTTCATCTTCATTTAACGTTAGCTAGCAGTCTGGATCATATGTTTTACATCAATATAGCATTATGCGCGTGGAAGAACGATCCATGCTTAACTTGAAGTTAGTGAAAGCTTTGTATACGTATCTTGCACAAATAATGCACTTAATTTGAATTATCTTACGCATTTGTGTGAACAAATTCGATTTGAGACCCCATAAAGATCTTCACTAGAAATTACTACTGGCGGAAGGCAGAAAACAATCATCAAATAAAATTGCGCATTCAGAATTATTTGCTAAGCTCAAAATACAGCAAACACGTCCAATTGTAACAACGTGCTGGTTTGTTTTTTTCTGATATTGCAGTAAACAGAAATATTTTGATCAGTATTTTGTTTGTTGATTTAAAACAATTTCTTTCATAACATAAGGGCTTTCAGTACATACAACGTTGATAAATTTTAAATCCGAGATAGGCAAAGCATACTCTTGGTGTTAACCTAAGATAACGTACTGCGATGCACTCGGTAACAAACTTCACTGCAGACAACAAAAGCAGCTGGTGAAAAAACTTTTGTTAAAGCGCATCCTTAGCTGCTTCAAGTGAAATAAGCTTGTCATTATTAAAATATTGAGCAAACCAAACAGGCAAGCATTCAAGCAGTCCATGAGCATGAACGTTTTTTTCTGTAGTATTACTACATGACAAGAAACTATCAGTAATAAATTGCACTCAAAATCCCCCTTGAATAGGTGGTTAATCTCTCCATTCACCAGAGCTTTTAAAACTTTTTAGGAACCGCAGAAGCCGATAACATCAATATGGTCTTGCTCAGCGGTTTTTCAGCGATAACACGCGAACCACTGAAGGTATCTCAATAAATAAAACATTGCAAGAAAGGTATTGTAAAATGTAAACTTTTTTCAAACACAAATATTTGCACAAGCACACCGGGTGCAGAAACCTGTGGGAAGAATGGTCAGTGACTGATTTTTGTATTGCTAAAGAAGTTGCATTCCAAAATAAACGATAAACGTTCAGCACTATGAGGTTCTACCGAGTAACGTTGGAAGCCATGGTGGGCATTGATGAAAGCAGGACCTTAGCGGACAGAAGGTAAAATTTTAACATTGCATCTCGCTGATAAATGCCGTAAGAATAGCTTTTCGCTTGCATTTCAATTCGAAAACGTAACGTTATTGTTGTAACGTCACTTAGAGCCTAACGAGTCCCAAATACAAAAAACAAAATTTTTATTCAACAAACATTTATACACAATTATACAATTACATCATATTACAAGAAGGCTTTTGCTTTTTTAATATTAATAAGCAGTATGGAACAATTAGAAAAATTAACTGCCGGACAACCTAAATACATTGCTTCAAAATTAAATATTCAATTGCGTTTACAAGAAGAAATATTAACTGAATGACATCGATAAAACTAAAAAAAAACGACAAAGGCCAAATTAGCCCAAAGATAACGACAGCATTAAAAACTTTGCTAACTTAGGAAAAAAATCTTTTAACAAGCGCCAGTGATGCGGTGTGCGAATTCGTAACACAGTCATATTTTAACAATATAACCGTTCGCGTTCATGTTTCGTAAGTATTCCGGGATAATCTAGTGGGAAAGTTGAAATGAAACCCAATTTTGTTTTGGTTGACGTCAAAATAGAGCCAGAGTTGAAAAGATGCACAAGCCGGTGTCGTGAACAAACACAGATCTATGCCTTGACGATTTGCACAAGAAACTACGTCTGAAGGAACAACCGATTTAGCAGCCACAGAATTCCGTTCATATTACGAAACTAAAGTTAAAGTCGAAAATGTAAATTATTTACGACCAAATGGTTGAAAAGATTTTTGAAGATGACATGTTTTTTAATGTAGACACAGAGTTTTCCTAACTAAAGCAACAAAAAATGTTGAAGTTCATTTAACCGAAAGCCGGATTCCGTCACATGGAGCATTGAAGAACAGTCGAAGTGGACTTGGTGTGAAAGCTTCTCGTAAACATGCGCAACAACAAACATCAGTCCTATGAAGTGTTGTGGTGCCAGACATTTTGATAATTTTGAAAAAAATTCCTATTTTGAAACTATTTTTTCTCGGAAGAGTAGAATCAAGATTTTTTGTGTTTGGAACCGGAGATATGATATTTCACATGTGAAAAATGACGAAAACTCCCCTAAACATCAACAAATTTATTTTTGTTTTTTCCAAAAATTTGCACAATTTTTTTGTATTTTTACAAACTTTGGGTCCTGGCTGACATTTTCTGTGCCGAATGAATTTGTCTAACGTGTTTGTAAGTTTTCTACAGGTTTTTGAGCAAACCCACTGCTTTTGTTTTGACTGCTATGCTTTTTCAGTTTTTCCCCTATTTGAGTTCGACAATGACGCCAGAAAGCTATCGCCAGTACCTCAAAATATGCGCGATGAAAAGACGTTTCTTACAATACCTTGCTGGTGGACGTAACTTTAGCGGTTTGCGAGTTATCGCAAAAATCGTGCAGCAATGGCAGTATATCGGCTTCTGCGGTCCCTAAATGGTTTCTTGCGAGAGTAAAAATACCTTTGATCTCAGTGGAGCTGCCTTTTCGCAAGATGTTTTTTTTCCTTTTTCCGTTGCCGAATTTCTTGCGCACATACGCAACAAGTCGAAACAAATAAAAACTTTCGTGCAATGTTCATTGCTTGAAAAGGTATCCTGGAATGCTAACGCTGTTGGTATGTCAAACGAACACTGACCCGCGTGAATTTCACCCCTTTTTTAAAAAGATAACCTTGATTATTTTTGGCCCAGTTTACCAAGGGTGAAAGTTTTTGTTTTTCTTGGCCATATTTGGTCAAGGTTACCAACGGTGAAATTTTATGTTGTTTTAGCCTTGTTGGCGAAGCATACCAACGGTGAAAGTTTTGGTTGGTCTTGCTCATTTTTGGCCAAGGATACGATTGGTGAAAGTTTTTTTTTTCAAAGTTTTTTTTTCACGAATGGTGAAAGGTTTGTTTTTTCAGCCTTTTTGGGCAAGATTAGCAACGGTGAAAGTTTTTGTTTTTCTTGGCCATATTGGGCCAAGGTTACCACCGGTGAAATTTTGTTTTTCATGGACACTTTTTGGCCAAGGTTACTTTTGCTGGCCACTTTGGCTGTGAATACCAATGATGAAAGTTATGTTTGTGATTTGAGTTTTACTTTTGAGCAACCTCTGGCATCCCACTCTGCCAAATGCGAGTTCTCCTTCGCTGGAGGCAATCTCTGGCACCCCACTGTACAAGCAGGAGTTCATGTTCCGAGAGGCAACTGCTGGCATGGGATTGGAAGTACGAGTATACTCATACACCGGTAGGCAAGCACTGGCAAGAAAGTACGATTGTACTCGTACCACGGAATAGAAGGTGATTTTACATTACTTGATCGCTACTTCACACTATTTACTTGAACACATTTTGTGCATTTCTATGTAGATTTTACTGTATTTCTTGTGTTGTTGTACATTGTCATCTCCCAGCGTTTTTCATTTCACACTTCTACGTTTTTCTGTGGCATGCTGTCACCCATTTCCTGCGACGTGATGGTTAGTTTTGCGTTTTTTTGTCTTCCTACGTCGGACTGCTAATTTTTATTGTTATTGGTAAGTTGCATGTTGTTAAACAACATTGCCCTATGTCGTTAAAAAACATTGCCCTGAAGATGCCTACTTGAATTGGTGGGCGAAACGTCAGCAAAATACAGTAATAAAATTATCGCCAGAAGATCGAATTTATCTACTTTACTGTACAACGTTTAAGTTTTGTGTGCCGTGAAAGAATTCATATCAGCTTGATACACGTCATTGCGACGCTGATGCCCAGTTTACCGACTTGTAAAGCGGCTGCACGTTCTCTAGATTGGCTGAGTTGTTTTTTTGAGAAAATCAATAAAATTCTATGACAGATGCAGCTTTCTGAATCAGTGAAACTTAAATTCTGATCGAATCAAAAGTTTTCTTGTGGTATTTTGAAAGTACTAACAGAATTGCGTACTTACGTAATACTAGTGGCGGCACGTGACGGTGATTCGTGGGGTGCTGCAACTCCTAACAAAGATTTATGAAGACTAACAGCATCACGTTTTGCGTTGCCGGTCGGACTGGTATGACTTGTTGCAGTCCTCCTTCTACGAACCACTAATGAGACTTCTGTGCATTGCTATGCTGCACTGACATGCTATTTTCTCACTACGCCTAATATTTCCCTCACAGCTATTTAATGAAACAGAACATTTGTTTCGCACCACGCTGATGTTCCTAAAATAACTTCACAATTAATAAGTTGATAGTGTCGCGGTCGCATTTACTGAATATGTCGAGAACACAAATGACTATAGCTGATCATATAACACATCAGTGATAGGGAAAGAAGTGCCTTATCACTTTGGACAGGCAACTGTTATCGTTGGAAGTGGTTAACAGAGTTATTTGACTTCACTCACTAATTAAACGATGCTGCGATTGGTTACCATTTGCGTGAAATTACTTTCAAAGATTAAGTGCAAGTGGCCATATTTTAAGATGTGCTGAAAGTTTGGGTGTTACTACATGCTTTGAAATTAAATCAAAGGGCAGTATCCAAGTCAGGTTTGTATTTCCGTGATAAATGTTTGTCCCACAAGCCAAGTTGAAATTTGAACTCAAGCACGAATTTAAGCTTAACCGGTTTCAATTCTGACGCAATTCACATTGCAACTGCAGGCCTACTCCAAAATGATGTTCTACAGTGTTCCTGGTTTGAGGCTGAGAAAATGTCAAGTCAAGCGTGTGCTGAAGGCGCGTTCAGGAATACAGTCCGTACACGTTTCATAAATCAAACCCAGAATCATCTTTAATTGGAAATCCAGACCAACCCCACCTGCAACATCGCCTCGGAGAGACAACAAAACAAATTTTAGTCTGGCGGCAAGCTTCTGAGGAATCTGCCTGCTTTCTGCTTTCATACTCCGGCGATGGTTAAAACTTGCATGTATCTATTTTTCCATTGTTGTAAGCCTGAAAGAAGGCAGCAAGGAAGTCGATCACAGATTATTTCGTAAGGAAGAATTTCGCGTTTTTCAACTCATCTTCAGTCCTGTAAGCCGTAAGACAAACTCACAGGGGTGAAATATTGGCACTTGTAAACAAGTATAGAAAGAAACACACACGAACTGTAGCCTGTTACAATGAGCACTAAATTTGCAAAGTTAAAAGGCTGACCTTCCTACAGAGCTTCATAAACTAGCCACTTGTAAGAAAACCTGCGTTTGGTTACGGCTTAGAAAAAAGCACTTTTGCTCTGGAGGTAAGTGTTTTTAAAAGCCGTGACCAAACGCACTTTACTGTTTGAAGGGGTCGCTCTACTGCCCAACAGGTAGGCAAACTGACTAGCGATATTGAAGAGGGCTATGAAGGAAGACGTAAGGCGGGTCTCGTCCTTGTGGATCTTACTGCGGTCTATGACAGTGTCTGGCATCAGGGCTTGACACTGAAGCTACTCCAGATCATCCCTCATTGACATCTGGTCTGCTTCATTGTTGAAATAATCTCAATCCGCAGCTTCATCCTTAAAATTAGCAATGGGCAGTGCAGCCGCATCTGACGTTTGAAGAACGGAGTGCCTCAAGGATCAACGCTTGCACCTACGCGGTTTAATATCTATATCAGCGACATCCCCGACACCGTGTCCACTCAATATGGCTATGCTGATGACCTGGACCTCCTGTTTTCTCACAAGGGTTGGAATGAGGTGGAAGAAGTCCTTTCCTTGGACATGCAAAGAGTTGCTGAGTACCTATTTGCATGGAGGCTCAGGCTGAGAACAGCCACAACTACATGCACTGCATTCCACCTGAATAATAGGGAATCCAGCCGTAAGCTTGCGGTCACCGTCAATGGTACCACGACCCCTACAAGCAGAATCCAACTTACCTTGTAGTCACGCTTGACCGCCACCTCACCTTTGGGCAACACTTGGAAGGCCTATGTGGCAACGTCAGAGCCCGTAATTGCCTTTTAAGTCTCTTGGCTGGCTCAACATGCTGGCCCTGGTCTACCGTGCCGCGGAATACGCCGCCCCATCTTGGCGCCGTAACACCCACACCAAGAAGCTAGATGCTGCGTTAAATGATACATTGCCCATCGCCTCTGGGTGCCTGAAACTGACCCGTAGGGAGCTTTTATCTGTACTCACGGGCATTCCACCGGCCCACCTGCGTAGGGAACACTCCACGTTTAAGCTGGCGCTCCAGGCACAGCTGAATACCAACCATCCCCTTCATACCCTTGTCCAAAGCGTACAGTTTATCGGCACACAGTGTTTACGTTCACGACGTCCCTTCCACGGCCATGCTGCGGCGCTCCTGAACTCTGAATTATGTTTTCAATCTTTTCACCTAAGTGAAAAACAGCATAATTCTTTATTTTGTGTAAGAGCATGCCATGTTTTTCAAGTAATAGTTGAATTGGTTATAGGAACATTTGTATGAATGCTTTATCGATGCCGCAATGATGCATTTAAACGTTTGCATAGGGGTGCTCTAAATGAGGCCCCCGAGCCAAATGCGTCCCGCGAGTGCATTTCACATATCTTTCGACTTTGGACTCAGATTGTGTTTTGCCCATCACAAAGGTGTCTTTATTCCAAACGTCAACCGTGATGTCTGGGCTATGTTAGCCTTGAAAAAGGTCGGATGGAAAATAATGTTTCACTGCGCGTGCCTTGAGGTGATCGCTTTTCTCCTTTCTTCAAAACGGTTTGGCACTTTTTTAAAGTTAATGGATCTGCAAGTTACATTTTGAAGCTTGCAGAATCCAATTGTGTTCTCATTCAACATGTAACTGACACTAATTCTTTTTTTATGTTTATCGCAACAATATAGTACCGTAAGTATCGCTGCATTTTAAACGGTTAATTGACAGCAATTTCCCTAGAGAGTCACAGTTGCATCTCTCTGTTGGAAAGGATGGTAGTCCGTTTTAAAGTTCAGCTGCACGTGGCTGACCGTCGTTATCCCTCAAACTGTTGTCTGTGTGCCACTTTTTGTAGTGACCTTCTAAAGCATAGGTTCCCAACCTTTGTTGAGGTTGGCACCCCTTTCATAAAACTAAGTGATGTTCGCACCCCCTCTTATCAACAAAGCGGAGGAATGCCAAAAAAATCCGGTTCTGCAGCATCTTCATTTTTTAAATTACTACTCGTCATATATTTGCCTTCTGACAACGCAACAGAAAACACTCAGTTATATTGTTTGACTTTCTTACCTTACTGGTCATTAGAAAAAAAACCTGGTGGCATTTTTATTACTGCTTCTCTGAAATTATCTGCTCATATCTTGGCACACAATTACTCAGTGCCACGCGCAATCCTGTGAAGGGTTCAAACTGTTCCGACACTTGTTTTTCAAATCACGTTATGAGGAACATCCAGATTCGCATAAATATGTTGTTGCAAAAACCACTAGAATAGCCAGGTCTTTTGTACATAATTTTGGTAAGTTTTCTTGTTTCAACACCAGGAATGTTTGCGTTCCGTGCCATCAAACAACAAACTCGCCATAACTGCGCCATAAACATTTAAACGTCACAATGCGCTTACAATTGCATTACCGGACATCTTTAACCTGTCAACCGCAGCATGAAGCAGAAAAGGCAATGCACTCATTTAACAATTCAAATCTTTAAATTAGCAACTTTAGCTGGAATATTTTGTCTGGGTAATGTTCGTTTGAGCAAGGCCACTTGTAAGTGTTCAAAAATCTTGGTTCTTTTGAAAAAACGTACAACCAAGAACAAACAAACTCTCATCCTCTAAAGTCGCATTTTGGAACCCCAAAAATCATCTTTCGAACCCCCAGGCGTTCCCCAAGGGGTGCGGGAGCCCCGGTTGAGAAACGCTGTTCTAAAGCTTTAGTGGAGCACGTTTGTTATTATTATCTGTTTTTAAACAGGCAATCTTCCGTAAAAAGCAAGCTTGTTCTATTGTTTGCGTGTTCACCTAATATTGACCGTCACAACAAACTTTTTTGAAATTTCCTACTTTATTGACTGATTGCTGGTTGGGAATAGAAGCTGTGCGAGAGTCATAAATTGAGGGTTTTTGCAACAGCTTGTTCTCGTACGGTTGTGCGCAACTATATGCTGAAATACTCAGGGCAAATCCAAATCGTTTCTAAGGTATACGTTGCGTGTACGTGTCTAGCGTAAGATGATGACTAGCACCAAAATAGCGACCAGCAGTACAACGCTATCCGAATAGTTTTGCAAGTATAACATCGTTCCCCCATGCGGCACGAAACAATTAAGCGTTAGGTCGATTTAAGTCAAAATTCCCCACAGAAATGGACAGCTGACAGCAGCTAAACAAATATTTTTCTTAACAGTGCATTCCTCCACCTCAGTTTATGAAAATATAGAATGCTTGTAGGGAATTATGCGTATGAGAACATCAAGGGTATGATAGCAATCGCTAGAAGCGCAATGTTTTGTTTAACAAATTCTTTGCTCATTCATAAACATAACGTTTAGAAATGATGTGTTCACAAGATGAATTAACTTTAGTACCTCTCCTATAAAAAATTCCATTGATGTGAAAATAAAATTTCCCAGACAAAATACTGTATTATAAACTATGTGGATATGCGGTTATACACATGAGCTGCGAATCTTTCTGTGTATGAAGAAAGCATCAGGATTACTTCCACTTTGGTTTCTTGACGTATGGAATGCTCCAAGTGTTTTTGTTTGCTTTGGTCTGTAATTTGTGACACATTGAAAGTTTGCTTCGCACCGATAGCAAGCAAGATCAAGATGATAGTAAGCAAGATCCAGATGATAGTCTGGTCATCCAACCAGTTTTGCTGCTACTGTATAATTTGCCCTAGACAGACTGCTTTTGAGCTTATGTTTGCATAGATGCGAAAGGGTTATGGGAACCCGGACGGAGTTTCATTTTGGCTGGGTTTATACTTTCTTCGTCCAGCTCAGTTCCTTGCGGAACTGGTGCACCCTAACGAGAGAAACCAGTTGCGACGCAGCACCCCCTGCGCAACTGTGTGGATCATCCTGCAAACCTCCTTCAATTGCGTTTCTAATTATCTTTTCACATGACCCTTTCATTAACTTAAATGTGTCTTTAATGTTAGCTTGTTTAGGGACATCTGACTCGATAACCGTACTGTTTTTTCGGTGTCCTGGCAAACTATTTACTATGAAAATGCAAATGCAATATCTTCCTTATCGCCAATAAACTTACTACTACTATATCAGAAAATTTGCTAATTTTAACACAGTTTTCAATGATCGTGATTATGCTATCCTTAGCACCATTTTTTGAAACGGAAAGCAATGGCCAAATTTTTGTTTGGGTTTGATGAGACTGTAGACTTCCAATGTAGTATTTTTTCGCTTTGGTACTATCGACATAGCTTGATAATTTTTTCTCAACCCGCTTGCCACTCGCCTTAGCGGTCATATGTGACTTTTGCATTTACTAGTGTGTGTTCTACTCTCTACAATGAATCTAGTTAGAAATGATGCACAACGGTGTTTTACTGTAAATGCACCCATACAATGGAACGATGTTGATCAATGGAACTCATATGGTGTTTGAAACGCACATCACATACATTTATTTCTAGTACACAGTAGCAAATTATTCAAATTAAATGTTGTGTGAAAATGCTTGAAAGTACACTTGAAAGGACAGTTTTACAATGGCGCTCTCATGAGGCTGTTGTCCTCGCCTGCAGATGCGCGGTTTTAGATTTGAGGTAGTCTTTACATCTTTATTAAGTCATTTTTGCTTTATCACGAACGCTCATGAAACTTTTCAAAGCTACTTTCCTTTGCGTTTCTTACTTGAAATGAATTCCATTTCTAAACCACTTAACAATTCACACACAACGACTAACTTCACTGTTGTTCACTTGCGTATGTATCTACTGTGGTATACAGCTATTGACAGGCTGATAGGTGCAAGTTTTAATCGTCGCACAAGGATGAAAGCAGAGTCAAGCAGGCAGAATCCTCACAAGCAGGCCATGAAGCTATAGCGTCTTTTAGTATTCTTCACTGCTGTTCTTATTCTGACCTCTGGTTCTGAGGTTTCCCTCTCCAGAATGTTCCAGTCGATGTAGAAGGACAAAAATGGACTTTCCACTTGGAGCAAATTAAATAGGGCGTGATGTTTGCAGTTGTAAATCATCTTTCGTTCACGTCATTGCAACGCTGATGCAGGGTTGCCAGGTGAAAATTTCAGTAAAAAGACAAACAATGCTAGAAAGAGGTCAGAAAAAGGCTAAACCGATTGCTGAAAAGCCAGAAAAAAGTCTAACTTTATTTGCGGTATTGCAATTCTTTTGTCTTGGAAAACATCTAAATTATACGCATACAAAAAACATTTCCTTCGAAATTAAGATTATCTTGCTTGGCATTGTACTGGAGCACTAATCTTCTTTGATATTTCATGGATTGTGAAATTGCACGTTTTGGCTAAAACGGTGCCACAGTTTGCAATCTGATCCATCAGCAGCTTTCTGCACCCATACGAAAGTCATCTTCCACTAAATCCTGTACTTCCGACCAGAATCATGAGAACCCTTCCACTTCGACGTCATTTTAGCATTTCTGTTGTGGAGACTCAGACCTGTCTGCAAGCATTGAGCCTGCTTTGTGCTTGCAACACACTGCACAGTGCAGTGAGTGCACATATTTCCAGTGATTGCGCAAAAGCTTAATTTCGAAATCAACATTCCTCCAGTATTACTAATACCAGAATGCCGGGGTCTGATATAGCATTTATCACAAAAATTTTGCAAATGTGTTGCCGAAAAATGGAATAGTAATATTTTTCTTCAAAAGAAGCTATTTCAGCGTAAAACGGCCAAAAACCAGCCAAAAGGGCAAAAAAGCTTTTAAAGGCCAGCCAGCTTGAGATGAAGTCGAAAACGGCCAAAAGGCCAACTAAAATTTTATAGGCCAACCAGCTTGAAACGAGGCCAAATTTCTGAAATTTGAGCTAAAAAGCCAATCTGGTAACCCAGCGCTGATGTGCAGTTACCGACGTCTACAGTGGCTGCACAACCACGTGATTGGCTGAGTTGTTTTCTTGATAAAATAAATAAAAATATTTGGATGATGCAGATTTTTTTAACTTAAATTCTGAACAAATTATAAGTTCTTTTTGTTGCATTTTCAAAGTTCTGACAAAATTGTGGGCATATTGCGTGCGCGACATTCATAAATGAATATATATACATGCTATCTAACTTTATCATTTGACGTACACCATGTTTTTCTAAAAATATGATTTCACTTATCCCTTCGTGCGTTGATTTGTTATCTGTTGGTGTCAATGACTTAACTTTACAGTGGTTTAGTAATTAGAGAAGTGATTGTGTTTATTTAGTTTGAGTTTTTTTCTTGCTACTGCGAGAGTTTTTTTTATTGTAAACAACATTTTTATCTTCTGATCACTTCAATACTTAAATTACAGCGACAGGACGTATCTAAGCCCCGCGTCAATGTGGAAAAATGTATGTGACAATCCACGCAGACAGTGCATTTGATGTTAGACACCATGACATCCCACAGTGAATCAATAACAGACTGCCTGCTTGCGAATATTTGTGAACTATGGTGCAACCAAGGAAGTCATCGCTAAAAAGCTGAATGCTTTCTGGAACAAAAATATCAAATACAGTTGTGTATTGCGTTAAGTAAAACTGTAAGTACACAGATTTCTCTGGACTTACTAGTAAAACGCAGCGAAATATACAGTAAAATTAATTGCGGAACATTTATTTCGATGCATGACTTTACATTTTTATTGCATGATTTTAAGTTTCCAAAAATGTATCTGAAGTTGATTGAAGAAAAACACACCCGTGCTGTAAAATGAACTGGAATGAATATTGACGTCCTCGTCATGTAACATTTGGTTTTTCTTTTTGTGTTTTTGACACACGTTAAACTAAAATTGCCCCAGAATGGACTCAGATGCTTTTGGCGAACACAAAAGAACTCTGAGCACTTCAAAATATTTATGGTGCAGCAAGTAGCTGGCGGAGGAAATTTGGGCAAATGAAGTCCAACGTCAGCTTTTAAAAGACGCTCCAGCATATTTGCCTGACAAACAAAAAAGTTTCAGGATTGCAATAACTTGTAGTGTTCTGCAAGACACAGCATACAACAACCCATAAGCAAAATATTAATGAATGATATGCTAGCAATTTTAAAAACAGCGGTTTCCTATAAGCAAAATATTAATGAATGATATGCTAGCAATTTTAAAAACAGTGGTTTGCATGGTTTCATTAGCAAATGCAATAAATGAAGCGCCCGTTGCTAAATTGCGAAACAGGATGGCTTGATCTTTTGTTTGCCCTGGTAATAATGGTAAACACTGAGCCGGTCACGAGCCCAGCAACCGATGACACTGCTGTTAGCTGAACTGAACATTGAAAATCAGCGGTAGTCATGTAGATATTTCCAAAATGTGCAACTATCAGTGTTCGTGAATGGAAAGTGGCTATAACGTTACAACGTGTTTCAAATCAATTGTTGTCACTTTGTTGGAGCAAGAGCAGGAGTAAAAAAAGTGACAACGATCTCGTTGCGTTCAAACCCTCTGAAAAAGCAGAAAGTCTCGTAGCTTCTAGACATAACTACCTATATCATCTAGTTTCTAGAAACGACGAGCTATATGCCCGCCCGAGTCAGCTTTCGACGCCCTGTTACTCTCAACTCACTCTTTGCATCTATGCAAAACGAACGGGCTTGGTTGGGGCGCCCAAACGGAGTTTCTCCACGAGCTCGGGAAACCCTAAGTACGCCAAGGGGTAAATACGCCTATTTTTCAAAAGCTAGAATTATTGAATAACAGCACCTAAAATCCTGAAAACGTTTTCGTTCTCTGTAACAGCACATTTTTCATTCCGGGCATTTTCATGTTGTCCTTACGCAAGTGCGAGGCCGTTGCCTAAACTACGAGAAATAATTGGAAAACTCGGTTATGGGAAAACTCTGGGAAAACTCGGAAATAGTGGGAAAACTCGGTGTTGATTGGCTGCAAACAAAGCAAGTTTATTTCAAAATGTAAGGTTACATCGATGCAAAATTTTCGAAAAAATTAAAACTTTGTGTATTTTGCACGTGCTGGCGGGCATTTGTGATCCTGTCTGGTGTCGTGACTGGGAAATACTGACCCTCATTTGTCCCTTGATAGCAGGACGAACTGATATTCATCAGTAACTTGTGTTTCAATAGCCTGCGCTATTGACCAAGCTACCAAAAAGTTTGTTTTAAAGATCAAGTTGTCTACCTACACCAGGCTGAAGACTATAATCACGCAAGAAAAATTGTTCACGCTTTGAAGTACAGTACAATAAAGATGACGATTTCGCTATGAAGATAGATGGAAATTGTTTGGTTTTTCAAAACTTTTTACAAGTTTCCTCTTGTGTTTATAGTTTTACGGTGGCGTCAATGAAATCAGAACTGCACGAGTGCACTTTTCTTTTACGGAAGGAAATCAGTATGTTTCTTATGGTTTTCATTTTGAAAGAGGAACTTTGAGAAACAGAATGATATTTGTTAAATCACCTGCCGAAGAANAAATACAGTGGCCCAACAAAGGAAAAATATTTTTTTCCAGAATATGCAGTACTTAAANAACCTATATTGAAACTTTCCAATTTTTTTCGATTTAAAATTGTGATGACCTCTAATTATGTGTGAAAGAAGGGTAGAAAGCAGTCTGCTCGAGTTCGTTTAGATCAGCGGTTCCCAAAATTTTTCTGATCAGGTACCATTTGTGGGCAGCGTACTATCAACGCGCACCATCCTTGTTTCAGGAAAACTCAGTCCACCAAATATCATTCGATCAAAAGTTTAGAAAACCAAATTTGACACAAATTCGACATGAACAAAATGGCTGTTATGAATTGTAATGGTCATTTTCAAAACCTAACAAAGCAAGTACACAAAAATTCACGAATTTAATAATAGACCAGATAAGCAAAAACTGTAGCTGGGACTATATTTTTTATGAAGAGAAACAAAAAGTTGGCCTATTCGCGTACTCCCTTTAAGCCCTTTGCATACCATTAGTGGTACGCGTACAACAGATTGGGAATCACTGACTTAAATAAATACAAGATAGTTGCCCAGCACGGCGAGCTAACGACTGATGAAGACTGTTTTTCTGCGCCCTGCGCACAGGCGTCTTACTTGGTTTCTGTAGTAGACCCCTAGGGCTAGAACCTGAACTTTGCCACAGATGTACATGCTAACATCGCCACTCACGTTCGTCAATTAGTTATCATTACGACGACACATCTCCGATTGTGCGTATCTTATACGCGTCTCACAACCTGTGGGCTTTTACGTATGTGCACGTCTCACAACCTGTAAACGTGTGTGTTTGGGAGGATCTCATGTTTCTTGCTGAGATGCTGCGCTTTTCGTTTTTGTGTTCTGAGGCGTCAGCCACGCGATGTTCATCAAGAACAATTTTCGTTACCGCGGTTTGTGCAAAGAAAAGAGACGCAGCAAGAAACCAAAAAAAGGTGACAAGTTCGCACTCGCAGAAAGCCTCCACATATTAGATTCCTATCCGGGGAACCCTACACATTTACTGTCCACGAGAAGGAGCTTTCTATTTCCACACGCAGATACTGCATCTTTACTGCAAATAAAGATTTATTGCAGATGCAACGTGCTTCATTGTTCTTACTTGTGCTACATTAAGCTGCATGTTTGCTGCAAGAAGTGAGCCAATGAAATACACGACGCAAATAGGACTACGGCAACTGGCCTCGCAAAATGTTACCAACGGTCAGGCATGTACCCTAAAATTTAATAAGGGGAATGAGGGGGTTGGGGAAAAAACAACAAACGAGTCTCAACATTCAAATACCTAATATTGCGTTTTTATAGCGTCAGCCATAAAACATGCATTTGTCGGGCGTTTTTCCGGAACATCGCGTTCAGATTTCGGCCAGCAAATCAAAAGTTTGCTTTCGTTGTCTTGACAAGTTTGTGATTAGTTAAGTTCTAAGATTCTACTTTAGATAGAGTCACCATTTGCTCCTAAAAGTTTCCTGCAAATGCGCTTGTAAAAACTCTATTAAGTGCACAATGTGCAGTATGCTTTTTACACCCATCACTGCAGTTGAACAAGAAGTCACCGTGGCCGCCATCACGATTGCGCTTCTTATGTTTACACACTTCGGATGTACACCAACACAGGTTCGATTGAAGTCGAGTTGCGAGTTTGCTCTAAGTCACTGACCTCCGACGTAGTTCGATTAAACGTGCCTGCATATAAGACCTGGATCTTGTAGTCGAAATCGTGAGCTTGAAATTGACATATTTAGCTGATAAACGTAAATGATAGAGTCTCTCAATCTGTTTAAAAAATGTTTTGATTTTATGTCATTTAACGCTGTGAGCGTGAAATGCGACTGCGGCAGCATGTTTGTGCAATACATGCACTAAGCTTGTTACATTTTGCTGCTGACTCTTCCCGTTGCAGCTGAATGATTTCAAATTTACTGCATGACAGGCCGGGTGGAGATTAACATCAGACCAAAGTTGCAACACTTTGAGACTACTCAAAGATCGGACTCTAATTACATAACAAGACTGACCTTTTTCACGCCGAAAAGACAATTGATGAAAACGTTAAAGCTCCACGTAATTGTGGTTTTAACCGTCACTTTTACCATCGCAACTGAGATTCAAGAATGAATGCTATTGTTGCTAAACAAAAACTATGGCGTAATAAAGACTTCGTAACTGGATTGCTTCTTAATAAAGTTTGAGCATCAAGGCATACAAAGTGTATATCACCACCATATTCAAGCATTCAGTATCAAACCTGCATCAGTCAAAATCTGTGCCATTCATCACATATCTACAACATTAAAAGCAAAATATATGACAGTCTATGTGTGCGGATGCAGACAATGATAAGTTATATTTGTAGTACACCAGAGCTTTCAGAGAGGAATTTTTGCAATGGTCTTAAAATGACGCTTATATCACCGTTAGGTGGAATACATCACGCTGGTATACCAGAAATAGGCGCGAAAGCGTTACTCCTTGTTTTTACTTGCGATTAGTGATTGCCAGCGGTCAGGTACAAGTTTATGTTTCATAATCACCAATTTTCTCGAAGAGCTTAGGCCTCAAGTAACGGTCAGCCATAAAATGAATTACATAACACTTAAAATACACACAACGTTTGGTTAATCGCTGACAATTGGTTAACCGTACTGCTTTGATCAGCCTCGACTAAACATTCAAGTAGGTTAGGTTGCTCAAGCAGTTTTCTTGATTTGCAGCCAAGTATCTCTTTTGTCTACACGCCAAAGGCTTGTTTAACCTGAACATTTATTGCTGCAACGTTTTGTAAATGGGGGGAGGTTATTGCCCCGTTGCTCTCCTGCCACCTGTCACAACGCTCTGACTTGAACACTCCGCAGTTTGAAATAAGATTGATGCCATACTGAAAGGTTTGGCTTTTCGAAGGCTGACAAGCTGCAGAGTTCCTTATTCGAAGCGAACGTTATTAGAACACAGCCTATTTACATAGCAACACATTTTCAGGCTCATCAAACCTGCGATGCATATAGGCTTGTCCGAAAGTGCCACGTCGTAAATCTTCTTGTAATGCGCAAAGTTTTCATGACACAAAGGTTTCGTTTCGGTTTGCACAAATTCATCGCGTTCAAAAGACAATCTCAAGTGTACACTGTACAGATTTATTTGCATGCTTTCATTACTTTTTGCAATAAATGTTTAACAAACCCATTAACTTATTGCATATTGTGACCATGCGTCACATTATTTCTCCTCTATTTTTAAAAATGTTTTATAGGCGTTGGTCACACTTGTGGTTCAACAAATCCTTCTTCAATTGCGTTTCACAAAACATCCAAAACTGCAATTGTGTTGCTTGCAGGTCAAATTCGCGTATAATATTTTTTTAACGTAACACGAAGGGGTATTTTCTATGCAAGTCAAGAAAAATCTTGTGTGCTGTTGCAGAATTAAATAGCAATGGTAATTTGTCGCTTAAGCTGCTTATTCTCAAAATCAAATTTGTAATAGATTGATATCAGTCATAACAAATCTAATTTTTTTTGTATAGCCTGGGTTCGGCGCATGTGAAGTTTCATGAGACCATCTTATAGGAGTCCTGTCACACTTTCAGGTTGCGACGATTTCATGCTGCACCTTAGGACAAAAAAGGCAAAAGAATTTGTTCGAATTCATCTTCAATGCACAACAGCAATAAGCAAAGGTTCGTTGGATAAACACCGTCTGACTTAGTGTCGGGGCTACTGTAAGTGCAACATTACTTTTAGATTCTAGTGTGTTTTGTGTGCATGAATTGACGGTTCATTACTATTTCATGTTTTTTTGTTGTTTTCTTTTTTGCTGCCGCCGTCCCTTTCTTTCTTTCGTTTGCAGGTAAAATGCGCCAAAAAGATTCTTCTCCATTGTATGCAGCGGGTTTGTCGCCTTTGGCGGATTTCTTCACCATCATGAAATGCTTCTGCACAACTTGTGAATCTTTGCACACCACAGTGCACGTGACTCCTCAAGCGGCTGGCTTTTGTGGAAGTTGGAGAATTGACCTCTTCTTGACACCAAAATACGAACTTCTGCAAAGCAACAGTTGCCTGCTGCAAAGCAACAGCAGCAGTTGTCTTTTTCGGTGTCCCAGCGCCTTAACTTTAATTTGCATGAAAGTGTTTAAATGTTTGCGCCAATAAACTCTATCTACCCATCTGCTGATTTTGCCGCTATTTTGTATTGGTTTTGGTAAAACCGGTATTTTGCGTAATTATTGGCAATGTGTCAAATATGGCAAATGGAAAGTATAACTCAGGGCACGCAAGGTTAATCTTTATCACTGTGAGATAACATCAGGGTGTGCAGAAAAACCATTGCTAATACATCCATTAAACCCAATGTGATATGCCGCCATCTTGTGTCAAAACACCTAAAAAAGAAGGATCGAAATCAGAGCAAATTACAGCGACTTGGTGAGAACGTGAAAACGCCAGCGCATAGACTGGACAGGCCAAAGGCACGTCGGGATTATAAAAACATCTTGTCAAGTCATTCGCCTGGAGGCGCAAAACATTAAGGCTCATAATGTTGCGGAGTTCCTTGTCTTGCCAGCAGCAAAGATACATGTCAGGCACTTGACTGGTGAAGGTGCAGTCATAAAGTTGGATAGCGTGTTCCTTTCTAACAAAATTGTAAAGCGCCGTATCGAAGAAATGTCTGTAGACATTGCTGACCAAACAACTGCAGGAGTAAGACCATCACAATTTGGGTTTTCCTTAAAAACTTAACGAATCGTCGGACGTCACCAACAGCATAATGCTGTGAAGACCGATATACCGTTGAGCGAATACCTGTCTTTCAAACAAGATGTATATATGTTTTCAATGTTTCGGCAAATTCCTTAATGAAAAATGATCTGCATTGGAGTTATTTGATTTGATGCACAAAAGATGGTTCTCCGTTTATGCTAAGTTGAAAGACATGACTTTAAGCCCATGAGAAACCAGTGTCACAGAAAGCCACTGTTGTTTGTTGTTTTATATTCAGATTCGCTCTTTTCGCCAAGGTGTCCTCTTTACAATTCCTAACATGCTTGAACCGAGTTATCAGAATTGTGAATTTTGTCAAAATGTCAACTCTAATTCCTCGACTGCTTGACCGGCTCTGTGAAGATTTTAGTGCCTACCGGAAGTTCCCTCTTTATCACAGAGACGTACAGACGTGCACTGGCACTTCCGAGAGAATATGACAAGGGTGTCTTTGAACTGAGGGATGAACCACTCGTTTTTTCAGGGAGAAAATCAAGGCTTTAACAACGATTTGGTGAACTAGGAGTTTAAGTCAAGATTGAATTAACTTTCAGATATATATAAGACGCTTAGCCACACACATCTGTTATTTCTAGACTCCAAAATCTATATGCTGTATTAAAGGTTTTATCTCCAAACCTAAAGCATTTTCCGGAAGCTGGGCATCTGGATGAGGAACATTGACAGCAAACAGCACGGAATGTTCAAACTCCTTACCTCCACCCAGACGAACTTCCTACCACCATCCAAAGGAAGCCAACTCATAGATTAGTTCAATAAATTGTTCGTCACCTAACACTACTATAAACATAGTTGATGTATTATTTTCTGGATGTATTGTAATTTGTTGCGACTACATTTTCAGTCCATTATCAATCGATACTGCTCTTCTACCTGCAGGAATGGGGAAGCATAGGGAGATTACTGACGTTAAAGCTGACTAGATAACAAAAACAATGCAAACAGAATGCTTTTCGTAAATTTTTGGCTGCAGATGGCCTCCACATACAAGACGCTGACCATTAACGCTGCTCCTCACCTACTGGTTTCCCCCTCAACATTGGAGTATGCGCAGGGGTTCTCTAACATGATGGCCATTAAGTCCAAGGTCCGTAACCGTTTTGCCTCGCCTGGACATAATTTCGTTGCGCTGTGAGTGAGGTTATTCCCCAAATAGACCATCTTGTGCAGAAGAACCGCTTGCAAAACTCGTGTTAAATTGTGTTTAACACAACACAATTTTTGAATTCGTTTTCGTGGTCTATTAATCTCAGGTACTTTTGACTAATTACATTCTCTGAAACCAGGCGGTACAATCCGACATTAAAAAACGCCAGGTGGAACGTGATCACAATAATATTGAGAACCACTGCCTTAAGGAACCCATGTGCGGCTGAAATGAATATGCATATGCAAATTGATGTATTACAGGTAAGAGAGTCAAAGTGACTTTATGTCAAAATGCTATTACGCTACGCATCTGGAAAATAGAGGAAAGTAAAGTTGCGATCATAACTAACAATGCTACTGAGTAAAACATCACGCAATGGATAGCACTACAACTGCAAACTACCATCGTGCAAGGTTTCTACCAACTGATAACCGCATTCGATGAACCAGTAACAGTTCGGGCAATAACACAAGCAAATAAAAGGAATCACATACGTTGATAACAAATGTAATTAAAGGGAAGCATTTGTATAAGGAAACTACGCCAATTAGGAAGGGAGAGATCATGGAAAACGAAATTAGCCTTGAGATCTAAACTGGTAAAACCTAAAATATACATCATGTCGTATAGGAATGGGACGTCACAAATACCTTCCTTCTTCAAATAAGCTTTCATTCTATCCTGATATGCTGTGCGCGACGTAAAGAGGTGATGCTAGGAGCAAAAGACGCGCATAAGTAAAAGTGCAGAAATAGTTTTTTGACTTTTAAAAAAATCGATGAAATTACATGATTTTCCTGAACTGTGAAACACCCAAATTTCCTTGAAAACCTTTGCAAAAGGTGTTAGATAAAGCATATATCTACCCTTCTGCTTGCTCATGATAAGGCACAATTTGTCTGCGTTCCTTGTTTGATTAAATACGAACAAATGTCAACAAAATGTTTTGCAGTGTATCATAAAAGGGCTAAGAGTTTGTGATACAATTATGTGTGAACTGAAGGATACGAGCAAGTTGGGGGTAATTGAAGATGCTCCAGATACCAGTGACCACTCAGGTTTGAAATATATCACAAAGGGTACAGTATATACATTGGTTGCCACGCTCTGAATGAACAACACGTTGTAGCATATTGACAAATGTCAGCTAGTACATATACTGTTGCAAGCTATGTCCTGCTGCTTGATTGCGATTTCAGTCGACAACTTTATCGAATAAAAATTAAAATAGTTGAATCCATGTCGTTGGTGAAACGAGGACTTCCGGCTGGTGAGCGGTTGACTTCGTAATGTTCAGGTAACTGGCCCCACGCTAAGCAAAAAAGCAAAACAAAGCAACTGTTGTTTCTTGTGTGTAGCTAAAAACAAGCATAAAAATTTTACAAAAGTCTTAAGCAAGGTGTATAAAGAGACAAAATGTTTTTTCTGTTTTTCTACCTGCAAAATCTCCACATCCATTGGAATCATACGATTTTGTATTTCCAGATCCGATGCAGTAGAAGGAAGGATCAGCATCTCCTATTAACCTGAAAAAGGGCGCAGTGTTTAGCCATTTACGTCATCATGCTTTGATATTTCATTCATTTTTATTCTCGTTTTTCTGCTTATGAAGGGTCGCGGAGGCAGCAGCCCTAGGAGAAATCGAAACACTCATGATTTTCAACGATTTCAGAAAGTTCTGCTGATTCCACACCAAGACAGTCCAGGAAGGGTCGGAGATGTAATCGCGCCACCTGGACCAGATTGACCTTTGGGCCGCTTTCCCGTGGGTCTAGCCAACACGGCTTCTTTTGTCAATATTTCCGGGGATATTCTGGTAACATTGCCGAAGCATCGTTACTGAGATCTCTCTATCCGGAGGAGAGTGGTTCAACATACATAGTTTGACGAACTTCATAGCTGTACGCTTTTTCGCGAAATATCAAGCAGTGAATTCTTCTCAAGAAAACGATTTCCTCTGGACATCTTTTTAGTAATTTCAATCGGTTTTCGACCTGATTCAGTGGACTGCTGTAAATTGAAAGCTCCCAGACTTATATAATAAAGTAGATAATTGCAGTTCAAAGGTTGTAAAGTTTAGTGCGCGTACTAGGTCAACCTATCAAAGAAAATATGTTTAGGAAACGCTGTTTTTAATTTTAAATACTTTTAAGGTGATCCTGAAAACTGAGTTACGTCTACCGTTGCATGTATGTTTCCTCAACCCGCATCTAGCAAAAAACTTGTTATTTCCATGTTTGTGCATTAAACACTGCGAGGCGTGGATGCTCAAGTAACATGATGTGTGTCACACGCATAAGATATGCAAAGCGAATAAATAACAAATCTACCTCACTCCAGGACACATCGCGTAAGATGCTCCATTTTTGTCGAATGCTCGTAACTGAAGAAAGCCTGAAGTTACGTTTGGATTGCTATAATCGATAAATCCTTTGGTGAAGGATACAGGTACAACAATGCTTGGAGTTGGTCCAAGCAGCTCAATCGGATCAATGGAATCTGCGGAAAATCGCTTAATTATTGATGTAGATAACGAATAACGATCTGAAAATCAAAGCGTTGACCCTAGGATCGAAGTTTGATTAAGACGAAATTTCGTTTAAGAATTACTGCCAGTGTGTTTTTATGTGTCTCTTGCATTACATCTAAAAACTTGCCGCTTGATGCAATTTTGCACAAGTACTGTTTAATTTCGTTTGTTAATTTGTATCATTCTTGCTTTGAGAACATCATTTCCCTTAAAGCAAGTAATTTGCTTTTCCTGCATAACTACAAGGGTCGCACTATCCAAAACTTTGATCTCACGATTGGGTGAAAATTTCCCACAGAAAAAAAACAAAGCTATTTAAGGAAGTTGGGTTATTGCGATAAAAAAATTAACTATACTGTACTTGCGTTGCCCTCCAAGTTGGAGTTGCAAAAATGTGCGTGCGCCCTCCAAGTTGGAATTGCAAAAATGTGCGTTATGCCCCTCCCTACCAATTCTGGGTACCTAAAGGCGCTCAGCGGTGTGTGCACAGACCCTTTCAAAAATGTGTACAGCATCAAGTTTCCTGTCATCAGCTCTTGCTATTCCTAGTCCTGACGTGGACACATCACAGGCCCTGAATGAAGAAAGGTAGGGAACAGTGTTGAATCGTCAACTAGAAACAACGTTTCAACTTTTGACCGCTTTCGCGTTGGTTTAGCCATCGGGACTTGCCTCGCCAATTTTTCCTGGAACATTCTGAACACAAATCCGAACCAACCGAGCTGGACTTTCTCGATTCGGAGATGAAGTGACTGGAGATTCAGGGCTTTGCGATTTTTATAGCTGCGCATTTTATTGCAAAGCGTCGCAGAGTGAACTCTTCGCAAATATCCCATTTCTGCCTCTTATACTTTAAATAGCATTCTTTCATTCATTATCCAAGATTCATAATCACAGGTGAGAATCAGAACAAAGACCTATTTAAAAACTGATAGCTTTGCGATTTTTAAAATTCTCGTATTGAGACCACAGAACGATAAAACTCAAATAGAACTATGTCTTCATTACCAATCCGTATATCAACATCTGTTCCCCCCGTCCGTATGCCCGAGCAGCAGATGAAGCTACAGCTGCTTTGTGCAGCCGGACTACAACTCCGCGTACTCTGTGCATTCTGAGCATCCTGGGAACTAGGACCAGTTCTGGGTTGATTTTGATGTTTGGACGGCCGTGTGCGCAAAGCCGTGTGGAGGCTTCTTGTTCCATATGAATACCCTTTAGACTTTGAACTTACAAGATAACTGAAAATAAAACACCCACTGAGACGGAATCGTCAAATGTTTAAAGGACACCTGAACATTAACGGGCTTTGGCGTTGGCATAGTTTCATAAAGTATAGATTTCACTTGACACAGCCTAAAATGATAATCATTTATTATGTCTCGTGACATCATAGTTGAGTTTATTTGGCAAAAAATAAGAATTTCAAAGATGTGAAAGAAACCATAGCAATTGCAAAAACGCCAGGGCACCGAAAAAAAACGGAAGGTTATCGAGTCGTTGCCCCCCACAGCTCTTGATATGTCATTGCCATTGACTTGGTGACTGATCATTCAAGGAATACGGGCAGAGCAAATCCTAACTATCAGTACTATGCGCAGACTACAACAAACTTTGCCTTTAACCTAAGCAGTGATAATACCCTAACATTGAGGCACCGCATCGCTAAAAACTACTGTAATGTTTCCATTTTCTGTCTTTGTCATTGCTACATAAGCTTAGAGCACTAAACTCTCATTTTCCGTTCCGGTATTATGCTACAATAATTTTTACAACCACATAAACAAGTACCGCCGCTACTCTACTCACAAATGAAGCGGTCGCGACACCTGCTGGTAATTCTGCTGCAAAGGTAGTTTCAAACAAGCCCCACACTAGACGGAGCTTTCGAAAGCAAAACATAGTAATAAAATCAGGTATTCGCTTTACAGACTTAGCAGTTTGAAAATTTATCGCTCAAGTTCGAAGGTAAAAAAGCTAAAGTTTAAACCAGGCATTTATGTGGAGGCCCATATTTGTGGAGGCGCGCTGGTTGCCGCACACAACGCACACGCCTACATCCGGCATTAACAAGGTCGATACACTGTCTATAAAGGTTTTCTTCCATCTTTGTCCTCTATGGTCCCCCACTTTATTTGGTAGGATCTCCCGGTCTTGCACGTTTGTGTAGAAAGCTACTGAGAGCATTTGAACACTAACTGCATGGGTAACGACTGTATGGTACCTTTAATCACACCCAAACTGCTATGCCATAGGATATTTAGTAATATTGGAAGAACAAGGGTACTTAGAAATCAGTTTAGTGCAGAGGAAGACATGAGTAAAATCAGAAAACTAGAAATCAGTTTTGCACCGAGGTGTCACTGGGCACGTGGAAATCTACCAGTGCGTAGTACATGCACATGATAAACAGGCACTAAACACCATTGCATCGAAAATGTCGAATTTGAGATTGTAAAAAAAAAGTCAGGCGTATTGTACATACACAACAATGGTAAGCTTAGTGGACAGCATGCGAGCTGCGGGTTTGATATAGCTGCTCCAGAGACATTTGCTAATGGTGGTGAAACCACAGAAAAGAGTTTTTAGGTTTCAGTCATCTTGCAGGAAATACACTCTGCGTGATGTCAAGCAGCGCTGCTAATGAACGATTGTTTCTTATCGATGATCATGGTGTAACTAACCGAAGTGCAAATTTAAAAGAGTTCCTCAGTGAACGACATACACTTTTTCAACAGTGCTCTGTAAAAGAAGCGCTGAAGTTTGACAAGGTTTTACATTTTTCCTTATAGAGTTTTCAAGACTTCTATTGGCTTTGATATAAACCACAGAATAAATTGCCGCTAGCGATGGAACACACTGCGTGAGTTTTTAGTGGATTTCAGACACACGGTGACATGAGCAGGTTTGGGACGGAAACAATGCGCGTTGGTCGTAAACAATTAGTTTGGTCTTTTGACTTTACTACCCTTGAAAAGTTTTCCTTTGTAACAACACATTTGCCATTTCATTTTTTTGCAACACCTTTGCAAAATTTTAGTGATAAATGTTACGTTAGGACAACGCCCTTTTTCTGATGGTGGCAAGATTTGAGGGATGAGAGATTCAAAATCATTTTTTGCGCAGCCATTGAAAATGTACTGTGAAGCACTTAGTAGGCTCAAAGAAGCACTTAGCAGGCTCAAAGAAGCACTTAGCAGGCTCAAAGAAGCACTTAGCAGGCTCAAAGAAGCACTTAGTAGGCTCAAAGAAGCACTTAGC
>JGI24158J21664_10000897_pt1 | contig 30664 bp, 16 predicted proteins | sample Ectturendosymbi3_FD_21664 | JGI IMG/M metagenome (IMG submission 21664)
AAAGCGAAGAGCTCGCTTGGAGACGAGCACCGTTTTGTAAAGAGAATAACGCTGTCATAGAAAAAGCACATCGAGAGGAACTGCTCGGTTAGGCGTTCTTACCCGAAAATAACGTTGGCAACACACATCACTTTAGTAGCATTATCACAGTAAGCCCTACTGCTTTGAGAATCAAAGAAACGAAGGATGCATACGTTCCTATATGTAATAAGCTGCAATACCTAGCCTACTTATTACTTAACATAACCAGCATTCCTGCACTGAAATGCGAAGTCAAGGTGCGAGATTTAAAGCAACTCAAACTGCAAACATAAGGTGCAATGCGTCCTGTTTAAAGAAAAATTTAGTCTTCTCCTTCAGTGATCCTGGCCAAAGCTAGGCTACTGTATCCAAGATTAGAAGATTTGCATTGTGGAAGTAATCTTAGGCAAGTGTAGCATTAACAAAAATGAGTGTCAGAAGAAAAGTATCAGAGGTGTGAAAACGTCATTCTGCTTTTTAAGTACCGCAGAAGCCGATGATCGTTTTTTTAGCGCGGTTTTTGCCATAACTCACGAACCACAGTTAGCAAGATCGACAAATAAGAGATTGTAATAAAGGTTTATGAGCGATCGTTTTGATAATTCCCCAGAAAGGTATGTTTGCATTTGAAAATGTTGAGAAAAACGCAGTTTTTTGTTTATTCGCAAGCAAAAGTTGGCAATTTTCTGTTATTTAAAAAAAATCGGCTTCACGCTTACCTGTCACCATTTTCGAAGCACTCTTGGCTTGGACTCCGGGCAAGGATCGCAACTAACCACAAACACCAAAAAGTCACTCATCCTTGCTTTGCGGGGAAAATGTTTGGGCGAAAAATGCATTTAAAAAAATTTTGAACAAATAAGATTTTTCAGCTTTTACGCCAAAACTTTTGCCAAAAGCATTTTAAGAGTGTACCATTCGAAAGAAGGCGAAAAATCCTAAAAAGTTCATATTTTTGATAAAAGCTTTGTCAGCTTTTTGTGGAATTTCTGTCGATATTTTAAATTGCCATGACTTTTCTTCCTCTTTATTTTTACTCGAAAACTGGTAGTATTTTGTAAAACGTTAATTTCAATATGATCTGCGAGTTTCAGATTTTTTCGTTATATGGAACTGGTGGTATGGGCCAGGGCCGCAACCAACTGATATCTTCGGGGGGAGAAAAATGATGTAATTTGTTGCTGTACCTGACAAATACATACGTTTTTAAAAATTTTGGGGGGCAATTGCCCGATTGCCCCCCTCTGGTTGCGGGCCTGGTATGTACTTTCGAAGACGAAAAATGATAAAAACGTCCAAAAAAACTTCTCTCTGGGCCCCCAAAAACATGTTGAGTTTTTTTGTCTGCATTTTTCAAAAGTTTTAGATATGGTTTGATTTTGTATGCAAAACGAATTTTCTGCCGTGTTTTATTCTCTCTCCACAGGTCGTTGAATAAAACCACTGTTTTGCAGCAAGATTGTTTTTTTCCCTGCCCAACACCACAAACACGACTTTAAGACAACAAAGGATGCGTCGTCAAAAACCTTGCTTACAATGTCTTACGTGTTGACGCACTGTAGCTTCAGCGGTTCGCGAGTTATCGCAAAAATCGCAATGAAATGCCAATGTATTCGCTCCAGGGTCAATCAATTGTGGCACGACTTTTTTGCAAATTTACCTACCGACTGTATTTGGTGAACGTGCATTGCCTCTGCACATCTTAAAATTGCCGGGGCGTCCTAGGCAAGGTCCATTAAGTGTCCTAGGCAAGGTCTGTCCAGCATCTCTCCCCCAAAAACATATCCTTTACCGTTGTACATATGGCGTAGACAAGGATGATTTTGCATCATGCAAATTTTTAGATGAATACCGAGTTTACTTGAACACAAAGTTCATCAAAATATTATCTGCACAAGTTACAAGTATTACTGCATTCATACAAAAGAAAAAATCTAGCATAGGCCTCAAAACATTGTTACAGTCCCGTTGCTACATCTGGTATTGTAACAATCAGCGAAGGTCCACATGGACAACAAACATCTGACCTTCGCGGACGTCACCAAGTTGGTTATGGTGCGTGGCAGTTGGAAGCTGTTTGGTTAAATAAATTAAGGTGGTGCGTCCAATCATTTAAAATCGAAACTTAACTGGTTAACTGCAGTACTACTAACGCCAATAACACAGATTGGCCAATAGTGACACTTGTAACAGAATGGCTGATGATACCCTGGATGTCTGCTTGAGTCTGTCGACTACCAAATTTAAAGCGGTCATTGACTCAATAACCAAAATCAAGAAACAATAATTTCTATTATTATTTTGTTGGTGTGTTGTGTACCTTTTTTCTAGCAGAAAACTTGTATTTTGAGTCCCAAACAATGAAACAGAAAACTTCAAAGTGAAAATTACCCTCGAAACCAACATTCCGTTAGACGTACAGCAAACATTAGGTCTGCTGGAACAGCAAACCAGTCTCCTAATTGCAGTGGAATTCCTGTTTTTGCGGCCCGCAAATTTTTCCTCAAACCGTAATGTGGCCCTTCATGCTCGCAGTCTTGGACCACTCTGAACTAGATGACTTGGTGACATGATGTTCATGTTGCCATTTCAGCTGATTTGCTGCTAAATCTAGCAACTTTTTCTGACTGTTAGCTCTAGCTGTAAAATTATCAGTCTTGCAGTTAACTCATTTTTTAGAACGATTTTAAAAACCGTTAGGCAGGCTAAGCAGGTAACAAATTCCTGGCCAAATACTTGTTCCAACAGTTTGTAGAGATGAAAACTTTTACACCTTCTTCATCAAAAAATTCTTTACTTTCTTTCTGACGCTTTATAATTATACAGTATTGGGCAACACAAGGACAACCAGGCACAACTACTGAAGTAGCTGCCTTTATCATTTGGATGCATAAATATACCATTGCTATTACCATTGGAGTTTCTATTATGACGCCGCGAAGCTGCTTTTAGGCAAATAAATTGCACCATGCTAACAAGTAACTAAATGGCTTATTGAAACCTAAATGATTTGCTTAGTGTGCTTAGTGAGCGCAATGGGCTTAAAAGACTACATTGGCAGAATATAATTTTATCCCACAACACATCATTTTTGCAAGTGGTTCAGTTACGCCAGGAAGTCGTTGGCCTAATGTCTGGTCAGTTGATAGTGAGTGTAAGACCAAAAATTGATACATAGCCTTATAAGTTTATTTTAAACACCTCAAAAATAGCAGTTATTTAAGCAGAATTTCACTATTATAGGCAGATTTTAGCTGAAAATTTGTGACATGGTTTTTAACAAGATATAGCATTATTTTGTGACGTGATTTAGCAGGTTTAGGTTACAACCATCTGGCAACACTGGTTTTTAGCACGCCAAGCGTTTTCCTGATTTTATACATTTACTTTCTTGTGTTGTTTTTTTCAGAAGATAATGCCACAGCAAAAACGTAAAGCTAGCCATCCAAGCATAAAGCAGTATTTTTGTAGTAAGCCTAAATCTAAATAAAATTTTCTTGCTGGACCGATATTTCGGGCCGATATTTGGGTTTCACCGATATATCGGTATCGGCCAAAACGGCCGATTTTATCGGCTTCGGTAGGTGTTGACAAAACGCTATTATATTCCTCACGCATGCAGACAACTTGCGCAAGAAAGCATAACGAACCAAGTCAAGGAAGTTATCTTGCAACAACGCTAGCAGGTGCATTTTCATAAACAAGCAGACAAGATGAACCATGAAGCACGCATCGGCCGTCGCAGCCAAAACAAAAGCAGCATCATTAATCAGATTAATTTAAAAACATAGTAAAATATTGAAATTGCAATTTGAAAAACTTTTTGCAATTTGAAAAATTTTAGCTCATAAATCCTGATTTTTGAAGTTTTTCAAAAAAAGGTAAGGCATAGAATACATTACATTTTTGATAATGAAGCAGAAAACAAGATTTAAAAATTTTGGAAATATTGATTATCGGTATTGGTCCATGAATGGCCAATATATCGGTATCGAACCCCAAAAAGCAATATCAGTCGATCTCTACCAAAATGGCCTGGAAAAAACTCAATGGATTTCACTATTTCATGCTATTCATCAGGATCGCATTTCAGATAAAGTTAACACGGTAGTTGAGCGCGTACATCCCTGATTTACTGGGTTTTGAAAGAAGAGATAGCGAATCGAAAAATAGCTTCCTTACAAACCTTGGTGGACCGCATTATTGGCAATATTGACTGGCTTCGCGACCAATAGCATAGCCAGCCCAAAATTTTTGGGGGGACCAGATGTTTGATTTTAGGTGAATAACACGTATTTTGTTTGGGATACGCCTCTTGAAGCAAAGAATGACTATATGTTCTAAAAATGTGGGAGGGTATGGCCTCCTAGGCCCTCCCTGGTATGTTCGCGACCTCCGCCATACCTGTGGCAGTAACCGAGTTTATTTTGCTCATTTTGGAACATTTGAGTGACCGCACTGTTTCTGATGTCATGCAGAGCCCATGCTGGGCTAGTACGGTCGACGAGACAACCGATATGTCTGCATTGTGCCGCTCATTCCACTTGTCACAGCTGGCCAGAGCTAGGATTTTCAACTCTGCGCTATGTTGAAACCAAGCAACGAAACCGGCTGCGTGATGTAACTCTGAATGCGATGATAAATGTTTTAATGAACCGTCCAGACAGAACTGTTGCCAGAAAGTCTTCAATAGAGTGGCTTTACGTTTGTGCAGGAAGCTTGACATTCTAAAAATTGACAAAAACTCCACTGTTTTATAGTGTTTCAAATTTCAATTTGGGGGTCCTTGGACCTTTTTGAGCCTGGCTAAGCCCGCCACAGGCCCCCATGGTGATGAAACTGGGTCCAGAGCAGCGGGTGAACTTGAGATTGCTCATAAGATTTGCGAGTGAAATAGGATAAGAGCAAAGAATAAACAGTGGCAGAGTGAGCACTAAATACTGTAGAATCTGCAGATGATGAGTAAGAAACCGATGCTCTTAGTCATGAACAAGAGCTGTTTAGTGAAGTTGAAATTGAAAAATTTGTGTTGGCATATTTGTAAATACAGTAGTACTAATTGTGCACTGTGACTGACAATACTATAACACATTTAATACTGTAATACGTTTAGAAATTATATTGAAGGTTTTGCTAAAAATGCGGCCTCATACAATTTCTTGGTGTTCCCTTACCAAGCTTTGAAAAAAACCCTGGATCTTCACAGCAATAATCCTCATAGTAAATCGTTACGCTGTAGACTGCATTTGGGTCAGTGTCCTGAACCTGGACAAGCGCACTTGTCCCTTGTGTTCATGTGGTACCAATGAAATCGAAGTGGAGCAGCCAGGAATTTTGTTCGGGAGGGGTCAGTCACTGATGTCGTCAGAGTTCCATCCTTAGCTATTTTGCACAAAGATCATTTCAGTGTCACACCTCAATTTCTGGTCTATTACGATAGGATATGACGCCAAATATCTTCTGCTAGTCGGCATCAACAAATTTTCACAAGCAAACGTTTGCTTTAGCAGTGATCATTAACAAGCAATTGTTAACTAAAAAGTTTTCAGTGAACGCTAAGAGTAGCGGAAAGCGATGCTCCATGTAAAGCGGTCCTCAAGAACGTCACTGATCTTATCTATTGAACATGTCAAAGTCAACTAAAGTACGTAAGTGGATTCATAGAAACAAATCAGAGGATTGCCATGGCCAAATTTTGATTTTACAAAATATCTGCGAGCACAGTGACAAGATGAAGTTCAGTCTGCGTTTCTTTTTGGACAACTCGTCGATAACCATCTCAGGAGCAACTGTCACATCGCAAATAATCGCCATTAAGAGGGTCTTGTCCCATAGTGCTGCGTAGATAGGCTTATAGCAGCCGCCGACGCGTTGAAAAGTAACGTTCACTTGTTGTTCTGACTGGTAACGTTGAAAACACAGTAAATGCAACAAGGTCTGCATGTTTGGGAAAGCAAAAGGCTAATAAAGGGCTAGTGTCTCCATAATGTTTGCCGGCAGATCAGAGTTTGGGGCACTGAACCACTTAAACGTCCATCTGGCATATTCTGCTTTCAAGATTGACGATCAAAAGTCAACGTGACAGCTATACATGTCCAAACTGTCTTGAAGAGCAAAGAAGCAGCCAAGTTTAAGGAAAGCAGGAATCAAATACTGCAACTTCAGAGTTGCTCTGTGGGAAGAAATCGAACCTCCATTTGATAAATCGTATTCTCCAAATGCGGAATATGAACGATTCTTTTGTAGAACTCCTCAGGAAAAGTTGCTTCATGATTTTCTGGATTGGATATACTTGCTGCCCAGTGTGCCTTGGAAGTTTGTTATCGATATCCAACTGATCAGCCATGGTCGAAACTAAATGTGTGTAAGTAAAGTGGAATTAACCTTCTCTATTCTCTCTTTTGTTTTCCAAATATTCAAAACCTCTTCTACCATCGACATATTCTGACAGTGACTTGCTGTACATTTAAAACTTGAGACCCCTATATCACTACCTGGCATCGCATACCTACTATCCGCAATGCCAACCGTGTTATGGGAAACATTCTGTTGTTGCATAACACTCCTTTGCGTCGTGCGCTTGGGTTTGATCATGTCTTGACCAAGTACGTTTCTATTTGGTTCGGTAATACTTCATGAAAGTAATCCTCTCAAACATGTCTCATCTGAAATTGAACTCCTTTGCAAGAAAGCTGACCCCTTGCATTCACTCAGGCTGCACCTCGGGTCGTGCTGTCCACTATATATGGCAAGTTTGCCAATAAAGTTGCATGCTTTAGTCGCATATTTTAGCATCTAATCGCAAACGGTCACGTTAAACGCTGTTCATACTTGCGTGCGACTGTTTCTTCCCTTTATTTTCGAATAGTTAAAATTGATATAAAGCACCAGTGAAAATTCAAAACTCAAAGCAAGTTTGTTTCGGGATGGGGCGTGGCTTTTTTGGCCTCATAGGGCATCGGGTTCTTAACTGTACTCCTCATTCTGCATTTCGCGTTGATCTACAGTCTGTAAAATTAATTTTAATGAAAGATAGCCTACAAGATTTGCTGTCAAGTATAAAGTGCGATCATGCAAGACTTCAGCAAATTCTGCTGTTTGGACATCCTATGCTTAAACTTAAGCCCATTTCAAATATTTATAGGGCTGTCTCTAAATACCTAGAACGCACTAACCGCTTTACCTCGCCATAAAACCTTGGGTTTCCTTATAGCAATTTATTATTCAGCAATTCACTGTTCATGAAGTTAATTCTTTGTTCCCAATATTCTTGTAAAATTTTGTCGACTGTTGGTCGTATATTAGCCCGTTTAATGTGTGCTTGCAATTTTCTGTTATTTGTTTGTCGTGTGTTTGTAATCTTTCGTTAACTATTCGTCGTTTGTTTGTTCGCTGGACATGACGCGACGAAGAGCATATTCAGGCTCCGACCTGCCGCTCGCCGTAGCTAAATGAATAAACATGGAAAAAAGTTTGATGAGAATTATAATCTTTTTCGCTATTTTCAGATTTTTGTGCGCTTATTTTGCCAACATACCGAGAGCTTTAGATAGATAGATAGATTAATTTGGCGGTACTGANTGAGTTGCGCCAGATGTACTCGCTAAAGCAACAAACGCCGGGGCACCGAAAAAATACAGAGGTTATCTAGCCAGGTGCCCCATAAATTAGCTGAGATTGACAAGATTTCCATGATGAAAGGTTGTGCCGACCGCAAGAATTGCTGTCGCAGTCCGATGTACAGCTTGCGGGATAAAGGATAAAATTGTGAAGAGTCGGGCACAAATGGCCATAATAACGTTAATTGTCATGGCTCGCAAGGTTCCACACGGACCGCAAGGGTCTAGCTATAGCCCTGCGGTTGAGAAAATTAGGTGAGAACGCAACGCACCATTTGCAAATGCCTCTTCATGGGTTTCGTTGTAGGCTAGTCATATGAAGCCATCGCTTTTGGAAACGCCACTAGAAGCCAATGTGCACTACTGGAAAATAGTACGAAGATGAAAAAGCTCAGGTATTTAGCAATAAACATTTTACGTCGCTTTCGCGCAGAGAACTTCCCACAACGTTGCCAAAGTTATTACTCTTATACATACCTAGGGAATTCGCGGAAACATTGTTGCTACCAGTTACGCTCGTTGCTGCTTTTCTACCGGTGGACAAGTAATATGCTGGCAGTGATCACTAAAATTTTTTCGAGGTTGCTCAACCTGTTCTCCTTCAACAAGCAAGTAAACCTTTTTACTTTCACCAAAAACCTATCCATCCTCACTCACCACTTCGCGGACTAGTGTGGCGAGCATGATGAACTGAATAAAGAATTAGTTGCGCCAGCAAACAGCGGTCGCACACACTTCACACTGCAATCTTTAGAATGAGCATATTGCAAGACTCTAAGCTTTGTGTGGTTTTAAATACAAAACAGTGCGCACGAGCTCTACTTTGTTTCCATGCCCGTAGTACAGCACGGTACACCGAGGTGTTGCTATGCTTGCTGCTACGCCAACGCTGCTTAGTAATTTCGCATACCTCGAAAATTCGTAACTGCCTGATTGCATAAAGTGTGTTGGTACGCCTGCTAGTACTAACACCTAACTTTCTACAATTCATCCGATCCTTAACTGAAAAATTGGTTAAAAAACACCCAGCAGACAAAAGATACATCATTATTTATAATTTGACAAGCTGCTAATGGAGTGGTTTCAAATCTTGCAGCCCCCCTCCATACGCATTTGTTTAAAAGAGCCAAATTAAAGGACCACGTTTCTTTGCTAAGATGAAGGTGTCTTAAACGCTACATGCCAATCCTTCAAATTTTTACCAAATCAGTTGCTTTCATTTGCAGTTCTTTCCTTGAAAAACTGTCTCCCAATTCCAAGTCTAGTGCGCTTGGTTTGAAAATATTGTTTAGGAATATATTCCTTGAACACACCTTTTGTTTCATGATAGCTCGTTTTCTTGTGTTATTTTTCTGGACAAAAAGCTATTTCAAACTTTGCTTATGAAACTATTTATAGAAAGAAATCTTCACAGCCTAGAATCAAACAATATGATCTTATCAGAGCATATATTTTGCTTACGGAGCAGACATCATCAGTTCCTATTCAAATAGAATTGCTTAGGAAAATGTTTGTTTAAAAATACAGCCAAAATGACTAAATTATCTCATTGTTACAGAAATCCTTGGCAAGAAACAAAAAATCTTGGCAAATTTGAATGAAAATTAACAAATATGGAGATCGATAGCACTGTATGGTGACTTGCATTTAGTCGTGCCCTTAAAATTTCGCCGAAATCAATTCAACCCTGTTCACATGAAAGCACTAAAATTACTTAAGTTTATCCCTGAAACAATAAAAATGGAGGTGGGTTTGGGTTACCAGCCAAAAACGCTTTTCAGGTCTCATGGCTCGGTGTCGGATATTCAAGTCTCAATTCCGTCTCGCCTTTTTGACAGTCTCGGTGTTGAAGTTTGAACTCATTCTCAGTCTCAGAACTTGAGATCTCGCATACTTATCACTATAGATAACACACAAAGCTTTAACTACAACTTCGAGGGAGAAATAACTTTCAGTTGAAATTCTGTCAAATAATCAAAAGCTGATGATAACCGGATTTACGAAAAGAAGGCTTACATTAAATCGGAACAGCATTTATTATTCTTAAGCCATCCTCTAGTTCAACATAAAAAATCTAGCCAAACTTAAATCACATTAAGTTTTGCCAATTTTGCACATAAGCTGCAAAATCATCCGATGGGGAATATCATCCTTGACCCAAAGGCATGCATTCATCCCTGGCAGCGAGTGTGTACTGATTGTGCTGGCCCAGTGCTTTCCGAGGGTTTTAAGCACTCGTTGATGACTGCGTGATACCATTTAGGTTAAGGTAACGATGAGCTGCGGTCTGTTGAGTTGCATGAAGAACGGCTGCAGCAGGATAAATTTTGTGGGATGGTTTGGTTACTATGATCGCAACACTGTCATTGAATAAAACTCTCTCTTATCGATTTTTTTATTTTTACTTTTCGTTTTTTTGAAGATTTCATAAACTTGAAGAAGCTTTAACGGACAAGCGTACTAATCACTGCCACGCTTTTCATCCTTCAAAACACCAGGTTACTGCCACATATTTTCAAAACGTGAAACGTTGAAAGCAATCGTTTCTTAACTAGCTGTGAGGACAAGAAGTGCAAATTTTAGCTTACCTGAATAACATATTCTTTGAGTAGTCACCGTTGTCATCGCAAGTGTAATTATAACGATATTTGATGAAATGGTTACTCGAAGGGTAGCCATCGTAACAAAAGTGTTGACTGTTATTCCAATTATGCAGAAAAGGACAATAAAAGTTTAGACCTAACAAACGCTCACGTAGGAAAATATTACGATTTCAGCTCTATTAAAAAATCCAGCAAAAGTAATTGGGAAACGCTAAAATTAAATAAACCATAATTCAGCAACAGTAAAACTTAGTATTTAAGCAATATAATGTACTTAGTCGCAATGTCGGCCATAAGCATGTATTTTAACATTTGTAACTAGGCGCAAGTGAGTGACTGAACTATTAACAGAGCATTTAGGTCATATCGCTCAGTTAAACGTGAAACAAACATAGTACTTGGGAGGAATTACCAGATTATCTTTGCGGACCAGGTTACTGCCACATGTTTTCAAAAAGATTTGAACAAACTTTTCAATGCAAGAGCTACCTTTAGAAACTCACAATTTTAAAAGGCTGCATGGTATATCAAGTGAAAAAGTGTGTATTTATAATAAAACCACAACAAAAGATTTTTATAAAAATAGTTGATTTATTAATTATAACTTTACATGACATCTCAAGCAGTCTAGTTTTAATACTTAATATTTTGATCAATTTTAGTACAACAAAGCAGTTCATATTTCATAAAGTATATGATCACAATACGAATTAAACTACAATGACAAAATAACATCTACAGTGCAGCAGGCATTTAATTACAATAATCGAGAAATTATTTCGGTGCAACGGTAGAGCAACAGCTGTAGTAGCATAGGGGCAAAATGATGGTAATTTGATGTGATGATATTGTACCTAAACACTAAACCACTAAAAGTGTTTTTGAAAATTTCGGAGGGGAGTAATTGCACGATTGCCCCCATCTGGTAGCGGGTCTGTTGGAGGGGGCCAAACGCATCAATCTATGTTTTGATATATTTTCTCTCTGTCTCTAAACGTAAATGTATGACTTAATCTCGACGGCGGAATATAAACATTTGCCGGGCGTAGTGTGGCCACCTCTGTGGATAAATCGGACCAATATCAGCTCGCACCTCCAAACTTTTGAGGGATTAACCAGGATAAACAAGCAATCGCCGGCTCTGAAATGCTAAGAAACGAGATGCATATGTAATGTTTTTGGGTTTTCAAAGTCGAGTGTGCAGACACCTGCCCAATTAGATCATATTTGTTTTTCTCAGAGTAAGCCTGCCCAGGGGCGCAACCAGCTCTTTATTTCGGGAGGCCGTTTTCATGGAATTTCATTCGATGACGTCATCGTGCTTATTCAACCGTGATACAACTTTTTCGCAAATGGTCACAGACAAAGTTCTCTTCGCAACATTTCCGAAAATGAGAATTTTAATCAAGATGCAGACCAAACGATCAGGACAGAGCAATAATTAGTAGCTTGATACAAACACCTGGTTCCGTATTCAACTAAAGCAGTCATGGCTTTGGTGTAGTAGATGTATAGGCTACTAGTAAACCTGCCTAACTTTTTGTCTTGTTTCAACAAATTTACCAAATCAATTATCTAGGTTTTTGAAACTTCAGTTGAATATAATATGCCATGAGATAAATTTCTGCAGACGATATTGCGAGCGGTGAAATTGTCAGATACAAAAGACTGATACGAATGCTAGGATATATTTAATCACTGATGCTATTGTTTCAATCGTAGATACGAGACTTCGTCTGCGAACTGAAACACTCTTGAAAGGAATGCAGGCAGGAATGCAACTTGAACTTTATTACGAATGGTTGGGTCAGGCCCGCCACCAGATGTGGGTGGGCCTCGCCACTTTTGCCAGGACTACATAAACAACACTTAATAACTTTGAGGCCCTTGTGAAATTGAGTTTCCTTTGCAACGTTAGAGCTTGGCTGTGAAACCCCAGCAACGGTTACGCACTGAACATAAAATGCAAAAACTCTTAGTAGCCTACAGTAACCTCAGAAAAACGTAAAGCTAATACAAGGTGAACGTAGTATACTGTTTCTGTCACCAGGCATAGTCTCCTGGCTACAAACTTTGCTCGACTGGTGTGATAACAATCTAGTATTTATTGTTGACGTTTCGAGAGTCTTTGTAAACTCTCTTCCTCAGAAGTTAGGCAAGATCGTACACACACACATTTCTGAAATTTCAGAATTAGAATATCAAATTTCATGATTAGAATACAAAATTTCAATCTGTATTCTTTAAAAGTCTCTGCAAATTTCAAAATTGTAATGCCATGTTTTGAATTTTTCGGGGGCATTTCCCCCCCTGGTTGCGCGCCTGAGCCTGTCGACTCATGTTACAAGCGCCTATTTCCGCGGCATCTTTCAAAACAGCATAAGCTTGAAACACTCGTGTTTCTCATAAAATGAGCCAGTTAAAAGTCACTAGACCACACGCGGGCAAACTGCCGTGGGTAGCTCTTTAATGAGGCCAGATCTGTTTGTGCAAAATATTGTAATAAAGCCAATTAATAATTTTACATCTCATTTATATTATATTACAGATGCAATCTATCTACCAGCTCCCGACGTAGCCCACTTTCAAATTTTTGAATCGAATGCAGTCCTGGAGTCAGAAAGTATGGAAACCTTTGCACTAGTTAACAGCACCGAGGTTTTAAGAAATAGGTGCAAAGTCTGTAGGTTTAGTAGTAACATATAGTTTTAATCAATAAAAAAGCCGTAATATGGCAATATCGTTTGTTTGATGCCGGTTATCAGCAGGCCCGTAACCAGCTTGGGACACCAGGGTGAGCGAAGAGTTTTGTGAGAGTGGCCCAAATTTTTTGAACTATGTCCAATAGCTTTAAACTACGTATGTCCTAAACATTTTTCCAGGGAGGGCTAACAATTTTGCAGGGGCGGCGAAGCTTCCCCTGGATACGGGTCTGGTTATCAGTAATGTAACAACGAGACATTAAGTAATGTTTGCGCAATGTAAATATACACACCTTACTGCGAATGCAGAAAAAATTAGGTTGCCGAAAATATCACTTTTATCTCCAAGCGTTTGCCTCTAAAGAACAACATGCACAAAACACTGTTTGATGTCACTCAAGGTCAAAAACTAGTACTGAGATGCAAGGAACTTTTGTTCCAGTAATGAAACCATTACTGGCCTTTCGCTGTTCATTGACTTAATTTTTTTGACCATTTTCACCACCAACGTGCTGGCAATGTTGCTATCATCGGTCACAGCGTTTTTAAACGTACACGCGAGAATTTGGTTGCCTACGTTAGAAATGCAGTATTGATCAGGGTCAGGGTTGCCAGATGAAAATTTCAATAAAAAGCCAAACAATGGTAAAATGAAGCAAGAAATAGGCCAAACCGATTGCATAAAGGCTAGAAAAAATCCAAACTTTGTTTGTCATATTGCTATTTCTTTATCACAAAGAAACAGCTGAATTACAAGCATACCATTAGAAATTTTCTTTAAAGTTGAGATTTAAGTCTTGCTTGGCCTTGCACTGAAGCTGTGGTGTTTTGTACTAATCACAAGCTTATTACTGATGCTTCTCTGACTTATGGTTTGTGAGATCGCACACTTGGATACAATGGTGCCACAGTTTGTATACTGATCCTTTTGCAGCTTTCTGCACACATACGGAAGTAATCTCCATTTTTCTCCTATACGAGTTTACGACCAGAATTACAAGAGCCCTTCAACTTCCTCGACGTCATTGTAGGATTTCTATCGCGGAGACGCAGACCTGTCTGTAAGCGTTGAGCCTGCTCAATGATTACAACACCCGATACAGTGGACACATTTCCAGTTGATTAAGCAAAAAAATATTCGAATCTCGCTTCTCTCAAATCTTACAAAGGTCAGAACGCCGGCGTCAGTCTAATATAGCATTTATCACAAACGTTTTGCAAATGTGTTGCCGAAAAAATGGAATAGTAACGTTTTTCTGCAGAGAAAACTTTTTCTCCGTAAAAAAACAAAAGGCCGAACAGTTTTTAAGGCCAAACAACTTGCGATGAGGCTAAAAAGGGCCAAATATAATTTTTCAGGCCAAACAACTTGAAACGAGGTCATAATTTTGAAAATTGGCCTAGACGAGACCAACCTGACAACCCCGGTATTGCTTACGTATTCCGCCGACGTTCTGAATCTTAACGGCGTGTTGTTTCGAGCTAAATGAATCTGTTGCCCTGCTCAATGAAGCGCCAGCTAGTTTTGAAATTCTAGTGAACGCAATTATTTGAGAAAGACGTATTTTCCGGTTTTAATTGTGTCAGCTTGTATTGTGATTTGGTCAATTTGAGTTACATCTGAAGTAAGATTTGAAGTTCCAGTGAACGCAATTATTTGAGAAACATGTATTTTCAAGTTTTAATTGTCGCAATTTGTGTTGTGATTTATTCACTTCAGTCTTGAGTTTGTTTGCTTTCTCTGGTGCCCTTGTTTTAGCTTTCCAACTTTTCACCTGTTAGCGTTGCTTGCAGATTCAAGGACTGGCGATGCCTAGTGTTACGTGAAATCGATTTCCTACGAAAAATTTGCAGAGGGATTCCTTGCTTGTCTCTCATTGAATACCAACCTTATATTCATGAAGATGGCAAGACGTCTCATCAAAGTGTTCTGCCAACCGTCACGTCCGTACGTTTTCGTTTGTATTACGACTTCCTTTGATTAAAAACAATCGTAGTACAGAGAAAAAGCTAGTGTGTGTTGTTTTGAGCAAATGTTTCTCAACCATGACGCACTGGCTCTTCATGGGATATTAAAGTAAGCTGTGTAGGCAGTTTACATAGAGTTTAGAAATATATGTTGCATGTTTTGAAAAAATAATAGCAGTAATGTCAACTAAAAGATGGTACTGCCATAGAATAAATTTCTGTTTGAAACGGTTGTCGGTTTGGCTTATTATTATCGTAAACCAAAATGATGTAACACTAACTTGGAGTCAACCAAGATAGTTTCATCCAAAGACCAGTTGATCCACACCAACGAGATTTAGAAAAACTATTATAAGGACTGCAATGGGTCTTGATGATTCACCACCATAAACAACGGGTTCAACTGCCTTAATGATGAAAAATCTCATAATTTTTTCCGAACTAGCATGACCCTACAGTATTTGTGGTCGACTCTAACAACCACTCAGTTACATTTTATTTCTCGAGCTCTTCGTTTGAACTGATGGACGTAGGATTTCCTGAAGTTCCCAGCTTTTCCGGAGCAGTAAGTCAAATTTCAAATATTTAAGAAGTTAGCCAACATCAACTGTACAGCGGTCACCACTCTAAAGCAAATTTTTCCTAAGAAGAGACGCTGTCACTCAACCGGAAACAAACGAATACAGTTATTCATAGGCAGGCGCAGTTCAATGCAGCTGTTTTTGTTGCGCCAACAGGAAGATATAAAAGGCAGTGGATTGAAGGGCGGATTTAGGAAGCACTTATGCGTCCACTATACAGGCAAATTCGGTTCATTTCGGCGGAAACCCTGACAGCCACTCGCGGTACCCTGAGGTTCCGCGGAACCCCGGTTGAAAAACACTGCCCCACATTCTTCTCAAGAACAAAGGGCAATCCAATCTTTTCCTGGAATTCATAGATCTTTCGCGTAGTTCAGAAGTTCTCTTCGTTAAATTTCCGTGATATCTAGCGCTTTTTGTATGTTCATTTTTCGGATATGTAGGCTACATTTTCATGCGGGCCCGTGTGCCGCCCTCGGAAATATCGTCTAGTTGTTGATTTGATTAGCTGAACGTACACTCCTTTGTTATAGTAACCACATATTTCATGGACCAAACAAACACAATCCGTTCTGTGAACACAGAGCTTATTTATGCTGTTTTAAGTTGTCATTTTACAAGCAATACAAAATATGTTTCAACCCTCTGTGCTATAGGCTGATGGTAAACAGCATGAAGACAAGTTGTGCACAGCAGAGGATTGTCGCAACATCCCCAGCGTAACCAGCTTGGGACACCAAGGCGGGTGAAGAGTTTTCTGAGAGGGGCCCAAATCTTTTAAACTATGTCCATCCCATTTTCCCAGGGGGGCGAAAAATTTAGCAGGGGTGCTTCGCCCCCCTGCGCCCTCCTATCTACGGGCCTGTCCTCAGCTAACCATAAAATAAGTCCAAGATAGACACGTTTTCTCATGTAAAACTCACGAAAACCTGTTCTAACTGGTTTAACTAACCTATAGAATTGTAGAGCTTCAACAAGCAATCTGTGTTTGCGGGCATTCTAATTGCAAACAGCCAAACGTAGGATCCAATACTGACAATATTGCTTTTCATCGGAGTTCTGCAGTGTCTGGCGGTCTTGCATTGTTGCGAGCTTTTTGTCAGTGGAAAATTGAATATGAAATAAATATTGGTTTTTCTTTCATTCTTTTCCTGTGACCACTTTCATACAGATGGCCCGCATCTCTCTTGCACCCAGCCATGTTCCTTAGTATCAAGCCTTTCACCAGACAGCTCTTTCTTACTTGATGTTTCACTGACAAAAAGCTCACCACAAGGTAAGACCGCTGGACACTGCAGAATTTCGATGAAAAGCAAGATTGTCATTCTTACATTGCGTGGCAAACAACATTATCGTGTTGCTACTGTACTGATAAGAGTCTAGACATTTGCATTTTCGCTCGTTTCAAAGTAACTTGTGAAGTTATGCCTCTGCGCAATTTCCCAAACTTTAACTTAATAATGAGTTGTCACAGGAAGGTGCTGCGTGGGGCCCTAGGCCATGGCCAATGCGCAAATCCGTCACTGGTGGATTGTAACCTGCGTGTTTCAAAACTTGCTCCAGTCCTTTGTAAACCTAAATCTCATTTCCTTATCCTTGCGGTCATACGTAATGTCTTATCATTTAACCTCTATCGTTGAAAAACAAAAGAGTTTAAAACTTTTTCTTGACATCAACTTGCTTTTCAAATGAACTCCAAGTTATTTGAGTAAGTGTAGCAGAACAAGAGAAACCCCCGAAACAAACGAGACGTATCAACTCGTGAATCAAGCCTTTTAATTTTAAGCGAAATATGTGTCATTCACACGCTACGTTTTTCGACAAACTGTAACAACTGCTTTCCAAAGAAGTGTATGATGACTCAACTCTATCTATCATTAGTAGAGCAATGCGCGCTGAACAAAGTTGAAGGTTTTATATCCGGAAGTGTAATTATTTTGCAAAACGTTTTCGTTATTTCAGTATCGCAATGTTTCATATATCATATTCACAGTACTTCTTTTATCGCGTTGCAAATTCCAGAAAAAATGAAAAGAACTGAAGATATGTAAAAAAAATATAAGCAGACTTGGAAATTATGGACAAGTGATCATCTTTCACGGAAATTTTGACAAAGATGCTATCAGCGACAGGGCAGCTTGCGTAATGGCAAAAAATGATACGGTTGATTGCTTGTTTCAACACGATTTAACACTAAGCTTAGTTTCTGCACAGACCGTGACACGATGCCGCTGTGCTTCGTCTCTAGTTCTTCCCACTTGTACGTGAGTTTGTTTTGTAGATAAAAACTGCGTTTTTTACGCTACACTGCCTAGGTTTTCCCTAAATAGAATTAGTGAGCAAGCAAGAGTTTGCTAGACGGTGTCTGTTTGCGCCCCGCGCAAACAAGCGTACAACATATTTCTAGAACCTATTGAAAGTTTAGTGTATAGTCCTTTAATTTCTGTTACCTAAGGTAGGGATATGTAACGATGTATGGGTATCGAGGTACATCGATAACTTTTCGGGTAATATGAAGCCTCTGACTGGGCATTAACTGGCTGTCACTGCATGGCGATAATTTTTCTACAACATATATTTTGACATATTTCCTTTTAAAACAACCGTATACAAAACCAATGATTTAAAGAAAACCAAGTTGTCAATTTCGGAAACAACTGTTTTCATCATCAGCACGGTCCATAAGGGCGGCTTTGCTAGACTTAAGTTTTGCTCTGTGACGTAGTTTATATATAAAAATGTAGAGTAGGGGTGGGAAGCTATTCATTATCCCGGCCGTATAAATTGTGGATTATCGCTGGCGGGCCACAACTAACAATTGATTTTATCCTAAAATTCTACCTTTAGCTTACAACGAGGGGTAGAGTCTTCTAGCTGTAATGACTTAAATACGTGCTTATCATGGAGCTTCGTTTTGATGCGATTTTGTACTCTACATCAGGTAACGAAAATTCTGATGCGGACCATATCAAATGTTCACGCGGACCGCAGGTTCCCCATCCCTGATGTAGAGGCTGACATGCGGCTCTCAACACCATTTTTAAGGTGCGAAAACTTATGTTTGGTATAGTAGTGTTGCTAAAATTATCATAAAAAAGCAATGTACACCTCTTTCAAATATACTATCTGACATGTTAGCGCCAACCTTTGCATTGCCTTTGCTCACTTGTGGTGGGCTACAGCCGTGTTGACAAATCTCAATTGCAACAAAGAAGCTCCACCAAGGCAGCAATCGAGATATGTTAGGCAGCAAAATCATCCTGAAATACTGCACACAAACGCAAGCACGCGACAAGGAAGTTTTCCTTCGAAAAATTATTCATTTCTTAGTCATTATCACCAGCCAGGTAAACAACCTGTTAGCGGTGAATTGCATTTACACGGATCACGGAGTCATGTAGGTGCATGTGCAAAAATAACATTGTTTGTTTTCTTAGACCTTGTTTTGCAAAAGATTTTAGATCAATTATATTAATGCTTTCGATGTAAACCAGATAGCAGAAAGACTTGTTCCTCGGATCATAACTTTTGTTGAAAAATCTAAAACCCTGTTCAGTTTTAGGCGTTTTAAGGAAGGTTTACTTTGCATAGATTGACAGGTTCACATAATCTTAGTTTTTTTCCATCTCTACGGAACTTTTTAGACACTTGAATGTGCTTGAACAAAACAAAAATTTAGTAAAACGGCATAACCCACAACTTATAGGAAATGTCCTTCCAAATTCAGCTTATACCAAGATTGCGTAAAACGCTTAACTGATATCTCTTCATTGCACACGCAATGCAGCCTTCCAAAACTGGTAAGATTTTTATAACAAACTTGAATGCCACCAAACTAACCTGGCTAAGTTTACCAGTTGAGGGCAGCGTTCGTACTTTCGCCATTCGTCATGAGGTCAGTCGAAGAAAAGTTAATTTTTAAGCACAAGACAAAACTGCCCTATTTCGAGTTTTTCTGCTCGTATCAAAGCACAAAGTTCCGCGAGCATTCTTTGGTGCATGCGTGCGTGAACATGTCAGTGTTTTTATAGTGGGAGAAAACAAATAGTGAGGTAATCTATTTTCGTTACTAGTGCGGCCACTTATAACAGCGCATGCAAGGCTTTTGACACAGGACCTGGAAAATATATACNGACCAGTGTTGCTCTAAAACTTGTATGTTCGTTGCCAGATGAAAGATATTTGCGTAACATTTCTTTCTCTAGATGTCACTTTCTTCATTATCTGCTAAGTAGAACATTTGCGCTTGGAACAGTGTTCACAAGCCCCAGTGTACATTTGAAGGAAATTAAATAAAGAATGAACTGTGAAGGTATTGCTCAAATAAGCTGCCTGCATCTTCGCTATTATCTGGCTCTGTTCGCCAATGCATTCCCTATCAAAAAGAGTATTTAGGCTTTTGATCCTTGTCCTTGCCTCATGACGACATTTTTCTGATTTCAAGAGCATTCTTCATTCCTTTCTTCATTTTGCTCAATAGATTGTGAGGTCGCTTGCTTTCACCCTTCCACAAGTCTACTGCCCAACTATACTGCTATCATTTACTAGTAGAACGGTAAAGGTATACCTGAATCTTCAAGCTGCTTCCAGCTTGCCCGGTAAGGAAGCTCACAGCAAAACTCGGTTCGTTTCTAGCTCCTGGTAAGGTTTTTGAAATATCATTAAAAACAGGTCGGTAAAAAGTCTTAAGCAGCTAAAAAATTCCAGTCATAACTTGTTGGTTTTCTGTTCATTCGCTTCTGATATAGTTACAAGTTTGCCACATACCCCATGCCGCATCACAGTTACACAATGCGACTGTTCTCGAACCGGCCAGTTGTTTTCACAAAACGTGTTAGGAGAAAGCGAGAGTGGATCTAAGTGAGCCGTAAAATCACTGTACGCGATTACAGTTTTTCCGTGAACCGGGAGTCGGCGGATGACGAGCTTCGCTTGTTTGCCAGTTTCTGTCTCTGTGATGACGCAATCATGTTTCTTGCGCGTCACCAATTTGTGTCAGTGGTTTCAACGAGGGTAACACGTTTACTGAAACCTATTATGTCAAAGAACTCTTGCTAAGCATAAGCAGGAATAAAGCGAATGAGGTGGTACAGCTTGAATCGGAAACTGTTGCAACCACCAGGTTCAATTCCCTCTCCCAATTTCAGGGTCTTTTCATTGTGAGGGACAAAGTTCATCTCGACTAACTTTCTGCAAGACTGTTCGTGGCAAGACAGTATTCGTTAGGCTGATTGTCACTGTGAAAAATCTAACAACATTTTACTCATAACCTAAGGTTTTTTTTAAAGCTTGCTCTTTAAGTTTAGTAAAGTCTTCCGCAGAAACTACTGCACAAAGTAAGTTTTAAGAAAAAGATAGCCTAAGCTGAAAGATTTTGGGAGTCAACACCACACTTCATCAACATTAAACAAACACATTTATGGCGTCCGATGAAAAAAAATCATATTTCTAAATTTTTGTCAGTCCACCATACTGACAATGGAGGCTGCATCGAAATTCTTTCCATATACTTGGGTATTTGTTTCTCAAATTTATAAGAAAGATTTTTTTATTGGAAATTTGCGTAGATAGAGTTCCTGCGTGTTAAAAATAATATAGAATCGAAGCAAACTAAGTAAACCAAGTGAATAAAATTTTCTCTTTCTTTAGCCGGAAAATTGACTTGAAGGCACAACTGCAAAGCAATTAACTACAGCTTAAATCTGTTAAGAATAAATTNATTTTAGGAACATGTTTGCATTATGTATCGTGTTTGCATATGGTATGTTATTTGTTTGGCGTTTTTCAACTATTTATCGGCAAACATATTTTTAAAGAAAAAAAAAGTTTTTTAGCAAAGGTCAGGTCTTAAACAAATTTCTTATAAAAAGTTGACAATGCTACTGTATGTTGCCAAACACAAATTCTTTGCAAAACACGGGTGTTTACGATACGTGCTTGTCAACACCCTCCGGTTTACATTTTTATCTCAATTTGTCGGATCGGGTAACCACAAGCTGATGTATCAGTTTTTCTCACAAGACTGCATTCGCTGCATCAGAAAAATCACGCACTTATGCGTGAATTGTGTGTGCAACATTTCGGGCATCCTTAAAAAAGTAAAATCGTCAAAGAGTGTNAACTGTTTTGAAGGCATTTCATGCTCAACGTTGTTGTTACAAACNGGTCCGACCAGTCTACAAAATTATAGTCATGGCACGAAAGAATTCATGCACGTCACCTTTTCACTGGAAAGGCATATCCACCGATATTGTACACCAGTGTGGTCCAGCTACGAGCCCGCAGGCCGCATGTGGTTCGCGGATGGGATGGCCCGCGAGCTTTCTCAGAATTGATTTCATGTTGTATGCGAGTTACTTCTGTAGGTAGTTTTAAAAAGAACAAGCATAACATCCTTAAATAAAAATGTACAATTTAAGGCGTTAGACTAGACCAGTGGTTCTTGACCTGGGGTAAATTTACCCCTGGGAGTAAATTTCATCTTCCAATGAGGTAAATTTACTGAACCATAAATTGCAGCAAATGTAAATTTTTACAAATCATTCCACACTGTTAGAGTTTGTTAATTTCATTTTTATTAATCAATGAGCACCACTGAGTGTATTGGGGGTAAATCTGGTAATCTTGTTTGATAAAGGGTAAGATATGTAAAAAAAGGTCAAGAACCACTGGACTAGACCAAGGGTCCTAACCTTTCTTTGCACCCCTTCAGCATTTGTGTGTACCACCTTCAGCATTTCGATAGACCAGCATGTACCCCTAAAATTTCTCATGACAAAATATTTTATCATGGCTAATTATAGATATATTTAAGAATAAGCACATAATGATTTTTGAAAATAATATTCACTGATATACAGTATGTATAAATATCTGGAAATAGAAAGTATACTAATACATTTTTCAATTCTATCGCTTACCTTAAATATACCCCTTCAGAAAGGCAAATGTACCCATAAGGGTACATGTACCCCAGGATGGGAACCTCTGGACTAAGGGACTGTAGAAAGCGTCTGTAAATAAGTCAGCCATGATAGATTTCTCAAACTGAAAGATTTCGCACTAAAAATACACTCGATGTTTGGAAATCCATACGTGTTTGAGAGTGTACTTTCTACGATGAAGCAAGTCAAATCTAAAAAGCAGAAATTGAATGGTAGACCAAACATTGGACGATATAGTCTCCGGCTTGCTGCCACTAACACTGCTATTGCAAAAGGAACGATAGTGTCAGAGAATCCTCAATCACAGGCAACCCACTGATAGAGATTTGTAATAAATTACTATTTGCTATTGTGCAATAATTTCAATGACGCATTCACTTATCTTCCCCCTTCTTTAGTTTACATCTTGCAAATCTGTTGTTTTATACATCAGTTTGTTGGAAGTGGCCCGCTAATTGTCACGTTTTTGTAAAATGGCCCGTAGGTCAATAGCAGTTGGACCACGCTGTTGTACACAAACGTTGGCATTTGATAACCTTCATTTTCAATATACATTTTAAACTAATCCCTTGACTTTTTCCTGCCCTTTGGCTGGATCTTCAAAACTAAAAAGTATCTTTTGCTTTATCATATTAATCCTTTCCAAACAAGTTTTATCGGTGACAAACTGTAAGCGTGATTGTGATAAAAAGTGCATAAGTTGAACCTTGTATTAACCTTATCATCTTTGGCTGCACTAAATCGAAAGGCCGTCAAGATAATGATCCATCTTGCAGATGATTGGCTAATACAAGGTAATTCATAACATTTGAACAAAGAAGCTTTGTTGCTGATATGCAATTTTACCTGATATGGATACGTAAGTTGACACTGGAAAAATTATGCTTGGTGACTGAAGAGGCTTTGCAGATGACTTGACAAATCAGAAGCTCGCAGCTACAGAAACCACGTAAATTAACTGGTGCTTTTAGGCTTAGGAAAGCACACTAGCTGTGAAAACTTTTCGCCACCAATTGTCCACTGTAGTTCCACGAATTTGATTTGCGGCAGCAGGTACAATCAATGCGACGTTTGAAGCATGGCATACAAAAAAACAAACATGCAAACAAACAAAAACACTTGGTCAACGGTCTGCCTTGATGTCAACAGATGGTAAGTTTTTGCAATTTTCCGAAGAAAAATCAATTTAGGTTGCAAGAAAAGATTTGGAGGTCATCATTTGTTGCCAAACAACTTGAAAATTGGATAAACTGCTTCAAGCATGACTAAACACAGGCGCCAACTCTGTTCGATGCGTCAAAACGTAGATCCCGTTGAATTGTAAAGCTTGTTGAAATCACGGTTTTGTCGTTATCATAAATATAAAGGCGGTTGTTTTTGAACTGATTACGAAACTCTGAAGTCACGATTGTGTGGCATTCACGTAAGTATGACGCAACATGAGCTTCACGATACAAAAAAGTACTTCATGCGTGAGCAAGACCGCAAAACACAAAGGAAAACCTGGTTGCTTTAAGTCGATGTCAAAATCACCAGCACCAAACGTTCTACTAGCGATTTAAAGTTAAGTACAATGTAGATGCCTAATTTCTTCGAGATTAAGCTGGTTTTGATATCAATTTGGTTACAAAACCTAGTAGAATGCACCTCGTCTGATTTCAGTTTGGCTCGTACATTAACTTTGCAGCGCAAAGAGTGTTGAAAACTGCGGGCTATTTCGCGAGTCATTAGACGAGTAGAAATAGCGAAGACAATGTAACAAAAAGCAGAAAACCTGTGGATCTTCCTGATGGGTAAGATGGTTTCAAAACACATTGTTCACAGAGGTTTGGAAGTATGGGTGGGGAAGTACTGACATTGAATCCAGCGCAGAGCTACAAAATGAAATTTTGCAAACTGTGCTCAATCATTTATTGGAAAAAATGCAGAGCTCTTATTGCGAAGAATGACAAAATAGTTATTTTGGCTAATTCATTGAACTTCGTCGTCAGGATCTCAGGGTATAAAGTCATTCGGAAAAAGGAACGCTTCACCTTGGCGAGTGCTGGCACTGTCAAAAGTTTTAAACTAAATGTTGTGTTGGCGCCATCACCCTAAATTGGGGGCTGCCAGTTCGAACTTAGTTCGTAATATGGAATCTTACTAATTTGTAATGTACGGCACATCATGAACAGAGTTACATGCAAAAGAATAAATTTGTTTCAGTACAAACGCACACATTAAGAAAACACAAGGCAAAAGCAATGAGTTAATTCAAATCATGCTGTAGCATTAGAAAACAATCGTTTTTCTAGTCAGCAAAAACGTATTGAATGCTGATTGACAATGGAAACAGTTGCTCTTCGAATTCTCCGGTGGTATTTTATTTGCTTTGTCGTTTCTCATACGGCTTTGCAAGTCGACCAAATTTAACTCTATTTCCATGCTCATAATGCTTTATAAAATTGATCAAGTTTTTTCTCATTTTCATTCATTACCTTGGTTTGGGTTCATGCGCGTTGCCAATTAAATAAAATCGAATATTATAACTTTTCACGCTATATTCACCGAACCTCCAAAAACTTGATTTACGAGAAACAAAAATCCTAAATACCAACACTGTATAATCCTAGATAGACTGGCGTCAATGCAGACTGGTATTTTTATTTGCGATGTTTCATCACTAATAGCATAACTTGATATGTGCAGGTGAGTGATGACTGTTGTTTTTCCTGGCTAAGACAGACATAAAAAGCCGACATTCTGCTCTATTCCTTCGTAGGTCGGCGTGACATTGCGTCTTGTATACCACTTTGATCGATATCGGTCTTTACATGGGAACACCACTCATATTGTAACCTTGAAATGTGGGAGCAAAAATACTGAAAATCTTAAAATAATGGACTTCGGCAGCAAGTAGTTCGCTACTGTGTGATCTTGCACTGTCGGAAGGTGACCTGGGAGCTTTTCTGTTGCTGAGTTTGAGAAGAAGCAAAAGTCTCACCGCATAATCCAGTGACCCTGCACTCAGATTGGGAGCGTTGGTCTACTTCAGGGATTGACCTACACAACGTTTGAGTCCAATGTACTGGCAGCAACTCCCCAACGGGTTATTTGTCTCAACACTCAATGCTATGACGAGTTGTTCTTTACGTGATGTACTGCGACGTAAAGATTCGTATGTTCTTGCTGCTGCTTTCACCAGAATCTTGCTGGTACAATTAGTTCCATTACTACTTCCTTCTGATCAAACGATGATATCTAACCTCATGTTTCTTTAATTGTTACACAATGTCTGAAGTTGGTTGCTGGGGGTGTTTGAATCGAACAGTTTTGTTCTTTGCGACCGCACTGTCTTCTACGTGACAGAAGACTTTGTTTTCGTAGCATCCTTCGCTTGATTGATCAGAAGATGTAGAATAGTTTCGTGCAGAAACATCAGGTTTCAATTCTTTGGCATATTCCTGAAGAAAGCAACCGAATTGTTTTGTTTAGCAGCCCTGCGTTCGGAGAGAATCGTTTTTGTTGGCGTGTGAAGGTATATAAGTCCGTGGAACAACAGAACTGCACTAACAAAGGACTTGGACAAAATTTGATGAAAATTCGGAACTTCAAAAAATACGTTGAAAAGGACTCCACAAAGTAATCCGAAACATTGATCACAAAACGTAGTGCGAATTCATACCACGAGCCATTAACGTCTCTTGGCAGTGGTTTTGTGTCAGTGCCAATTAAAGTTAAAATATTGTACATACAGCCCTTTAAAAACGGAAATTACGAGGTGCTAATTGAGCAACATCTAGTTGTTGGCATTACTCTTACTCCAAGCTGCAATAAACATCCGGATCTTACTTCCTTATCAACATTATCCACAGCTTCAGCGATGTTGATGTAACCTATTCCCCTCTTTTTGATCGATGCATCGTCAATGAGATGAACCAGTTCCGAAAAAGAGGGTCGAGAAGATGCTTTCCACTTCCAGCATTTTGATATCACAAACCACCTTGTAAAGTTGAATACAAAGTTTTTGTTTAAAATATTTAATTTTCTAATTCTGTGTCAATGCATCTCAGCTTTGCGATATAACCTGGTTCACTGTCACAACATTTACCCAGTCTCTCAAAAACGCGGTAGATGGCACGTGCAACATTCTTGTCTTTAAATATCTTTGGTGTTTCATAGGGAAATTAGCAATTCTACATCGTTTTTTCTCTGAAGCAGCGCAACTTTGAATAGACTGTACCAGTGTTTTTCAACGGGAAGCGTGACAGTAGTTTGATGGAGCATGACAACTCAGTTGTAATGACTCAATATGTGATCACTAGAGCAAATTTTTGCAACTTTTGCAACATTTTTTACAGCTTCCAAAGGCTTCCTAAATACTCAGAATATATGTAATACGATGTTTTGAGCTGGTTCCAGGAATTTTATATTGCAACTTTTTTCTTTTTTACATGAAACTTTTTACTGAAACTTTTTTCAAGTATTGCGCAAAATGGAAAAGTGTGAATTAAAAAACATGCTTTAACACTATTTCAGTATAGTTCTGTTCTTTTTGATGACCGATTCGGACTGCATAGTGGCCTAAAAGCAATTGTAGAATGACTCGGCAAACATCAGTCCAGAACTGTATGCCAATTTTTTAAACGCCAAGTAGCTTGGTGCACTGTGGAGCGAAGTTTTAGCATGCTACGCAAACTATTGGCAAAAGATCACCATTTCTCCCCAGATCATGTTTGGAAATATTTAGCATTACATGTAAATACATCGCTTGAATAAATCATTGTCGTTTAAAATGCTTGTGCATAAATGCAGCTTTTTACTGCAACTATTGTTAAAAATAAACGCAAATTTCTTTCGATTTTATTGCAACAAAAACTTGCCCTAGTTATCACTTTTATAGCGTTGCACTGTCAAATTGAGTGCGAAAACACAGTACAAATATACCAATGCATTCACGAGCAACACGACTGGCATAAAGGTTTTAACTGAATAAATAAATTTTGCAATGAATAAAATTTGAACCAGTTTGAATTCAAATGTTGTCATTTACCATATTACTCCCAGCATACCATGTGGCGATCCCTGAAGCGATAACCATTTCTCATTTTTGCAATCCCCACTTTGCTTTTGCTGACAACCTACGAAAAACTAGGTATTTTGGTAGAGAAATCAATTAGCGCTTCGTGGTGGATAGCACGTTTATTTTGAAAATCAAAGTTAGGAGTGGGCCAAAAAAGTTGAGAAGTTGAGAAACACCGAACGATTCGGAAAGGCTATAGCACTTCTACAAAGGCAGTACTTTTTTGGCTGGTCGTCAGATAGTAGCAGACCGTGCGTAGCATGCAGTAAATTGATTATGAAATCAGTTTCAAACGCATTGGGCGTGTTGCAGTCTAAAGGACACACTACTGTTTTTCTCTGTTTTGCGTATGCTTTTCTACACACAGCTGAGAAATAGCTCTGTTAGTTAGAAAAGCCATGGCAGTCATGGTGAGAGTGCAAAAATCATTGCGATTTTCACCTCTTTTGCGGTGTTGCGACACAGTAAAACTTTTCTATGATTTTTTGTTGAATCAAAGTGTGAAGACTTCAAAAAACTTGCCAACTCGCATATTTTCGCATATGACGATTTATAGGCATATGTTACTCAAGGTTGAGAACCGCTGGCCTAAATCGTTCAAGTGACTGAACTTTACAGGCTCTGTGCTTTAATTGTCCGAAATGTGCATACGAGGCCTGAGTGTCACAGCCGCCATATCAGCAACCATTTGCCCACAAAACTAAAATTTGAAAGAAACAAAATAAGCCAGATGCAAACCTAATGTCTGCATCAGATAAATATGAAGTTACTGCTTCTTTTCCCATACTGATCGAAAAACAAATTGTAGAATAGCAAGGAAATGTACTTTTAATTTTGCTTGTTATAATCTCTTTCAAATCCACACGTATGAAGCAATTTCTCTTGCTCAAATCGTGATAAAACTGCATGATATTAGCTGTCGTTCGAAGAATTTAATCTCCCAACTTCGCCCTGGCAAACCGCAAACAAATACGTAGCTTATGTCAATTAAAACTGGGAAAATAAAAACGTTTGTACGTATTTTTGTGTATTTTGTTTCATCAAGACAAATCTGATTTTGCAATGGAAAGGTAGTAGATTTTAATTAAGGACACCAGTCACTAGCCGATTAAATGCACTGAAGGCGTGAGAAAAACTTTAACAATTCTGAACAAGGCAATAGATGTTCTGGACAACAGTTTCGAACATCGTTTGTAAAGACAAGATAAAACTCAGAGAGCACTGAGTTTAACAAAAATCGACCTGATGTAAATGGTTTGAAAGTAGTACAAGAATTGATGTAGGTCTTTCGTTGAGGTGATTTAACCATTACTCAAACTTCACGTTACTTTCGAAACATGCTCATTTACCGCACACCTTTATGTGTGGTTGTTTTCAACAAGTGTTATGTGCTTTGAAATTGACAGAAATTGTGTTAATTTTCCTCCAATAATGTGACTAGATTAGACATGGAAACCTAGGAAAACTTTCAATATCACGTGAGTTTCAACAAAATAAATCTTTCCGCGCCCAAGCCTCTCGTTTTTAATAATGACAGGGAAAATCGAGTAATATATTCCATTTCTTGAGTAAAAAGCAACTACAGAATTTAAAAAAATGATTTTAATGCGGCACAATTCATTGCCACATTTGCTGTTTATCTTAATATCAACAAAAATTGGCAATGGGGTAGTAATTCACATTTTAGTGATATCTCTAGCGAACACTGAACTAATTCCCCTCATGATTTTTTCTGTCGAAGTCACCAACTATACGAGAGTCATCATTTTTCTTCCAAAAAACAGTGTGCAACATTCACTTACATAGCATCGCTGCATGTACTAGGCTGCTTCATTCGATAACCTGTTTTCAATTCATCCAAAAGTTCCTCAGCTGACATTCCGGCGTATGGCATGCATCCCAGTGTCGCCATTTCGTACATCAAATTTCCAAAAGACCACCTGCATTTCAGATAAACAAGGGAATCATGGACACAGACAATGCATCGTACCTGTGATTTGAAAGTATTTTGGTCATCCTTATTTAAAATAATAAGTCCATATTTCAAAATATAAAACTTCAAAAAAAGAAAACGTTAGGAACACATGGACCGAATTGCTTGAAAACACATACTAACTAAGGTATCTAGCAAATGCCACAAATATTATCGCGCTGAGCTTTAGAGCATTAAACATCGCGGTTGATTAACAGTCGGGGCACTTAATGCAACCAGGTGGAATTCTCATCTGATGATGCTTCCAGAGCCATTGTCTGTAGACTCAGCTCTTTACCTGATTCAACGCAAGAAAGACTCAACAGAATCTTGCAGGGCTGTGGAGATGGAACTCTAATTTCAGGCTCCAGCTCCAACTCCAGCTCTAGCTCCAGGCATCTAAAGTTTTTGGCTCCAGCTCGGGGTCCGGTTCCAACATCTAAAAGTTTTTGGCTTCGGCTCCAAAATAATTTGGTCCACTGAAAACGGAAAACCATTGTATAATTTGTATAACTACCTTGCCGCACAAACTAGGGCTGTGGCCCCGGAACCCAAATTCCAGGCTCCGGCTCCAGCTCCATCATCTAAGAAATTTAGGCTCCGGCCCCGGTTCCAGCTCCAATCATTCAAAATTGATTGATTTCAAAATTGATTCCAGCTCCGGCCCCACACCCCTGTTTTCCAGAATTGAACTATTATGTGGCAAGTGATAACTGATTACCAAAGAGTGCTGGCAACTTTCGAAGAAACACATAGTCTCGATGATGGCCAAATGTAGTCAGAATCTCTTCCATATGTCCTATTCACTGGCCAACAAAAATTTAATTAACTTACAAGTTAACCATATTCTGTTCTTCATATACCCGTCACCTACTGGATTATTTTTTATTCTTAAACCTTCTGTGACTTATATCCGAAATCTCTGATTGGCTATTATGATTTCTACGCTTGTCTTTAATCTCGTTCGAATATGCTATGTGCCTTGGGGGATGTATATGCAACTGTAACACTCCATCTTTTTCTATAGGCAATTGATAAAAATTGCTTTTTGCCCCTGGCACGTGCCTCTGTTCTGTAATTTCATGTTTGCTGGATGACTTTCTGCTTCATAACCTTCATTGTGACTGACTTCTCTCACCTATGTGCTTGATCCACGTCTTCATCTGTATATCTCTCAACACTTCACGCGTCG
>JGI24158J21664_10000898_pt1 | contig 30656 bp, 14 predicted proteins | sample Ectturendosymbi3_FD_21664 | JGI IMG/M metagenome (IMG submission 21664)
GGACACTCAAGAAACATATGAACTTCAGTCTTTATAGCACCACATTGACAGATCTGATTGTAGCGGCCATCTATGTTCAATTTACTATGTCCTAAACAAGCTCCTAATCTGATTCGACTTTCTCTTTCAACTTGCCTTTCTTCTGTTTCTCACTTTGTACTTAACACATTGAGAGGCGGCGTATGATATATTCGTACTTCGATTTCGGCCTAAAAAACAGCAGTTTTCGGTTCCCTTGCCAACGCCCTAGCTCCTCCACCGATTTCGCTAGAGAGCTGTTGAAGGGCTCAAAGGGATTGGCCAGTCTAGCAGATTGCACTCGAAAAAAATTTTTTTGGTTGGGGGATGTGGATTTTTTGTGATTGACGTCATAAGTGAAATAGTTTTGGGATCATTTTGGCTCATGTTGCCTGGCCTAGGGCCCAACCGCTAGGCCAGTGTTTCGCTGAAGTTTTCATTGGAAACTAGGCTCGAGTCTGAGTCTTTTGAGCCTTTGTTCAACTTTCTCGCGTTTCTGGTTCAAAAGTTATGATCTTAAATAAACAAATTAATTAATTAGCTAATTAGTCAAATATTTTTACTAACTTAGCTCATAATTTTTGAACTCGAAACCCCAGCAGGTCATCCAAAGTATCAAAAAACTCAGATTGTAGCCAAGTTTCCAGTAAAAACTTAAGCGAAATACTACCACCTAACGGTTGACGCCCAGGGCCAGACAAAGTGAGCCAAAGTGGCCTAAAAGTCCTCCACTTATGACGTCACTCAAAAAAACCCACACCCCCAACACAAAAAATTTTTTTTCAAGTGCAAACTGGAAGACTTGCCATGTTTTTTGACGATTCAACCAGGTCTGTTACCCGAACAGGAGCGGAGATATTCTCGTGCAAAGCCACATGCGTTTAGGCATTTTCTTTAGGAAAATCCCCGAAAGCAGCTGGACGCCAAAGAGTTAAAAAATTATTTTGTCTATAATGACTTTTCCATACATAAATATTGTCTTTTTTGGAAAGTGAAATTTCAAGCTGGCCTGCTTTTAGACCTGAAAATAGCCTCAAGAGCTGTTTCACTGTCTTGAGGTATATACATGTGTCAAAAATATTTTTTATCTGGTAAAAAAAATCTTTGCATTATTTTAATCTAACTAAACGTATGTGGTTCTATCAATTGCTGTATGCAGTTAAATATTATTTGTCTTATATGGCTCTTCTTGAAGGTAAACCTGCTGTAGTGTGATCCCAGAAAAAGAGTCCTATAAACCTGCCATTGTTTTCAGCCATACTGTGATGCAGTTTACAAAATGCAATTATGATGCAGTTTCATCACCACTGTTTTGTTACTTTCTGGACTAGACCCTGGGTTCTTCAACTGACGGTCATGAAAGCTTTGGAATAGGAGCACGGGTGTGGTAGCAACATACTGTTGAAAATCACGATAATTGCAAATAAAGTTTTACTGTTTTTTGAGTTGATTGTGAGGTAGTATCAATCACTCATGGCATGCTGAAGAAAACGCATCGAAGAACCTCTGTTCTAGACACAAAGCGATAATTAGCACTTGCTTGTGAGCTATTAATTATTGTAATCAAATACATTTACAATACAGCTGAAATGCCAAACAACAAATTAAGGTTCTTGCTTTTTGCAGAGCAATACTATAGAGAAATTTACTTTATTTGTTTTATAGTAAGATCATACAAAAATACAAACATGGGGTAAAAAAATCTTGTCTGGGGTAAAAAATAACTAGTTTTTGTTTGCCCAAGTGAAACCATCCATTTGGGGTAAAAACAAACTAGCCCATAAAACTCAAAATGTAAAGTTGCTAAAATTTTTATTGGTATGGGTATGCAGAGACATCCATTACCAAAGCACTTGCCAACTTTGAAATGTTTATGCTAAGTACTTCTAAAGCAGTATAAAAGTTTATAAAATTTGTTTGAAACTTTTGGTCCTAACTAATATCAACATCAATTTTCAAACAAAGCTGCAAACCTTATTTGAGGATTTAGGTTGGAGCAAATATGTTACAAACAATGTCTCAATGAATGCTTCTGTAGCACCAATTCATTTGAAACTTTTTTTCTTTTATAGTTTTAATTTACTTTTTACCCCAACATTGCGAATTTTTTTTACCTCACTTGACTATATCACTTAAAGACGCATGGAAAAAGTGTAACAAATGTCATGGAAAAAGTCTTGGAAATATCATGGAATGTCATGGAATTTGGTTTTGAAAATTGTGTGGGAACCCTGATTTGGTACATGTATAAGAGGAGTCTAATATTTTTGTGGTTAACTTACTTCATCTTGTATCAACATTTTTATTGGGGTGTATGATTTCAGTGGTGATTGTCATGCTTTTAAAAAGCTCTGTATCTAGGAAGTATTTGCCTACAGATTTTAAAGATCATTGTTGAATACACATGCTTGTACTGATGTCAAATTAAAGTCATCTATAGAATCAATTACATTCATACCAAGTTGGCAAGGCTTTTTCAGTAACATTAAACCACACTGAGTCATGTATGTAACTTCTAGACAACAAGCAACTTGTGGTTTTAACATGTTCTAATGCATCATGAAAAAGGGCTGCACCTTCAAAAATTCATCAAAACTATTTATGAGCAGCTATTTAAGAAAGTCATGTTTTCATTTGTTTTAGTGCACTTCAGTACATTGTAATAGCAGTTTTTGCTGTAGCTTATAAAATTTCGATTTTGTGATTTAAGTGTTCATATATTAGGCCTTGTATCTGACAGATTTCCTAAAATGCTTGCTTTATGTTGCCTATGCGTAAGAACTATGTGGGTCAACCACAGGCCTGGCATAAAAATAGCATTGGCATAGATCAGGAGTGCACAACCTATTCGCTACTACCAGCTGAAATATGTTATTTTTATGAAGTATAGCCACTAGTGAGTTCAAGATATTTCTATTTCTTGCACTGCCTCTGTTCTGCTTCCACTGAGCCTAGCCTACTTCCACACATGTTTGGCTATCTTTCTACTAAGTATTTTGTATGCAGTAGACAAGGAGTTTTATTAACACACGGCCAGGGCTTGAAAAAATGTAAATTTCCTGCGAAGCTTGTCAAAATTTCTCATGGGCTGCAAGTTGAAGACGATCGCTCCTTTATGACGTTGCAAAAGAAACATTGCACTCAAGAACCTTATCACTGCGTACAGTACACATAGATCAACTTGGATCAATTCAGCCTAGTAGCATCAATTCACATTCAAGGTGTAAACAGCTGCATCACCGCAGTGTGCCACGCTACCGCTCGGTATGCAGAAACGAGTTGCTGAAGGCATGCAAAACTGATGGAAGCAGCAAATCTTCACCGCAAAGTGGCAAATTTTCGCGCCTTCTTGCGTATGGAGGTTTCCCTCCGAGTTTGCATGCCTTGTTCACAATCACAACGCATGAATCACAGCATATGAAGCATAGTGAGGCGCTGGCATACAAACACGATACAACAGCGTGATACAGAACGTAATTGCACAAAGCGCAGATGCAATTCTCCCGCCTAATCCTTGCTTAAGGGGCTTCTAAAATTCTCGCGCGTAATCCTTGCTTAAAGGGCTTCTAAAATTGTTATTTTGTGGCCACTAGTCAATTTACAAGGAAGGAATTCTTTTACTACATTCGAGTTTTAGATAATTTACTTAAGTAATATCGACTGCTTACATGAAACTAAGTGACAATCGCTGACCTATGGAAAGTCGTAACATGGTTTCTAACGACCAACCAAATCGTGGTTTTTAGACCACTGAGAGACTTCTAGACCCCAAATTAAAGAATCCTATGGATTATAAATTTTAATAATATCTAACACAAGTGTTATGGCAAGATTGTACGTAACTCGCACAGCAGGGTTGAGCAATCAAGCCACGTAATCACGGCATGCCTGCGGGTCCTGCAAAGAAAAGCCAACGGTTCTCAACCTTGTCATTGAAAGGAGCCAATCCACATCTATGATTTTATGAGAGAGTCGCACTAAAAAAAATTTTTAGCACAAATCAATTCACACGTTTTGTTTTACTGCAGAACAAAGTCTGTTACACAAAATATTAGAGGTTTTATTCACAGACGTAGCCAGGGGGACCTATGGGGCCAGTCCCTCCTAATTTTCAGAACATATAGTTGTTTTCTGCTTTGAGAGGTGGTATCCCAAACAAAATACTGTTAACAGTTTCCCTTCCCCAAGTTTTGGGCTGGATACGCTACTGGTTTTATTGAAAGATTGTTGAGAGCCGTACAAAAGGTGCTTGGGAGCCGCATGCGACTTGCAGAAAAGTGGTTTTAATTTGCTAGTGGTGCAGCATTTGAAGTGATTGTGGCGTCGTTTTCCGCGTTTCATACATTGATTGATGCGACCAGTTCGGTGGTGGGGAAACTGGCTTAACCAATCCGACCTGCAGAACGATATTCAGACGGTGTCAAAAGTTTCTGTTGAGTTCTGCGCATGAGTGCATTTTTTGAGTGCGAGTGCGCAGTTACCAGAGTGAGCTTGTTGTGAGTGGACGCTAGTTTGGGCACGAGTTGAACATTTTTGCTATAAACTTGATCGCGTCAAAGCTTTTTTGCATATTGTGTTACTTTCTGCAACAGAAGGTCTGCAGCATTGTCTTTAGCAAATACTGTAGCCCTAATTATTGGGATTTTTTGTGCTGCCTTCACTGAATTATACTTTTGCTTCATCATATACAAAGCCAAAGATGCAAAAGTCAGCTTTAAGCATTAGTATCGACTGTCTGTGACTATATGTTCATACTAAATAACTAACCAATTTTCTGGAACACTGGAACAAACACAAAAAAATCTTGTTTAAAAGTGCCAGTTTTGGTATCTGCATGCTGTAATGTATGCTGTAGCAATTTTATACTCATTCAAAAAATTAAGCTCTAGCTATAAGTATAATGCCATTCCAGAATGGCGTCATGTTTCAAACACTGATTGTTATGGCCAGTTCGGTGGTGGGGAAATCGGTTTTAACCATGGTTGAGAAAAACCCAGGTTTTTAAAAAAAAAAACAACCCACCTGGGTTTTTTTGTTTTTTTTATGAAAAAAGCAGTTTTTTTGGTTTTTTAAAAAGAAACAAGATTTTGTTCTTTATTTAGGGAAATGGAAAAACCTTATTCTTAATTTTTTTTATTGCATCATGCAATATCATTATTTTTACAATTACACAATAACTTGTTATACCTATTATACCATTCAAATTTGAGGGTAAAGAAATGTACCCCATCTTTGTTTTTGCAAATTTTTGTCAATTCACTCCAAAGTGGTGAGGCTTGGCAAGAATGCACACAGCAAACAAAGAAAAACCATTTCCACACAAACTCTGCAGTTTCATGTCAAGTTTATCTGCATGGCCTGCTAGTTCAGCATCTATAACAGGGATCACCAACCTTCTTGAAGCTGAGAGTTACTTCTTATGTGCCGATTAATGCAAAGAGCTACCAGTTTGATGCACGCTTCTGAAACAAAAATATTGCTCAATTTACCTTTAATTATATTAGTATTAACAATTAAGATATTTTGCAATGTAAAGACACTGATCATGCTAATGTTATTTTTAGAGCAGGCCTGCTGGCAGTAGTGTAGCCAACCTGAAAATTTTTCTTGAGCCAAATATTTTGACTTTCAGCAAGCAACAGTATTTTATTTGGGACAACACCTCTCAAAGCACAAAATGACAAGGAATGCTAGAAATTTGGTGGCTATGCCTTTTGGCTACACCTATGCCCGCGGACAACCTGGTTGGTCCTTGCGGGCGACCTGGTGCCCATGGGCACCTCATTGTTGACCCCTAATTTTTAGAGTGTTTTTTTTTTCAACATATGATTTGGCATGGTCCAAAATCAGAAAAGGTTGATAGATGCACATAAGGCAGAAATATCGGTTAAAATGTACTGATTATGCAGAGCTGAGAAAGATAACCATTACAAACTGTTTAATTATTTTTTTTCAAATCCTTCAAATTTCATTGCTGTTCGTTTTGTTTGATTAAAGAAAGCTAACTGTGCAAGTGTCCTGCCTATTCCATTTTTTACTTCTTAGTAGATTTTTTCAAAGAAAAAATCAAAAGTGGGTTTTATTGTTTTTTTAAGTGGGCTTTTTTAAAAAAACCCGGGTGGGTTTTTTTGGTCAGGTTTTACAACAACCCTGGTTTTAGCCCATAGGACCTGCAAAACGACCCTATCTGTAGAATGATATTCAGACGGTGCTAAAAGTTTCTATTGAGGGAGCATTTTATGCATGCATTTTTTTAGGCGGGAGTGCGCAGTTACCAGAGTGAGTTTATCAGTGAACGCTGGTTTGGGCACGAGTTGAGCATTTTTGAATGGCACTACATTCCGGAATGGCTTTTGGAATCATTACCATTTCGATTGGTAACCCAGTAAACCACTAACCAAAGCAGTTGTACAGACAAGTATTAACAATCTGAATGTATTCAAATGCTTCCAGCTGATGCTAGCACCACCGTCCATTCTGGTATCTAACACAATGAAGTTTGCTCGCATAAACGCACGTAGTTTTGAGGACGTGTTGGCCTCAATGTCCTCTGACTACATGTGTCATCATAGCAGCAATATCAAAACTACCAGCTTTCTGCCACCATTACGATCAAAAGCCAAAATAAGCCAGGTAGCAGTCCTAAGACACATAGGCTACACATACAGTGAAACATGCATAACCAAACAAAATAGATAATGAAACTTGTCAGAAACATCGATAAAATGCAATTCAGATTTTTATAAGCAATTTCTTTCCCCGTAAATACACTGTCATACATTTGTTTCTTATTAAATACATCAGATTTTTAGGGCAACAGTAAAATCTTTACAATTTTCTTTGCACCCTGCATGGTCATAGACTCCTGTCAAAAGGGATATGTAGTGAATATGCAGCTCAGACAATGTTTAGCCAGGTACAGAATCTTAATTAAATTGACTTGTCGATAAAAAGGATATGTGTTCTCAGTTTAATTCTTACCACTTCCTTTTGTTTGTAGGTCCGAAGTATGAGTACCATTGGGCAGATGGTGTTACAATCAAGAAACCCATAAAATGTACTGCACCAAGATATATTGATTATCTCATGACATGGGTTCAGAGCCAGCTTGACAATGAAGAGATCTTCCCATCTGCTGTTGGTGTTCCATTTTCTAAAAACTTTTTGTCAATTGCAAAGACAATTCTGAAACGATTGTTTCGTGTTTATGCCCACATTTACCACCAGCATTTTTCTGATGTCATGGAACTGGGTGAAGAGGCTCATCTCAACACATCGTTTAAGCATTTTATATACTTTGTTCAAGAGTTCAACTTGATTGATAGACGGGAGCTTGCACCATTGCAAGAACTCATTGACAAGCTTCTAAGTCGTGACAAAGAAAAATACAAATAATTCAAATAAGTCTCAGGCTGCACTATTACACACTGCTCTACACATTTCTATGATATGTTGCTAGGTTTGACCTGCACTACTTTATCATGCTAAAGCATAAGTGTATTTGCTAACATTGAATAGGAGAGCATATCTTTTACCCAATGGTGGCAGTGCAGCTATTGGTTTTATGGAACACAAGTCATACATTGCAATTTACCAGGCCATTGGGTTATATGACAGCTAGATTGCTGTTTTTCTTGTTGCTTGTGCCACCCGTGATGGCTGATTTATTCGCACTGTATCATTGTTTATAAAATGCGTTATTGTTGTGTTTTAGGTTTTCTTGTGAGGTCGGTGCTGCCTCCTACAGTGCATATGTCACCTTGCTATATGATTTAAAATATGATGCGCAATAGTATAAATATTTTGTGCGTGAGCCTATTTAATTGGTATTTGTAAACATACAGTTGTTATCTTGTTTTTATCTTTGTTGGCAGAAACCCAGTTACATTGTGTTCTCTTATCGTGAACACTAAAGTATATAAGTCAAGCATGAGGGTACTCATTGTGCAAAATGAAGCATGGTGTACTCACTGCTCATCCTTGTCTTTATTTAAACTGTACATGATGCATCAGGGAATCGAGTATTTCCTACAAAAAATAATCTTCATAGCAACTACACTTTGGCAATCAGAAAAAAAAACAGCACACTGCTTAGCAGACTCATAAGCATAATGAATTGAAGTTTCTTCAGTACTTATCTCTTGACTAGGTTTGCTATAAAAATGTCTTTTGTGGTTATTATTTCAAAGATCAGTTTTCATGACATTTTATGTTGAAGGATTACTAGGAAGGAAGGATTACTAGTAAGTAAATCCAGTCTAATGAAGGCTGTTTCATATTTTATCATAGCAAAATTACCAGCTGCTTAAGATAACAACATTTGTTAAATGTAAAGTGATCTTTTTTCTTGTTTGATTGTGTGATTTTACATGATGTTTGCTGGTATCAAAATCTATTTTTATGCATCGTTTTGTTGATAGTGGCAGTTGATTCAGTGATACTTTTTTCATGGCTCATTGCACTATCATAGCATGGACACGTTATGCAATATTGTCAGGTGGGCTACTGCCAAACGATAATTCAATATGTACCTTTTAGTGGCTCTTGTTCCACCTGTTACTAAATCATTCACAACAAAACAAGTGTTGTTGGACTACTGGCAATTAGATTTCAATCAGAACTTCATGTAAGGTGAAGTTTGCAGTCAGTGTAGCTGTATTGCTTCAGTAAAATTTTCTAAAGGGCATTTTTGCACAGCTGAAATGAGTGTAGTCCATTTTAAAGGAAGCACCACTCAATCTCTTTCAGCATGTTGCAACTGTGTTTGGGAGCAGTTTTCTATAAATATTGTTTAATGTGTTCAATTTTTTATCAACTTTTCTGTTACTTCTTCAGTCTTCCATGACGACTCTTTCATAGACCATGCCTGTTTAGATAACATGTTTGTGACATAACAGATTCATTGACTATTTGGTGAAATCAACAATTGGTGTGTTGATTAGATTTCTGTACATATTTTATTTCTAGATTGGAAATTTTGCTGACATTTTGCTGTGCTTAAAGGACTGATTGTTGTAAACTTATTTCACAATAGTTTCATTGTCTGGAATTAGGAATAATGTTCCATAGTAAAGTTTTGAAAACATTTTTTGATGTAGACATATGACACTGAAGGCCTTTACCATAAAGTATCTTCAATTGTTCAGCTTCTTAGGATTTTAAGAGCCCATTATAAAAGTATCTAGCAGTCCAATCATAGAGGTAATGCAGACAACTTGAAAGTCTGGATGTGTTTGTATTGCCAGAGGTGATGGGTTAGGTTTAAGTAATTCTTTTTGAACTAATGTGAATTTTTTCTGTGCATACAAAGAAGGTATGAGAAAATATTGATTGTGATAATTTTCAATTTTAATTATGTTTACCATTTGAAGTTAGGTTGGTTGAAACTAGCAACCAGGACTATTCTCAATCTTCAAGTGCTATCAAACTGCAAATCTATGTTGCACCAGTAAATGACATGTATTGCTTATACAATTTATCTCAAATATGGTTGCTGAATAAAAATCTGATGTAACCAGTTGGTAATGAACAAATCAGTAAAACTGTGGTTTGGATTAAATTCAACAACCGCTGCTGCTTGAATAGTATTTTTTAATATTAAATGACAAGGCTTAAATGTTTTATGTTCTCACCAGGTTAGAATTCGTGTTGCAGAACCAGCCAACAGGATAACAGTAATAAAAGTCATCGCGTAAATGTTGTAAAACTTTCAAAACGACACTGATATTTCCGCCAACTAACAGTTGGATTTAATCAGGGCGAATGGTGACTCGAACAGGAGAGCAGTAAAATAAACTGGACGCGCATGATTAGATGACGTAGTGATAACATTGATAGATACATTGAAAGGGCACAGTAGATAACGGAGTACAAGTAAAGAGTAGAATAGTTTAAGTAAAGAGTAGAATACAATAACAGCAGCAAAAAACAAACTGTACATCGAGTCAAAACGAATCAAAAATATGCAATCCACCGTATTTTACACTAAAATTGGTCTTGTCACTAATACACATTGATTGTTTTAACACTTTTGCATCCGGGTTAATTCAAGCGATTCGCGAAAAAACAGTTGGATCGCATGCGGCTTTGCGCAGGAATTTCTCCTGTCCGGTATGCACTACAGACCCGGTAAAAGGCTCAAAAGACTCAGCAAGTCTTGTACTTTGCACTCCAAAAAATTTTTTTGGTTGGGGGTGTGGATTTTTTGTGAGTGACGTCATAAGTGAAGGACTTAGGCCACCTTGGCCAACTTCACCTAGCCCTGGGCCCAAACCACTAGATGACAGTATTTCGCTGAAGTTTTTATTGGAAACTAGGCTACAATCCAAGTCTTTTGATAATTTGGATGACTTAATTGGGGTTTCAGTTTGAAAAGTTATGATCTAAAGAAATAAAAATTTTTGACTAATTAGATAATTAATTGATTTGTTTATTTTAGATCATAACTTTTGAACCAGAAACGTTAGAAAGTCGATCAAAGGCTCAAAAGACTTGGACTCGAGCCTAGTTTCCTATGAAAACTGAGCGAAATACTTCGGCCTAGCGGTTGGGCCCTGCGCCAGGTAACATGAGCCAAAATGGCCCCAAAACTACTTCACTTATGATGTCACTCACAAAAAATCCGCAACCCCCAACCAAAAAAATTTTTTCGCGAGTGCAGACTAGAAGACTGGCCGATCTGTTTGAGCCCTTGAACAGCTTTGTAGCGCAATTGGTAGAGTAGCTGTGGTGTTGGTAAGGCAACTGACAGCTGCTGGTTTTAGGCAAATTTCAAAGTACGAATACAGTATATAGTACTCCGAGTCTCAAAGTGTTAAGCAGCTGTAATTTGGCCACCATGATAAGATGTTGCAAACAGCACAAATCTTTTTGTTGTTGCTGATCTGGAAAAAGTACGAGTGCTACCATGTCACTCTGCAGCTGCTTGTAAAAAACAATATCCCAAAATCAATTTTCACCACATTTCAATGCAAGTTTTATAACTATTTCTCATCAACACTCGTCTATTGATGTATGTTCAGTAATGGATTATGTAAACTTGCTTGTGTTGTCATGTGTCTAAAATTTCATTAAAATCTTACAAGAGGGATTGACCTCAAAGTGTTTGTGTTGAGCTGTTAAACTTTACAAAATTGTGATGGGCAAACAGTTGCTTTGTGTTCCAATTTAATTGTTTCAAGTGTGACAGTCTGATTTAACTTTATGTTAAGAAGGTTATTTATGCTTTAACATATACCTTAATCTTCAGTATTGTTGTTGATGGTTTCATTATGTTGAAACAGCTGAAGTTTTGCAACAACTTGCAAACTTGCTTCTGAATATAAGTTATGTGGTGATGCATGTTCTGAGTATTCCCAACTCTTGCCTTAAATCACAATTATGTTGATATTTCAGATGTGAAGATCATAGTATCATGCTAAGCAATTATTAAATGTTTAAATTTTAGACCGAGGTGTTGCATAATCATGTCCTTTGCCTTTCACAGTTTCATCTTTATAAGCAGCAATTAATTAACTGGTGGTTGTCATTGCAAAACTTGCTTAGCCATAAGCAAAATTGCTGTCAACAGTCAATAAAGTGCATATATTTCATTGCTTGATTAAAGTTCTAGCATGTGTTTGATGGTTGCATGCAGATAAGACAGATCATGATTGAAAAAATCAAGTTGGCTGTAATAGAAATCACTGTAAGAGTAAAGTCCAAAACTACCTTGTGTATCATTTGTTTATATTCGCCTGAAATGAATTGTATAATTTCTTCATGAATGATCTTATTATAAAGCATAAATTTAGTTCTTTTTGTGTATGATCATGCTGGTCCCTGTGAACCCATTGTGTTTATCTATGTGTTGTAATCGTTATTTTGTATATCACCAGTACCTGTATTAATAGAACATATATAAGGTCATATCTTTTTACCTGAATGGAATCTCGTTACCAAGACATAGCTAAATCAACTGAGCAGAATGTCTTGAGAATGGTAGCATCCACTTCATGGACACCTTTGAAGTCTCAAGTGAGTAGTATCTGAAGTGAAGCAGTATTACAACTGGCAGTTCTTTGTGATAAACTTTTTGATTCAAATAAACTGGAATGAAACTGCTTTGATGGTCACTCCAAGCTCTTGCTTATTCTTAAGAGTACAGCTTATGGCTAAATCACAAGCAATGCATCGGTGCTGAGCTTAACTTGTTATATCGACGGTATTTTCTGTACCATATGGTAAGTTGTTAACACTTTGGGTGTCAAGCAGTTTTTATGCCACCGGTTTTGGCGAGATCAGCATTTTTTATTTTGTATATAAACTGACTATGTATATACCAGGTTTTTTATGACACATTCACACCCAGGTTAATTCAAGCAGTTCGCACAAAAACAGCCAGAGTGCACGTGGCTTTGCATGGGAATTTCTCCAGTCCGGTAAGCGCTGCAGACCCAGTCAAAAGCTCAAAAGACTCAACAAGTCTTGTACTTTGCACTCAAAAAAAATTTTTGGTTGGGGGATGTAGATTTTTTGTGAGTGACATCATAAATGGATGACTTTCAGGCCACCTTGGCCAACTTCACCTGGCCCTGGGCCAAAACCGTTAGATGATGGTATTTCGCTGAAGTTTTTACTGGAAACTTGGCTACAATCTGAGTTTTTTGATACTTTGGATGACCTGCTGGGGTTTCGGGTTCAAAAGTTATGATCTAAGTAATAAAAATATTTGACTAATTAGATAATTAATTACTTTGTTTATTTTAGATCATAACTTTTTAAACCAGAAACGCGAGAAAGTTGATCAAAGACTCAGACTCGAGCCTAGTTTCCAATGAAAACTTCAGCGAAACACTTTGGCCTAGCGGTTGGGCTCTAGGCCAGGCAACATGAGCCAAAATGGCCCAAAAACTACTTCACTTATGACGTCACTCACAAAAAATCCGCATCCTCCAACTAAAATATTTTTTTTCAAGTGCAGACTAGATGACATGTCGATCCGTTTGATCCCATGAACACCTCTGTAGCGCAATCGGCAGACGAGCTATGGCGTTGGTAAGGCAACCGAAAACTGCTGGTTTTAGGCCGATTTTAAAGTACGAATATATCGTACGCCGTCTCTCAAAGTGTTATGGAAAATCTTAGGGACCTGGTTTCTCAGATTTAGGGGACCCGATTTTCTCTGGTTCTAGGGACACGATGATAATTTTTGCTGATTCCAAGGATCCGAATCGGGTCCCTAAAACACCTTAAAAAAACCTGCGTACTCTTAAAAGAAGTACAATGAAGCATGTAATTAATATCTTCAATTAACACATTAATTTCTGCCAAATTCGGTGGTTTAGGTGAATTTTTGATGCACCAATTGGCTGTTTGGCATTTTTCCTCCACATTATGAAAAATAGTTGCTGTTGTCGCCATAGAAAATCCTGAAGGGCAAGTGCACAAAGCTTCACACTGTGGCAGCAAACAACAAAAGAGATCATGACACTGTGATCAATCTATAACCACTTACTATGGGTGCTATTCTTTGAACACATCCTGTTCATGGTGAATTGCACAAGCACATTCATCGCTGCACCTACCAAGAGGTTGCAAAACTATGAGCTGCTATTGCATATTGCGTTTTTTCAAAGTGGACAAAAGATTGCAATTATTGTTTTATTGTCAAGAAACGATTACTGTCCGTTTTGGTATCAAGATTGGCCATTTTGGCATGTGTGATCCCTTTAACACTTTGGCATCCAGCCTGTTTCAAGGATTTTTGCGCCAAAACAACCAGATCGCATGTGGCTTTGCACGAGCGTAACTCGGTGCCGAAAGCGGCAGAGACCTGTTCAAAAAATGCAGCAAGTCTTCTAGTCTGCACTCAAAATTTTTTTGGTTGGGGGTGCGGATTTTTTGTGAGTGATATCATAAGTTGAGGACTTTTAGGTCACCTTGGTCCACTTCACCTGGCCCTAGGCCAAACAGTTAGGTGGTAGTATTTTGCTGAAGTGTTTATTGGAAACTAGGCTACAATCTGAGTCTTTTGATACTTTGGATGACCTGCTGGGTTTTTGGGTTCAATAGTTATGAACTAAAGTAACAAAAATATTTGACTAATTCAGGTTTTTTTAAGGAAAATGTTAGGTGCCCAATATGGACCTGTAGGGACCCGATTTGTTTGATTCTAGGGACTCGATGATAATTTTCTCTGATTCTAGGGACCCGAAACGTGTCCCTAAAACACTTTAAAAAAACTGGACTAATTAGATAATTAATTAATTTGTTTATTTTGGATCTAACTTTTGAACCAGAAACGCTAGAAAGTTGATCAAAGCCTCAAAAGACTCAGACTCGAGCTTAGTTTCTAAATGAATACTTCGGCCTTGCAGTTGGGCCCTAGGTGAGGTAACAAGAACCAAAATGGCCCAAAAGCTACTTTACTTATGACGTCACTCACAAAAAATCCGCAACCCCCAACCAAAAAATTTTTTTCAAGTGCAGACTAGAAGACTTGCTGAATTTTGAGGGTTTGAATAGCTCTCTAGTGCAATCGGCAGAGGAGCTATGGCATTGGTAAGGCAACCAAAAACTGCTGGTTTTAGCCTGATTTCCAGGTATGATATATTCGCAGACTGGCCGTCAAGTTGTTATGGACCTCGAAGCCATTTAGTGACTTGTGTGGTTTCGGCCATAAACCCTTAGACAAGGGTCAGTAACCTGCAGCTCCTCCAAAGTGGCTATCCAGATTTGACAACACTTGGAATTGAAATTTGCATTTGAGTATTATATTGTTAGAATACATTTTAGCGTATGCCACTATGAAGTCGCATGAAAAATGAAATGGTGTCAACGTTTTGTCTCCTCATTGTTCTTATATACTGGAAGATGAAGCAGAATGGCTCTTGTTAAAAAGGTTGCTGACCCCTGCCCTAGTCAATAGTGCTAGAGAACTAATCGAAGCATCAAAAGATGCAGAAAGTCATATACTTTCTTGGACGCATTTGGATTTCAGGGGTCAGTGTGACATCTCAAGGTGGTCCCAACGATGTTTTAGGGCCTGTGAAAGAAAGCCAAGAGCGAATTCACCTGTTTTATTTTTAAAAAAGCAACCAGACAAAAATTGACTTATTTTGAGCCTTTAAGTAACTGATTAGTTCGATTGGTCTGCTTTCTTTCAGCATTCAATGATTTTTTTCTGCATTGCTATTAAGGTGTTTGATAGGTTCATTTGTGTTACTTGGCAGTTAGGTGCAACCACAGTCATCTTTCCAAGAAATTGCTCAATGTGAAGGTGTTGTTTCAATCACTGAAATATGAAAGGGGTTCTAAACAAGCAAAGTTCCTGCTTGTTAAGGCAGGTATTTCCATGCTATATTTATTATTTCATTTCTACTTTATGCTGTTCTCGCCATTTTGCAAATCATGTGGTAATAATGCAAGTAACTTGATTAGTGCTACATGAGATTCTGCAACTGCTTGTATAGCTGTTGGTGGTTGTGGTTACTTGGTCATTAAGTCATTGGTGGTACACATGTGCATTAAAGCTAAGAAGTTGGTACATACATGTTTTTAACTTCCAACTGAAACACATTTGTGATCAAGTAATGAGTCTTTTTTCCATCATGTCATTTGGTTTGCTTGTGTTCCAGACATTCTTAACTCACAACTAGGCCCAGTAAGTATCAACACAATGCAGACAAATTTCACGTGAAATCTTTCAACTTGATATTTGGAAGTGCAAATTATCTCATAGCCTTTCTTCTGTTTACCTAAATTTGTCATCTAATGCATCTTATTTGTGGTAAGAAGGTGCTATAACAAGGCTAAATATGCAGACATGAACAATCTCTGAGGCACACATTTTTGTAGTGGTGGCTTAATTGAGATGACAATGTCTTTCACATGTGCAGATTTGATATAGATTTAGTAACTGGTACTGTAGAGAGGGTTGCCAGGTTGTCATGAGAAAAAAAACAACAAGATAAACACACAATAGCACTTTTAGACAACCATCCAGGTTGCACAACACTTCTAAAAGACAGTATACACACATACAGAATAAGGCTCACTCAATTACTAAATGCCTCAAATTCTGGTCTTGCTAAGGATTAACCTGAAACAGCCAAACTAAAAGTTGTAAAACTGTAGTGCAGAGTTTCCAGATAAAATTTTAACATCCTGCCCAACAGTGTCCATAAATCTGCCAAAATCATCTTTAAACCTGCAAAACTGACAAGAATTAAATGATGTCAAAACAGCTAAATTTGTTTGGCTTTTTTCAAAAATATAAAAATTCAAAATAGCTAACTAAAGGCAAAAATTAAACAAATTTGGCATCAAAAAAGCCAAACTTTCAACACTGGCTGTAGTTACAGACCACTGAAAGAGGAATACAGAATTGTTCAAAGTTTGTTGTTCAACCACTGCGATTGTTTGTGACTGATTTCTGAAAATTGGTTATTAGAATGTGTATCATTCATGCAGTGCTGTAGTTGTTGAAAGGTTTAAAACATTGTTGGCAAGTAACATCTTGTTGTACAGATCAAGTGTGAGAAAAGTTCTTCAGATAGCTTAACAACAAATCAAAGTCAAAGTTTGAGGCTTACATAATAAATCATAAATTTCAATACTGTATTTTGAATTGTTGGCAGTTTCATCATCCTTTTCATTTCTCCATGGAACATCATCATGCCACCTCAAAGTTTTTAATTTTTGTGAAGAAGACGTTGTGACATTTGAAAAATGAATTGCATTTCAAATACAGGAGACTTAAAATGTTCTGCTTGGTTCTTAAAAACTGTTTGAGCATATTTTTGCTTGAAGTAGCATGGTGTCTTGACATTCAAGTCCGAGATAAGCAGTGTGAGAATTTACCCTAGCTGCCCCGATAATGACACCAGGTGTTTTTCGGATTTCTAATTGTTGTAAACCACCTGACCAAAGAAAAAGGCTTTGTTCAGAAAAAATATTTTTTTGTTTGCAGCGAGGAGTGAATATCTCATGGCAAAAGTCACCACATTTTAATGGAACTATGTAAGTGCTTTTCTGAATAATCCATGAATATGCTGACAGATTTTATTAATCGATTGAAGTTCAGCATCCAAGCACAGTAACAACAAGTTGTTGCTGATGCAGACGCATCCCCATGCATGTTTTGACGAATTGATGGGCCAAAACACTACGGACAGGCCAATATCAACTAAACACCAAAAAAAGAGAACCACTTTTTCGCACTAATTGCAACGATAGGGAACGTTTGCCTAAAATTGTGTTGCAGTGCGTCATATTTCAATACTATAATTTTGAACTGCTTGCCTGCTCGGGTAACACATCTTACCTGACAATAGCTTACATATTTAAAGCATCTTCTAAAATCAAAACTAAAATGTTCTTTGACATGAAACAGGGAAAATAACGATTTTTTTCACAGGTACAAGTTTTCTTGCGTGGTTGAGGCTCCCTGTGACGTTGTTTATGGCGTCTTGAAACCACCGAGAGTATCTGAGGAGCGGTTAACATGGGACAAAAGCATTGCTGATTATCGTCGCTTGCTGACTTTTCACGAGGTACGATATCTAACACTTCCCACGCATACTACACATTTGTAATCCAGTTTATTGCCCTTATTGCAAAATTAAAAATGAAGGTTTGCAAAAAAGTAAACATTTCTGTTCTGTTTTTCGGTGAAACATTTCGGTCATTTTTGGTTGAGACGTTTTGGTCACTGAAACATTTAGGTCGTTTGTCTCACAGTTGTATTAAAACTTGCCATATAAGTGTTTTTTTAGCCTATATTTTCAAACATTCTGACCGAAATGATTTAATTTTTTTCGGTCATTTCAAAAACAGTGCGGTCTATGACCGAAAAAAACAGGTTCATTTCCTGCGATTATACTTCTTTAAATACATGATTATCCTGCTCTCACTAAGACAGTATTCCTTCAGCATTTGAGAAAACAGTGCTGCTTGTGAGACCTTTGCAAGTTTTCTCAGAACTGAGTAGACAAATGCTTGGGTATGTTTCAGGCTGCTCTGATTCAATGCTCTGGTGCTATTTTTCACGATTGATAATGGTAAAGGTCATTGCTTGAGAGGGATCCGGTGTTTCAGTTTCTATCGATGGCCTAATGCATAACAGCGTTTTAACAGAAGTCGCATGAGGCAAACTCGCGATTTGGTTTTAGTCATTTCCTGCGAAACTCTTCAACATCTTCATCATCCACACCAACGACCCCTGTCAAATACTGTTTTTTTCGTTAATTTGGTGACGGCAATTGGCGGCAGGCCTAGCCCTGGATTGTGCTTCTTGGTGAACGCTCTTGCCCAAGGAGCGCTACGGCAGTTCACTCAGTGGCTGTGGATCGACCACCCAACCTTCCAACTAGGAGGCGGACATTTTACCACTGAGCTAATGCCGCCCTCAAATACTGTTGGTCTGAATGGGTCAACCGTAATAACTGAGTCGCAGACAACTGGACAGAATGGACAGCATCGCTTTTCATTCCCGCAGGCATGCCGTTGTACCTATTCCATATTTTGCATATCACTGATTACTGTCGTTATGTCAAGCTATACGTTTGGTGCCGCATTGCTGTCACATAACGATGGCCCGAAAACACCACAGCGCTCCGAAGTGTAAGAATTTTGCTAATTGCTTGTGCGTTTTTGCTAATTGCAACTGCAAGAATTTCGCTAATTATGCGTTTTGCATAGAACTTTCAAAATAAAATCGTTCCACGTCTTCAATGGACATTGTCAACTTTCCTTTAAGAATGCAAGCAAAAAGTTCCCAATCGAAAGATCTCAAATCCACTCATCCTAATCCATGCTAATGCTGGCTCTTTTGACCAAGGTTTGGTTCGCGTGACTCTGGTGCAGGTTAAATTTTCGCGTTGATTTTTTTCTTAACTGCCGCAACAGCCAAGAAATTTTCTGTTTCAGTTAAGCTGATATTGTATTAATATCCCATTAAACGAGGAAGTGGCTGCCCACGGAGATCTTTCTTTAGCACATCCTTTACATTGCACGACTTCATGCTTTACGCAACTTCGTCGCCGGGTTTACGTCAGGGGCTGTTTCTTTTTACTCACCCACTGCATACGCCATCACGTGGATTGCTTGCAGAGGAAAAGGGTCGATACTAGTCACTCGATATTCATGATTAAAATCCTCAGGGTTTGCGCTGCTCCCGCGTCGGCTGAGATGTTTGCATAAGCTTAACCCATCAGTGTGCGTCCTGGAGATACGCATGGGTGGCGAAGTTCGCTCGTGTTTCGTCCGTACCAAGCTGGGCGGCGTTAATGGTTTTGAACATTTAACATTATCGAGGCTGCTCTTGCACCTTGTCGTTGACAAGCCTTTAAATCACTAAGTAACGTGTAGTAAAAGTTGATCTTCGAGCTCTGCTTGCTGAAGCTTTTAAATAGAGGATGATTTTATTTCGCTTTCTTGCAGGATCTTTTCATTGCCCTCATTACCCTTCCCTCCATCCTTATGGGAGTGATCTCCTCAAGAGAGTTCCTCGATTTGTTTCATTGCAAGGCCGTCCAGACAGGTGGTGGTTTGTGACGTATTCTCCGGGGAGGGTCAGCGGCGTTCATGGCAGTTGGCTGACTGCATTTAAGTCTCCGAGTGTCGGATCTTTTTATCCGCCTGAAAATGCTACAGACAAGTAAACTGACACAGACAAACTAACACTGTTTTCGGTGAATATATACTGCGAATGATAGGTTAGAAATGTAAATCCAGAGGTACTTTCGTCAGATCATTCAGCTGTGGGTAGTACTAACCGAAAGCTATTTGTCATATTCGGTTTTTTTTGCATTTCGCTCTGGAAACGAGGTTTGGCTTTAAATTTCGTCTCGCTTAGTGGCGCCCTCGACGGCCTCAGCTAATGTCGTGTACTTCAATGAAGGCTATCGTGTCCCCATTTGCGACCACTTGTAATTACACTAATTGGCTCAGCAACGTAAGATCTACGTATCGCAAACATGCTACACGCTGTAGATTTTAGGCATCATTGCGCATGCGTTGGGTAATTACCACAATTGATGCATTGGGTAATTGTCACCACTGGTAGCGTACAGCGCATGAATAACGTGAACTCCCCACCAAGCCGAGTTGTGCTTATTGCTCTTAGTATTAGTCATTGTTTATGTTCAATAATCGTTTTTGTGCGTATTGTTCTTGAAAATAATCGTTTTTTTTTATATGTAGGCGATGAGACATCTCACTGGATTTTTGGTAAGTTTCTTGCTTGAAATTTTGCTTGCTTTAACTCGAAGATTCTGTTTCTTGTTTAGTGACAGAGTTTCTAGGAGTCGTCGAAACAATTTTATGAATCTTAACATTCTATGTCATGCTCAAATGTTCGAGATTTAAGAGTTAACGAATCGAAGCAAATTTATACTGTAAAATGCATCTTTTGCCTTGTCTAACTAGACCATTTCGTGCACGAAAATGAATATCACTTGTATTTTTTCGATTTTGTCACGAATCATGAGCTTATTGGTCGAGTTTGTGTTTTTCAATTGATTTGGATCGTTTTGACTGTTGCCAGAACCTTTTGTCGCATTCTTGGCTGAGTTTAGTCAGTCAGTGGCGAAGCAGCCGCAGATTCAGACTCGACGAACGGTTCTACATCGGTTGAAAGCTCTGAAGCAAGCTTGCAAGGAGAAACAACACAAAGCGTGTTGTCTTAACAAATCAATCAATATCGTTATCACGCAATAGCTACAATGAAGCAGACGGTGATAATTTTACCGCATATTCTAGTGGTACAGGGCACAGGGCGATGCGTACAGTACACAGCTACGAATATCGCAGTCTTCGTCGATTGAGTTTTGGTAACCAGAGGGCGTTTTGGCAACAAGCACCTTAACAGATTCTAAACCTAGTAAAAGCAAAGAATTCGTTTCCTTGCCTGCTGTCCATTTTTCCACTGTTCCATTGGCTCCTTATCGTTTTCTTGATGATCCAAAGTACTCGCACGAGTGCAAACGTGCGCATCATGGTTTTTAGAACTAATGAGAAGTGCTGTGGCAGCACCCACCCAGGTGTTCCGAATTAGGGTGATTTCTCCGCAAGACGGTCAGTCGTTGGTGGTGGCATACGGCGTTTTCACGCGGAATGACGTTCGTGCAACACGTTCAGGTTACTTTGGCGAAAACATACTTGTATTTCAAAAGGGCAGCCTTTGACGTGATCTATCGCTGCTACGCATGAGCAATCAGAAAACAGTCGCGTTTGCTTTGCGAAGCTTCGTGCAGTGAAGGCAGCAGAAAATTCGCAGCTGCCTGGAACCGGTTGATATTTTCAGGGAAAACTAACGATTGTTCAATGACCTGATGCGCCTTAAAATGTAGAAAACGTCGCTTGCCACTGGCTGGATCTAGGCGATTTCGGTATGATTTCCTTCCGATTGTTACATCAGATTGCAACGTGAAATCTGTCATTGACTGCAAACAAGCGCTGTAGTTTCGCATCGCTATTTCTCCTATACGACGGGCGAGCGCTTCCAGTGACAGCAGCGCTCAAGAAAATCCCAACAAGCCAAATGCGTTTTGTTAAACAAGCCTTCAGATACCGTACGCGCCTGAAATAACACGCAGGGGGAATTGTCTGTGAACTTCAAGCGGTAATCGCCGCTGGAACGGTTCGAATTATATGCGTAGGTCTATTTTTTGTCTTGTTGCGTAGGCGGAAATTTTATTCTCTGGAAGTCTTGGCAACACAGGTGTTTTGTTTATGTGAAATCGGTTGCTACGGCGTACTCATGTTGGTGTCGATGCTAAACTGTCTTAAGGCAGCACCCAAATTCAATTTCTTAATTTGCAACGCAACGCGCTTATACGCTCATCTTTGGTGCAAACGTTCATGAGACTGTGTTGTCGATCGCATCTATCAAAATAGTTTCTCATTGCAACGTGCGTTCTTTCAAAGCCAGAAAACTGCAATTAGAATCGTCAGTAGTGTAAATCGGTAAAAAAGTTCCCTGACTTTCAATCCAGTTTCGATGAATTAATCGCCAATACGCAACTACGTGCTGTGGAAGTTTAAGCTGGATATCCAATCAGTTCTTCGACGCGTGTCTACTCCAGATTTAAAGCACTGCAAATCTTTTTACCTCTGAAAGTATACCGTAAAATGTTCGAAGCAGCTCTATCGGTTTCTTCATTTGGTGTTCAACATCCAAAATCTCATAAAAACAGACCAGTCATACGATGTTTTATTTACAAGTCATAGTTACAAACTCAATGGAGATTGGGTTGTAGATGTGTCTGCTGCAGCCACAGTAAAGTTCGATTTGTAGGAAACCACCATAGTCCGTATGTCCTCTGAGATGTACCGATTCTTCGCCACCTTACTGGTTTCATCAAATTTGTGATTTTTGCGGTAATGGGTAGATCATTGGGAAACGAATGTTGCCGTAATCTCGCGGAACGAAAATTAAGAAATTTTGACGCGAAAATTGTTCGCTTTTGTGTTTTTCTGTAACCGGAATATTTCGGCTTTCAACCAAAAGAATTGTAAACATCGTCCAACAAAGTCAAGCTTCATCTGAAAAGGAAATTAGCGTTGAGCGCAATTTTTCAAGATGTCAACCTTTTGGCGCGGTAAATAGAAACTGTGACAGGAATGCGAGTTAAGAAAAAAACCTGCATCGATATAATTCTGGTTCTCCGTCACATTTCAGCTGAAAGCGTCCAATACGACAAGCACCCCGAAACAAATGAACGAATTCGAGCTCACACCTATCCGAGCGGTTACTCCGCGACAACTCTCAAAAGGTGACCCTTTGTTAACGAGTTTGGTTTCGTTTTTGGATGGACTAATGTTTGCGTCAAATACCAGTTTTATTTACAAAATTTGAAGCACGCGATCACGGCTGAACGAAAAGCCAGCTTGAGCATACTTACGCTGCCAACCAAACAGCGGACTTCGTATTTCAGGATCTTCAGCGCGGAGTATAGAAGTGTTTAAAAAAGAAACTTTTTAATTGAAAAAATTTTTGGATCATAAAACGGGGATAGACTTAACAGTTTCATTAACACTAAAAAAGCCTTCAAAAAACTATCCGTGTTTTATTTATAGACGTTTCGGATTATTTCTTTTTATTCTTACTTCGTATTCAGTCAAAAAAAATTTAGTAATCCGAAACGTCTCAAAATAAAACACGTGTAGTTTTTTGAAGGCTTTTTTAGTTTTAATAAATGTTTATTGTGTTGCAATCGTTCGCGGTGTTGAAATCTCGCCGTTCAGCGAAACCTAATCTGCAGAAATGACGCAAGAAATATGTCTGATTGCTGTCGTAGAAGTAGCAACTGTGTTCTTTTACGTGGCAATAATCGCCGTATTCTACGAGAAACACTTGAAATCTCGAAGCAAAGCTGTACCAGCTCGTTACCTGCGGAACCTCCCCACTGCCAACAAGCGAAACCAGTTAGATCTGCTGAAATTGTCCGTTGCAGATAAAAACACACGCCACGTCGTCCGATCTACCTGTTGAATTGCGCTTTACAACTGCAGTGCAAACGGGCGCCTTATAGTCTCGTGCAGCAGATGTTGAGCAGTGTCTGATTCCCACACACCTATACTCCGATGTAACTCGAAGCCATGCCGCTGTGTACGTAAGCCAACGTCGTGTTTAATTACGGCGCGAGCCAGTATTTGAAGAAGATTATAGCTTGCGTTTCCGATTTTTATTCTGTTGTCGTATAGCTTGACATTCGAAGCAATGGTCCTTGAATTCTTTTTTGGGGGGAGTACTGCGCGTTTTCCCTCCTCTTCGCCAAACGCTGCAAGTTACTGTCCATGCGAAGCGACTTGGTTCGTCGCAAATGTCTATTGTCTAGCATTGTCCCCCAGCTTTCCTGCGGACATGTTGCAGCACAGGTCAGTGGTTATCGCTTTCCTCAAACCCTGCAATTGCTTTCAGCGATCCCAACAAAACGCGCGTCGAGTTTTACATCAACATCGACACCGGAGGAATGATTCCGCGATCGCTGGTCGAAGCCAACCTTCCCTCCCAGCAAATCAAGTACATCGAGAGCCTGAAGAAAGAAGCAATCCGTCGCTGGCAAGGCTAGTCGTGCGTGCTGCGGGAGAGAGCTCGTGCGATTATGGCTTGCCGCATCGTTCCACCGGAATCCTACAGACCGTCTTGTTGTTGCTTGTCTGATTCACCGAAAGCGATGAATGCTGCCACAACCCCAGGTACACGCGTAGTCGCTTGACTGTGTTACTGCTCAGTGTTGTGTGGGTTGCTTGAAATACTCACATATCTTATGTGCGTTGCCACTGGTCTACATGTGTGGCTTGTACAGTAGTAGCGAAACAAGGTCGCACGCAGCCCTAAGCAAATTTCTTCACGGTGACATCCTCACGTGTTCTGCGTGCGAGCTCCTTATTGGTTGATTCACACCACCAGCATTCGTACGGATATTTGTTTATTCACTCTTCACCACAAAATTAGTCCGTATTCTGCTCATTTGGTAATTTTGGCACGATCCTCCCGCGTTATGCATATATGTGTTGTTTGCATTTCCACTGACGCTTCTGACCGTCGTTTGTTGTTTTTTCATATATAAGAAAAAAAAATCCACTGTTTATTGTTTATTTTCTTTTTTTCGAAGTAATCATATATGCAATGACTTTCGCCTATGTCTGCAAAATCAGTTACTTCCACAACGAGTGAAGTTAGTGTTTCGCACTGAATGCAGTAAATTTGGTGCGCTTGTGTAATGCCCTGTTAATTTACGATCGTGTTTTTTCTCGAACTTGTCTAAAAATATCGATTTGATTCTAGATGCGGTCGCTTGCCGAGCGGCACCAACTGTTGTTTATCAAACTTACATCATGAAGTCACGATTTTCAGACATATTTTTTGCACCAATATTGAAATTCCAAATAATAAAAACGTTTGAACTCGGTTGAACTCTCCAGCAACCGGTGTGCGTCGCACTTGACTGCACTTGACCAAGCGCGAAACCGCACAGTGCTTGAGGTTCCGTTGAACTGTTCGCTCCAGCAGGAAACTGCGCCGATGTGAGCGAAGCCTCAAGCACTGTGTGCAGGTGGCTAATGCTGCGATTGCTAAGGTCGTCTTTGATTTTTTTATCGTCTGTTCAAAGCAACTTCAGTAAAAGATGTGTCGTAAACGTTTTCATGTTTAACAGGCTGTCCATGGCTGCATCAGCATTGCGTTCGAACTTGATTTGCTTCAAAAACTTACTTTCACGTGACCGTAACATTCACGTGACCGTAACATACCCCAGTGGTGCAAGTGACGCACAAAATCGCAAGCACCATCAGTACCTTCTCTAAATCTGCCCTTTTGACCTCAACCGTAGCAAGGCGCTACGCTGCTCTTTTGAGTTCTCAAAACCCGATGCGTAACAAAAGTCTTCCGCATAGCATCGTCTATCTATCAATTTGACGTTTCCTCGTATCTATCAACGTACGCGACGTGTCACAGTAGCGATGTACTGTGCAGCACTTCGACGACAGTAGCACTGGGAAAAAGCGCTGTGACGCAGGCACGGTTTGAACTGCCAAGCCCCATTGGTCATAAGCATGCTCAATCCAGAAGAACTGAAGATGTCTCAGATTACGCTTTGAAAGCCGCCTGGGGCGCCCGGTCAGAGTCAGCTTCAAAAATATCACTTAGCAGTGAACCACCCTCGCAGAACGGAAGATTCTTCGTTGATTGCCGCTTCAAGTGGAAATCGATCGATGTCGAAAACGGTTGTCAAGCGCGCTAACGTGGGCAATGACGCTCACGCGAGTGTTGCGTCATTGAGGAAATAAGAGGGCGAGTTGATAATCGTTTGTACGGCTACGCACGTCAGTCGTGACGACCTTTGTCACTAACAACGCTCCCCAGTGATCTGATCAGCACGAGCTGATCATGTAGCTCGTTACTAGTGCTAACCAAGAAATAACGCAAGATCAAAGCGTCGGTCCTGACTGAAGCTTTCATCGTAAAGGTGCATGCGTGAAGCCAAACGACTTGGAAAGTTGCTGCACTATTAACATGACTTTCTTCTTGCGCGTTAATTAGAGGCTTTTAACGAAAAGTTGAGTAGTTGTTATTTAAAAGGTATTCGGGCCGCAAAATTTAATGAGATTAATCGTGATGCCCTTCGCAATACTTCATAAAAATACATTTGGTGAAGTTGGTGTTATGCTTTACATTTAATCATTTTCATCAGCTTCACAGTCGAAGTTTCTGTCATATGAGGGAGCTTTCCCGAAACACTCAGCATGAACGTGAATGAGTCTTCGTTTTTTTCCCATGTTCACAGCCTTTCCACGTTCCGGTAGCACGTCTAGTCTTCCGTGTGCCTCCCGCTCGGTGATTATTTTGATCTTCATGCTCTGTTTTCGTACATTTTTTATTGCAAGCTGACTGAAGTGGCAGAGCACAAGTCACACACACGCATTTCGAATTGTGCCAAAGCGCAAGCCTCTCAAGTTAATAGACGGGTTTGGCACACGATCGGGTCATGATGTCGAACACTTGAAAATGGAATTGCGACCTCTCGTGCTCGGACTTAATGGATAGTTGCTAGAAACACTCCATGCGCAGTGCTGACGTCACAGCATTTCCAATGAAAGCAACCACGTGGCTCATGGCCCTGACCAAATGATAGGCGCCTAGGGACCATTCATTCGTTACATGTTTTCATTGGGTGCACAAAGCGAGTGTAGCGAAATTTTCTTTACTGTCCTACTGCACCATATTTTGATGTTGTTTTTCTGAGCAAAACAGATTTAGCCAGTGGGGTTGTCGGTGGAACGTTGTCCCCAGTTTTTCTTGAAAGAGAAACGGCCTTGCGTTAATGTTTTACTGCTACATCAAAATCATGGCTCTTTGGTTTTCATGTTCGGGAAACCTGTCAACCGAAAAAATCTCCAGTTATGTTGAGTATCGCGGCGGCACATTGTTTCCATGTAGCATTCCTTTATTTTTGGTTTTAATACGCGGAACAGCGGACTGTTGTTACGTTTGTCAAATATTTTTGTGTGTTTATGGCAAGCCAGGAAATGATGGCCGCCAAACAGTAATAAGTGTCTTGGTTTCGTCGCGCATGTACACTTCATCGAGAATCACCTGCAAATAACCAATACCCCTACGGCCCCCCCCCCCCCCCGTAAAACCTACGAAAGTAACTTTATTCAACATGTTTTTGTACAAATCAGAAAACAGCAATCGCGATTAAGGCCATTTTGCAGTCCATTGTTTTATCAGAGCACTGTTGTGAAGTATACTTCATCTCTGCTACAGTAATGAACCCGGAATGAGAGTTGACTACAAAATATTACTGAAATCGCACCCCCCCCAACCTTACTGTCTGGATACATTGGCGTAGCCAGGGGGCCGTGGCCCCCCGAATTTTCAGCATATCTAGTCATTTTGCGCTTGGAAAAGCGATGTCCCAAACAAGATACTGTTGCTGGCCTAAGGTCAAACAAATTTGGGCTTGATCCGCCCCTAAACATTTGTAATGATGTTCTATTTTATTTTCCCATAAAACTTGCTAAAAAGAAGTAAACTTTGCTGGCACACATGAAAGGAAAGTTGCTGGAGAAGTTCCTGGTGTTACCAGCTACAGTAAAATGTTGCCTTATCATTTGCATTCCTAGACCTAAAAATCCTACCTTTGACGCAAACAGGCTAGAAACCTTACCGACCGCTATCACCACGAGTGTTTTTCGCTTGCAGTGCCGTAGGTATCTCCACCTTTGCAAATGGAGTCCGGTTTTTGCTTCGGTTAATTACTCTACTATTAGTCCGATTAACAATTATCACCCTAAAAGTTTTCCGCTAGGTAGACGTGGAGGTCTGCAAGTTTTAATGTTTANCGTCGCTACATTTTTGCGAGTCAGACTGTGGAGGAGGCAGCGGAACAACAACTGTTGTTTCACTTAATAGTGATCAGTGATTCTTATGAGGTACATTATGTCGTATGAGAAGCATCAGGACANATTGCTGGGTAACATCGCATCTGTCCTGCTGCATCAGATTTTTTTCACACAAATGAACTCTAACAAAAAGTGCAGCCAAGGTTGACTCACACAGCAAACAAACTGATGCCGAAAAAATATAAAAACCTATAAATTTAGAGTTGTGTATATGATTGTCTACTCTACACATTTACTTTGAACATTTAAGAAAGTTGCAGAAGTCGACCCTTTTCAACGAAGGATTACCCACCGGCGTTGCATTATCTTTATTCACTTGCATTTTTTTTTCATTCAAACTGCATTTCTTTCTCATTTTTTACGTCACACACTAAGGGGTGGTGGAACCCGGGAGCCGCATGGGCCTGGGCCCCCCACTTGTACATTTCGAATTTTGCTTAAATATTTAGACAGCAGTGACGGATTTAGGGAGCGCATGACCCTAGGCCATCTTAGTGTTTGGGACCCCACGCAGGTGTGACCTATTTGGCCGTATTTTTGAAAAGCGTAGAAGTAGCCTATGCCCCTCTTACGTGTAGCGCCCACTCAAAAATGGATCGTTTGTGGTGCCGGCTTTGGTTTTACGATTGCCTTAGATCAGCGTGGTCCAACTACTGACCTACGGGCCATTTTACAAAAATGCGACAACTCGCGGGCAACTTCCAATAAAGTGATGTAGCCTATAAAACAACGGATTCAGAACAGTTAAAACTAAAAAATGGAAGACAAGTGAGTGAGTCGTTGAAACAACAGCAAATCTAGCAATTTATTACAAATCTCTATCAGTGGGATGCCTGCGGTCGAGGTTTCTCTGACACCGTCGTACAGTTTTTTGGCAAACAATGAGTTGCAGATTCTTCTTGCATACAAAACAGGTACACTAATCGAAAACATTATTTTATTCAACGTTTCGGCTTATGCGCAAGCCATCATCAGGAATAAATGAAATGCAACAGCATAGGCGTAGCCAGGGAGCGGCCATGGCCCCCTCAAATTTTTAGAAAATATAGTCATTTTGTGCTTTAAGAGGCGTTTTTCCAAACAAAATAGTGTTATTCGCCTAAAATCAAACATTTTGCCTATCCTATAGCATCAAGACAAGTTTAGGTATTGTCGCAACACCCTCGACTAACCATATGAAGTAAGCCCAACGTAGACACTTTTCCAAGTAAGACTCGAGAAACTGTTCCAGCTGATTTAACTAACATATAGAGCTTCAACAAGCAATCTCTGTTTGGGGGCAGTCTAGTTGGTAGCAACCAAACGTAACATCCAAAACTGACAATATTGCTTTTCATCGGATTTCTGCAATGTCTGGCGGTCTTGCGTTGTTGCGAGCTTTGTGTCAGTGGAAGATTGAACATCAAATGAGTAGGCCTCTGCTCATTCTTTACTTGTAACCACAGGCGTAGCCAAGGGAGCCACCCACCAAAAAATTTCTAGCATATTTAATCATTTTGTGCTTTGACAGGCAATGTCTTGAACAAAATACTATTGCTCGCTTAATAGTAAAAGTATTTGCTACCCTCTAAAAAACAGTGGTACTCAAACGTTTTGGCTCGTGGGCCACATTTGTCTTTCAGAAACCCTTCGCGGGCCACAAGTGTTAATAATCTCAATAAAAATTCACTAAAAAATTCTTTTAAATGGTTAAAGTTTTACGTTTTCTTTCCAATTAAAATTACTTCGCGGACCACTACAGAGGGCCTTGTGGGCAACGGTTTGAGCACCACTGCTCTAAAATGTTGGGCTGGCTACGCTACTGCTTGTAACCACTTTCATTCCGACGGCCTGCATCTCTCGCGCTCAGCCATATTCCTCAGTATCAAGCCTTTTACACAGCACTTTCTTACTTGATGTTCAGTGTTCCTCTGACAAAAAGCTCGCAAGACCGCCAGACACAGCAGGACTCCGATGAACAGCAGCATTGTCATTCTCATGTTGCGTAGCAAATAATATTATCGTGTTGTTACTGTGCTGATAAAGAGACGTTTGCATTTTCGCTCGTCTCAAAGTAAATTGTGAAGTTCTCTTAAATTTATTGGCCCAAAATTATGGTCTTCAATACCAGACGATAATAAATTTTCAACCACCTTTACCTTTAAATGGAAACTTAAGAAACACCTCCTACATGAAAAAAATTACCAATTATGAACGTTAGCAACATTTCACCTGTCCAGAATAAAATACTGTGTATTCTAGTATTCTGTAACTCTGTTCTATTTTTTGTGTGTATTTACATTTTCGCATTTTCTGTGTGCATATTCTATGCTTTCCGGCATGAAGTACACTTTTTGTTTTTTTGTTTTGTACCTTAGTTTTTGTAACTTTTTTTATTACTATTTTTTAATTTCTTTGTATTGTTAAAAATACTCTTAACCACACCAAATTGAAATTCCTTCACTTAAATTCGATCCACTCATTTATGCACATAGGCATGCGCTTTCACCTGTACATTTTCTTCACCATGTTCTGCGTTCATTCGCTTTTTGTTTTTCTTTTCATTATGCCTATTCGATCTCCAACTGTTGTTTCTCAACACGTCAAAAAGTGATAAACGGGGTTAGTTGACTAGATGACCGCCACGGTCTTTCGCCAATCCTATGTTACACAGCGCCCGTCTTTGTTTACACTGATCAGCTATTGTGCCATTGTGTTTTCATTTGCTCTAATGTTCGCTAATGGTTGGTTTACTGCATGCGATG
>JGI24158J21664_10000900_pt1 | contig 30647 bp, 18 predicted proteins | sample Ectturendosymbi3_FD_21664 | JGI IMG/M metagenome (IMG submission 21664)
GATGGATTGGCTAGCAACACATTCCCATGAAATCTTTGAATTAATCTTAAAAAATTTGCTTTTGTTAGAATTTTTCTTCACTTTGGTAACATTCTATAGTCACCCATGAATTGTGAATACTAATAGGCTACTGAAAACTAAAAATCATTTAGCAGTGGATTGATGCATATTTATGTATCGGACTTAAACAATTTTACCTTTTTAGGCCTTGTTTGTCATCCCCTATTTGGCAAGGGGAAACATTACCGATAATGTAATGCTTGAGTGATATCTATTACACTGTATTACAGTACTATAAACAAGGAAGTTTTCTGTTCTAAACCTCATGTGCAGTATGTTATTTCCTTAAGCTGCAACCCTTTACAAGTGATTCACAGGNTTGAGAGTTGATGATGATCACTTTAATCCAATTTTCACGCATGAACGTAAAGTTTATAACAGATAAGCATAAATAATGTAAAATTGCCAGAGGCAAAATTGCTAGCATCAGCTACAGGGGCAAACGGTCACATTGAATTTGTAAAGGAACAATATTTGTGCTTTTTGAACAGCACATCTTTTTTGTAAACCTTGAGCATAAAATTTAAAACTTTAGTATACAGCACTTTGTTTACAGCACCTGAACCTACAGCACCATACAGCACTCAGCACCTGAACAGCTAATCAATGAACCTTACTTAGTTGACAGGACCGTAGGTAGTTAGTTACTATGAAAAGAACCTTGAGCATAAAATTTCAAAATTTAGCATTTGGCAGTTTGCTTCCTGAACAGCAAATCAATGAACCATGTTCCTAATCCTGATGAATTTAAGGTTTCATATTTTATCATCATGCTTTTACTGTACCATCAGTAATGAATATTAAATAGCGATATTGTTAAACAAGTACAAAAATATTGAACCTTGTCACTCAATGGTGTATGTTGACCTTTCTAGTGGGACATTCACAGATGGTTCAATAAGTGACATAATTAAGGCAGTTTTTTTAAAGGAAAATGTTATGGACCTGTAGAGACCCGATTTTTCTGATTCTAGGGACCGGATGATAATTTTCTCTGATTCCAGGGACCTGATTTTCAATACTAGGGATCTGAATCAGGTCCCTAAAACACCTTAAAAAAACTGGTAAGGTGGTAATTTTCACTTGATATATGCTGTTTGTGACATCATGCTATGATGTTCTATTCACAGTTCCAAACTGATTTTCTGGCTGAGTTCCATTGCGTAACATCTATAACATCCTACATGCACAATTGCCGTCAGGTGGTTTGTGCATCTAAAATTACTGAAAGAAATAATTTCAAGCTGGAATGCATATAACAGTTCAGAACTAGTAATTTTGCTCGCAAAACATTACACTAGGAAATTGATTTCACATCAAATACATATCTTCAGTCCTATAAATTGCGAGCAAAAGCTTACAGATGAATTGAAAGACTAAAGCAAAACTTAAAGAAAGCACGCAAACTGTATCTTCAAACACATGACATTTACATTATGCTGTTACTACCAAAGCTAAAGAACTAGCGTAGTGCTAACTGTTATCCGGCTTATTTTAAGCAGCTGCTTTCAATGAGTCATACAAGCAATGTTTGATCACACATGACTTTGCTAGCTGGCTGACGTGATTAGACCATACATTACAAAGCCTGTTTCATCTTTTAAGTGTTTTCTTTTAGGTTTTAGTTAATAGCCACATTCTGACCAGACCTGACTACACACACACTCATACACATCATGACAATCACAGCTCTGCAACCGAGTTTTGTTTTAAAATTTTAAGAATTAGTGGGTTTATGAAGACAAGATGGCTAAACTTTTAGCATAACGAGTCTTTTATGACAGCCACACAAGCTTCCTGGATGTACCCCATCAACTGAGTGAATGTCCCACAAAACATAAACCGTGACCCTTGTTTGCTAAAAAAGGCGAACCAAGACAAACTTTTAAAGATTTTCAGAAATTTTTTTGGCATTCCAGAAAATCTAGTCCGGTTATAAGCAACAGCCTAAACTTATCTTGTGATTGCAACCAAAACACAGGCATTATCTCTGTAATACAATAAAGACAGCAAAAATTAGACATATATCTTTTTTTGTTCCCTAACAGTGTATCTATGCAGAAATTCATTGCACCAGGTTGCAATAACATTGAACAAATGTGTTGTAAATGTAGTGAGTTTGCCCATCAGTTTATGAATGCTAAGGATGCCTCAAACATTTTAAACTGGACAATCTTTTAATGTCTTTTTCCAGTTTTCTAATTGCTTCCAACTTTTAAGTTGAAGTACAGCTTCAGCATTGTTACATTAAGGTTGGTCATGTCTCAATCATTAACTAGATTAAGTTAAGTATTTGGTGTTTGTTTGCATAAGGTAAGATTTACATGATGAAAATTCTATGGTATTTCATGTTTGCCATTTTTGCATTTTCGTAGCTTATAAGAATTTTAACTTAAAATGGCTTAAAAGCCTTTTTTAAGTTGTTGAAAAAGTATAAGTTGTGCTTAATTGTTTTAATATTAAAAGTGATCCTCTTGCGAAGTTATGTTATTTCAACTTGATTTTAGTATTCTGGTTGTTTGATGAATATATCCACTCCTAAATTTCAATGTTCATGTTTCAGATGTTATGGAACATGTTTTATAAGGAATCCTAAGTAATAAATTAAATAGTAAAAGTGAGAGAAAAGCATTCTCACTATAATTAAACGATTGCAGCAATTGTGTTGACATGCATTTATAATGCAAGATATTGTTGAAGAATTGGAATCCTTGAAACAAAAGTTTCAGCGCAAAGGTTACTTTGAGGTATGGCAGTACGTGAAAATTTGACATTTAAGGCTAGCAAGCCTATCTTAAACTACACACCGTTAATTTGAACACATTGCTATAATAGGCTATGTGTTAATAAATACAATGGTTTCTAGGTACAGCTTAATTTTTGATTATTTGCAGAATTGTATACTGTGTATATGTTGCAACAGCAAATTGAAGTCAATTAATTTATATGTGCTACAATTTCTGGGTTAAGCATTGGGTGTACCTCAGCTGAAGGTATTATGTGTGGTTTTTTAATTTATTAAACCAACTACTGTAGTAATGAATTACTAGAGTTATGGACTGAAAAAAATTCAAATGCTATCTGATATCTGTTAAAAATTATAGGCAAAGTGCATAATGTCATAATCAAACACTGCTTTATTTGTTGTATCCCATCATATCATATTATTTCTGTCTATTTCTTAAACATATGAAAGATGCATGTTGAAAGCACTTGCAGATTTTGTAGCAACATATTTTCAGCAACATTTGCATGATAGTCATTCAATATATTGCATATGCTTATTACAGTGACTTTTTTCACACATTTTGAACCAGTAAGACATTGATGAATTTTGTTGTACCGTGTGTTATAAGTTATCCATAGCTTACATATTTAGGATATAACCATACTTTTCATAACCATATATTCACCTTTTCTGAAGAAGTTCTTGAATTTCTACTAATTATGTATAGACATATTATGTGTGTGTGCATATGAGTCCTTTTTCTGCAGAACAATCTCTCAAAAATAGGACCATACTTATTCATATTTTTGTTATTTTTACTTGTTATTGTATTTTGTTTTACATGTAGTTAATTATAAACCAATTCATCTACTGTAAGATTGCCACAAAAGCAATGATATCTTGAATAATAATAATTGGTAACTAAGTTTCTTTTTAATGTTACCAGCTAAAAAGTTTGTCTGATGTTTCTTAAAGGTAAATTTTAAAGTTTTTTAGTGGTTGTATCATAATTTGTAGGTTAGTCTTGCAGGAAATATGCTCTGTGTAATGGCAACTAGTGGTGCTAATGAGCGAGTGTTTAGTATCAATGATCATGTTGTGAATAGCAGAAGAGCAAATTTAAAAGAGTCCTTTAGTGAACGATACAATTTTTTTAAAAAGTGCTGTGAGAAAGAAGTGCTAAAGTTTTATTAGGTTTCACTTTTTTACCTTGGTGTTTTTCAAAACCTCCATTGGTTTTGAAATTAACCACTGAATACATTGCCACTAAATGATGAAACATGTAGCATGAGTTTTCAGTGGATTTCCATGACAGGTGTAGGATTGTGATGGAAACAGTATGGGCAGGTGCCGGTTGGGAAGGCCCGTGGGGCGGATGTGGGTTATAAGTCTGTGGGAGCAGGCAAGATTTCTCAAATTCCTGCAGGTGCAAGGCAGGTTTAAACTTTGCAGGGCGGGAGAGGACAAAAAACTTCAACCCATGCAGGACTCCAATACAGGGATCCCTTCATTGTTGCACCTCAAGTGTGAAATATTTCACATGCCTAATGATCTCTTAGTACTGTTTTTGCCAGTTATTATTAGCAGCTTACTTGCTGTTGTAGATAATATTTGTGACATTAGGTTGTTACAATGCTGTTTGAAGTAAGTTCACGATAGTGCTCTGCTACTGATTACGTGCGTGCCTGATTTCAAGCAAAAGGAGATGTAGGTTTAGTTGGGAAAAGATTTTTACGCATAACAGAGTTGATTGATTCAAATCATTGGATTTAAATTAGTGATTTAAATCTTGAAAAATCAAGCAATAAAAATTAAAAAAATCAAGCAAAAAATCATACGCACTTTTAAAGCTTTGTGTGATTTTTATGACACATTTATTTAACATTCTAACAGATTTTCACTAATATTAGTTTAGAAGGCAAAGAGCTCTTATGACTACCACAAGTTAAAAGCAACTAAAGTTTTATCACAGCTTCTATCTCAACTAACTGTAAAAATGACCTGTGGACTGAAATCATTAACTCTTGTAACTCAGAAGTCAGAACTGTTTGAATGTCACAAGTTTGAACGTGTAGACTAGCATAAAGCTAGTTTTTTTCAGTAATATATCGAATTTTTTTTACATGACTGAAAAAAATTAAGTCATTTTAGTCACAATGTCTGAAAATATAGACTAGTGAATACTGTTGCGTTGACTTCAATATTTATGTGGGACAAATTACTGAAATGTCTCAGGAATACAAATGACAAATGTTTCAGTGAAAAAACAGGTATATATCAAGTAAAAGTTGCATCTCAATTCCATCAAACATGTAGGCTGTTGACTGCAGACATAGTAGTTTTAGAACACGTTCTTGATTCATAATCGCAGATATATTAGAGGCCTTTACTCTTCTATACAGTACATGTAAGTCATACTTTTTCAGAAGCTGAACTAGTGAAAACTGTGTTACGATAATTAATTGTAACAATTGATTTCGCACCAAAGAAGCTGGCAAGCTTGTATTTGTGTACAAGCTTCTTACGATGCCATGAAGTGTCCATGAATTTAATAAACTGATGTTTTGAGTATTGTCATTTCAATAAATATTTCATTTTGTATACCAGTACTGGTGTTACAGTATGACTTGATTTGCTTTAAGGAATATTGCATAAGTCCAAAAAAGGTTTTAATGGAAGTTCAGTTTCTGGTTACTGTACTTTTGTATTAAAACAAACTATTTGAAATAAAAAATTGTAAGTGTTAGGTGGCCAACCCCTACACCAAGGCTTCTCAAACTTTTTTGTTCTGCGGCCTCACTTGAAAAAAATTTTTTTTATGTGACACCATTGATGGATAATTCAGAGCCTAGACGTTAATGATACGTGTAAATATCCCATTATAAATCTCAATTGGCATTTTTGTCTGCATATGGCAAAATCATAAAATGTACACAATCCATGAAAGGAACTATAAAGTAATAAAAGAGCTCGTAAACTAATGGAATGGATTCATTTGGTGATTTTTTACAGATCATCCATTAGTAGAAAATGCAGAATGAAGAACATTCTTAACATTTTCAAAAAAAAATTGTTGTTTGCACTTAATGATTCTCAGTTTTGAGAATAGCGCTTCACATAAATATTTTCTACAAAAGGGCAAGGATTTATGAGGCTAGTTCAGAAATGGCTGTGTACTCATTTCTTGTTTTTATCCAAATTTCACATAAATTCTGTTTTGAAAATCCCATTTGCCATCATGTTGGAATGAGTGCATCAAGGTCAGTATCAGTTAGTACGTTACAACAATGGAGATGTAACAACATAGACCGTGTTGTGCTTAGTTAATTATTACCATTCGATAGCTTAGGCAGATATCTTAGTAAATAGCTGACAGCTTGAAACACGCGTTGTCCCTAAATTGCACGAGAAATAATTTCACTACAAGCTTACTTTTAATTTTCTTGTAAAGTCTAACAAAATGCTTTTTTTGATTTGTCAAGCCAATTTGTTTCGTGACCCCAAAATTATATTTTGCGACCTCAACCCATAGTTTAAGAAGCCCTGCCCTACAAATAAAATTAAAAAAATCATAAAAATAAAAAATCTTTAAATAAAAAAATACCATTTAAATTAAAAAATCTGATATTTTTTATTTTTTAAAATCATGATTTTTATCAACCCTGATGCATAACATACTAAGCAGATTAGAATTGAAAAAATAATTATATCAGAATTATAAAAGTTGAATGTGTATAGAAATACCTTAAGCTTAAATAATTTTATACTTAGCTTTTGTTCCATAGGAACAAGTAGCATGTGGTAACATTACCCATGTAAAAGAAAACATCACTGTCTTAGATTGGGCCTAAGGAAATGCTTAAATCACATTTGTTTTGCTCATCAATAATTTCCGAAGCACAAGTAATGTTTTTCCCTTAAACAAAGTTATATACTCACAATTGGTTGAATGCCTTAATTTCTAGAAATTTTGGTGCAAAAGCATTTGCTCAAAAAAAGCACATGTACCATTTTCCAAATTCAATTTTTACTTTTATTTTTTTATATTTCTATTTTATAATTTCTTTTTTGTTTTATCCAAAATTTGTTTATTAAAAATATGGTCTACATGAATCTGCTTGAGTCATTTGAACTTGAAACTCAAATGAGTCATTCGTTAGGTTAGTCACTTTCCTGCTTTGACATGACTTGTGCTATGCTAAAAATGCAATGGTATTCTTTAGATTTTGCAACGTGCATGTGCTGTGACATCTCTTTCACCATGGCCAGTAAGCATTGCTGCAATGCTTTGCTGCCTTTGCCTGCTCATATCATGGAACAAAGCAAGTGGAGACCAGTGAGTTCATGAATCATATGCTTTCAAAGCTGTAGAATGTGTGTTACATTATGTTATTCTTGTGTCATAATGATAGTTTCTGGGCATCCGTGTGTGATCTTTAGTTTTTCATTGGTGATAGAAAGTTATGGATACTTCCACAGAGTTTTCTATTAGCAGGAATGGTCAATATATGCAAATGTGTTGACTAATTTTTGTTTCTCTTGGCAATATCAAACATCATCAAAATACTCACATAATGTGTTTTAACAGTTTCTATGACTCTCATTTGAAGGAAACTAGCTTTATTGTAGTCATCATAATTTGTGCAAGTTCAGTGCTATGGTCATAATTTCGTTGGATCAATTCCAATTCTCATATTAGTCCAAGTACTTTGTCAAAAATGGAAAGTTTGCACATATGCACTAAAGCTGCCAGAAGTCCTTGAACACCAAGGGCTGTCCTTGAATTTGTAATCAAAATTGGACATGCCATTGATACTTAACACCTTTGGCGCCAGTGTACGGTATATTTGTACTTGCTATTTGAGTCACTTTTCGTGCATCAATTTGCACCACCGTAACTCATAAGCTGATTAAGCTAGAGAGCTGTTCAAACCCTCTGAAGATGTGGAAAGTCTTTTCATTTAGATTTTATAAAAATTGGAAAGTTTACGATTTTGGATTTTTTGTGGGTGACGTCATAAGTGAGACAGGTTTAGGTCTTTTTGGCTGATGTCACCAGGTCTTGGGCGCCAATGCCAAGAGCCAATTTTTTGACTCAAGTTTTTAGTAGTAACTATGACTTTTTGTTTTTTAATAATAATAATAACAACAAACTAGGAGACTTTCTGCATCTTCAAAGGCTTTGAACAGCTCTTTAGTTCAATCAGCTGATGAATGGCGGTGCAAATTCACACAAGAGAAGTGACTCAAATAACAAGTATGAATACATCGTACACTGGCACTCAAGGTGTTAAACATGTCATTGTCCTTGAGTATTTTCAGGCGTCCTCAACTTCTTGTGTGCTGTGTTAGTTCATGTTCCAACGTGTGGTAACTAGTAACAGTTCATAGCATACACATATTGTATTATCGTTGTGCTGCATATGCCATGTACTAGTACATGAAATAATTATTTTCAGTTCTTAATAAATGTGGTTGATTACCCATTATTACACAATTTTTCTTTGATAAAATATCCTGCACCACTAAGGTTGGAATTTCTGGACTAAGCTAGAAATCATGGTTTTGGGATTTCCTGAGATTTCTACTCAGCAATCCTTGGATTTTTCAGGAGTAAAGAAATTGGAAAAAGTAAACAAATAAGCTACAGTGACTGATTTTATTTCTTATAATATTGAAACATAAACAGGGGCACATCAAGAGTGCTACCACCAAGGTGTTTCCTGATTTTATTCAGAAAATAGCCAACGTGTTTAGAAAGCATGCTCAGGCTCAACTGATGTAGGCTTGCTAGTTGTAAGTGCTTCATACAACTTTTGTCATCTCAATAAAACACTATGCAATTCTGTGCAAACTGATACTTCATTAGAAACTGATGCAAACTAATACTTCATTAGCAAATATCATGATAAACTTCATTTAAATTTTGTGATTGTCCATGTGTAACCCTAGAAATTCTTTGTGTTTTTTAGTTTCGACCTTGTAATCAGCTTGCTGTTGATTTCATTTCTCATCTTCAATGTGACATTGGCATGCTGCAATGAGAAGCAGAAACAGGATGAACTAATTGAAAGACTGGAATGGTTGTGTGAGTCAATTAAAGGTTAGTTGCAATGCCAGCATAAAAATATTACCAATTAAATCATGCACAAGAACACATATTGTACAGTCTGTTTATTGGTTAAAAATGAGAATTATTTACAAAACTGTGGTAGCACTACAGCATTCTTTTGGATTATGGAAAAAAGTGTTAGTACAAGTTTTTGTTGTGTGAGTCAGCTGTAGTGCAAGGCAACTCTGTCTGTCTACTATGTACTTTTATGTCTGTGTAGACAGTTTGCAGCATGGTGATGTGTTCTCCTGCTGAGTCTGATCCCATTTTCTTAAATTAAGATGAACTATGAATAAAAATTATAATGTTCCCTAGTTCATAGTAATTTTTTGTGGATGTGCCAATGTTCACACCATTTTTATTAGCTTGTTTTGTTTCCTGTCATTGAAAGGAGACAAATCTTGATTGGTTGGTTCAACGTTCACTTGCACATTTTTCAAGTTGCTATTTAATCATTTTTGCTTTCCAATAGATATCCAGACTGATGATGAAAAAGCTGGACCTATTGCAGAGTTTATCAACTTTATGAGTAGTTTGGAGACTAAATCAGTTGGAAGAGGTCCTTCACATAGCTTTACCACCGTTTGGAGAAAAGCTCAAGGTTATTATTATTTTGATAAGATTTTTGAAAACAAGTTAATTTTTGATTTCTTACATTATTATGTTATTAGTCTTTTGATACATTAAATGTGAAACTAATTTATAATACGTTGCAAGGACAGTATTTGTGACAGTGCATTGCTGTGCAAGTGTTGCTTAGATGTCAGTAAAAAAGTGTTAGTTTCCAAGTGTAATGGTTTTGAGGTGTATAAAAACAGGAATTTCCTTGTGTGTATGCATCACCATTTTTATCAAAAAATCTGAAACATGAAAAAAATTTGTCATAGCCCATCCAAAATATGAACAATTTGGTTGAAATAGTCTGAGGTAGAAGAATTAAATTATTGTGTTTGTCCTAATTTTATATGACATGACATTCATCTCATCAGTCTTTATTCCATCTTGCAATTTGCAGTGTTTGTTCAAACTATTGTACCTCCTGGTTTTGTAGTCTGATGTAAAACCATGGAAGGACACACAAGGCCAATTTTCTAATTTGATATGTCTTGTGGTGTTGTCAAGTTTAGTACATGAATGCCAGTTGTATTACTGCTCAGTTATTTGTTTCAGTCATTTGTTGGTCGTTGACCAAATCTGTAGTAAAATGTCCTAAACATTCAAGTCAATTCAGTCATAATGTTTGCAAAAGTAGTGTCAACTGCTATGCCAAGTTTTGAGAAAATGAAACTGATTAAGAAATATTTTTAGACAACCCACCATTTTTTCTCTGTGTGGTAACCCTTAGTATTCTGTGAACTTTGGCATACAATGATTTGCAGCAGAGTATGCATCTGTTGACCTTTAAATTAATAAAGAAAATTACAAAACTCTGCAATTTGAAGCATGATAATTCATATGGTAGCCAATTAACTCAGGCCTGCCAATGGGGTCAATGTCACCCATGCTCATGCAGAGAATTTTTTGCTCTAGTAGTTCCATGAAGGACTACTGAATAAACACAACAAGTAGTGTATTGTCACTCCCTATTTTGCAATCTGTTGCTTTCAGTTAGGTTGTGTCTTTCCCAGGATTGTAGAATCTGCTTTGACCAGCATTGAAACAAAGAATGTGAGACTTCGTTTTGTTTTTGACAATGTAAGTAATTGGATGTTGCTTAGCTTAAGTCACACTCATGTAAAGTCTCAAGAACCATGGCGTCATGAGGGTATGTGAATAGCAGACAATACCTTATTACAACACTGCAGGAATTTCCATTTCTGCCAGCTCTCAGCAGCAGCAGAACATCATTGGTTTGTGATTGTTACTGGCTAGTATGCACGATGTTCTGTCTGTTACTGGTTAGCTAAACAAATCTTTTCATAGTTATTGGTCACTGAGAATGTTCTTGTTATAATTGACTGGAATAACAAATCTTTTCAAGGGTATACATATTAACTTTGAACAAATACATTTTATAAAATAGTTTGCAATGAAATAATGAACTTTGTATTCAGCATTGTGGTACCCCTAAAACACTTGATTATGTTCGTTTCATTCATTCATTTTCGTGCCCACTCTTTTCTGTGGAGGGCCGTGAAGGCAGAAGCCCTAGGAGCACTCGAAATGCCTCACAGTCAATAGCAATCTTAGATTGTTCTGTTGGTTTCACACCAAGATGGGCCCAAGTTAGGTCAGAGATGTTTTCACATCTCCTGGTCGTTGGATGACCTCTGGGCCACTTTCCTGGGAGTGTAGCCAGCAGGACTTGCCTCACCAATTTTTCTTGGGATATTCTGCCCAAATGGATGAATCAGCACAGCTGAGATCTCTCTATTCAGAGATGTGGCTTGACATTCAGGGCTTTATGAATTTCACAGCTGTGCACTTTGTCCCAAAGTGTCACACTGTGAACTCTTTGCAAAAATCCTATCTCTGCCACTTGCACTTGGATAGGATTTTTTCAGTCATCATCCAAGATTCAGGACCATAGGTGAGGATCAGAACAAAGACCGATTTAAAAACTGACAGCTTTGTGGTGTTTGAAAGTTTCCGTTTTGTGAGCACAGAGCATTAGGATTTTTGTGAAGAGTCTACAGTGTGACCCTTTGCAACAAAGTTCACAGCTGTGAAATTTGTAGTCCTGAATGTCTAACCACTTTGAATCGAGAGATCCCAGCTACATTGGTTCGGCCTGTTATCCAGAATACCCCATGAAAAACTGACAAGGCAAGTCCTGCTGGCTACACCCACAGAAAAGCAGCCCAGAGATCGTCCAAGGACAAGGTGAAGTGACTACATCTCCAATCTTGCTTGGTCCCGTCTCAGTGTGGACCCAGCATAATTATCTGAGATTGCTGTTGACTGTGAGGTATTCTGAGTCCTCGAAGGGCTGCTACCCCCGCCACCGTTGCTAGAGGAAAAGCAGGCATGAAAATGAATGGATGTCTGACTCAAACATGCCATCTTTTTTGTCAGACTTAAACTATGGACTTCCACAAAACTGTGTGACTCACTGACTCCACAAATTCCATAGCAACAACTTTAAAAGTAAAACAAAAAGTGCAGTAATGGTGTAACAACACCAGTTCCAACTACTGCATGCATTGCAAAGCTTCATATTTACATCTACAATAACATCAGTATAAAGTGTGTAGGTATGGCCATGTCCATGCATTTGCAGACAGAGTATCACACAAATTACAAATTACATCAGAATATGGGCTGTTGCCATCATCCTCAGATTGGCCATGGCCGTGGTAATTATAGTGATGGATCAGCAGGCTTTATAAATTCGAATTCAGCATCTTTGAGTGCATCAGTGTTTCCAAGGAAAGGAAACTGCATTTGATTAAGGAAAGCAAACTCTTCTTCAAACATAACAGTAATGCCATAATGCCACTAAGATTTCCTAAAAGTAGAAGTCTTCAAATACAGTTTAGAGACTTGAGTGTAATGAAAGGTCAGGTGTGCAATGCATGAAAAGCTGCAGAAAAGAAAGAACATAAAAGCCAAGATATTTTTCATATGAAATCATGATTGTACAAGTGTGGTAGTATGACTTTTAGAATAAGCATCCAAGAGAACACAGAATTTTTAAAAATTAACATTTTATTTTGAAGAGGAGGCTATGAAAATCACTTGAGCATGACAAAAAGGTCAAATTTAAGAAAAATGAAAACGTCTGCATTTTTTAACTGCTGGATTTATTTCACTCAAATGATTTTTTGTTTGACCATATTTTGTGAAGCTTTTTCATGAGATCTGAATTTCATTGCTGTAATATCTGAGTGGATGGGTGAACCACGGTGTTCAACTAGGCATATATGGACCTTACTGCAAAGCCAAAAACCCTGTGGAAAACAGCATATGCACGTCAATATGTTTTTTAAAACATGTACAATGGGTTTTGCTTTCCTGGTGTGGTATTTTCCAAAGCATGCAGTGTTTATTTGTAAAGGTTTTATGCCATTTCCAAATCTTGTATTGATAAAGTCATTCAGTAATTATCAAATAATGCACAAATTTAACAAAAAAATTATAAAGTAAGTATAAAATAATGCAAGAATTTAACAAACACAGAAAAATTGTTTTAAAGTCTTGCAAGTTCATCAACTGCTTACATTATTTATTTGAGCTGAAACCTAGTGCAATATTTTTCAAACTTATTTGCAGGCTCAGTGTGTGATGAACCAGTATTGTTTCCAACTGCTTTGGTATCAACTGGAGATATCATTGGTCTCTGTGTTGGCCAAACCGCACCTTGTGATGCAGTTTGTGCTGCTGTAAGTAGAAAAATGTGTTCATACTTTTGTTTTTATGGTTTTGCACATTTTTCTCTTTTGTATGATGGCTGTAACAAATATATTATGGATAGAAACTGCTCATCGGATTGATATGTTGTCCGTCTTACCTGCTTGCTACAACATAGAAATGGTTTATGTTGCAGTTTTTACGAATTTGGATCCAATGTTTCTTCAGATATTGTCAGAAGACTAAGTTTAGTTCTTGAGCCTAGTGAATAACGTTCCTTTTTGGCGTGACAACGGTGGTCTGACAACAAGCGTAATCAGCTGTTGTAATTTCTTCAAAAGTAGCGAGACTGAATTTTCATTTCGTTTCTTATGTGACATCAAGTTTCTTTGGGCTTATTTACAGAATGGCATCTTTGTTTTTTCCTTCGATGTGGTGCAACCAGCAGTTTGAAAATAGCCAGACATGTTAGTTTTATGCAGTTTAGCACCCTGTAATTCTAGAGCCCTTGAAAGCTTGATTGCTGTTCAGACGGACTAAACGTATTTGTGCGGAGAGTGGGAATTGAATGTTTTTAAAATTTTTCATCTTGCCATTTTTTGTGCATACATACCAGAAAAAAAAACAGCCAAACTGTGTCCCCCATTTTTAACCTAAAACAGTCTTAACAGCACTGATGTAAAGTAAAAATATGCTTTAAAAAGTGATTTTACGCATTTTTACAAATACAGTGAAATAACTCAGGTCATGTAGTTAAACACTGATACGGCCCTTTTTACACAGGATTCTTGCACGAAAATCAGTGCTGGTGAATTGCTTACAAGTATTACGGTTCGGGAGTGTGTTTGTGTAAAAGCGAAGGACGTTGACGTCACTAATCCAGTTCTTAGGTATGTTTTGTGCTGGTAGGTGCGGTGTGTGGTGCATTCGTGAAATAATTTCTTAAAATGCTGAGAAAAACTTTGATGAAGGTTACTTGGACCGCAAGAAATGTTTTCATATTGTGTTTCTGTTTCGTCTTCTGTTGAACGGTTTGCTTAGTGAGCTTTTTGAATAGTCAAAAGTGTGGAAAGCGTGAAAGCTATTCTGGTAAAGAGCAGCTTAGCAACTTGCTTGATAGTTGTGAGTTCCTACTTTTTAAATCAATTCTTTGGAGATACTGTTGCTACGTCAAATTCCAGTGTTGTAATTTAAGTGCTTGTTACTGCGTTCTTTCAAACGCCTTTGGTTCTGTGACAGATTTACTGTAACAAGGAGCCCTCTTATTTGTAAACTTGAGGAATGCTTAACTTCTGCGGATGCCCGACGAGCTTTGCCTCGGTTTCATCCAAGCAAAAGCCTTTTGACCAAACGCAGGGAAAAGATCATGCTTTTGATGTTGGTGGTCATTATACCCGTTTCTTTGGTAAGATATTGAAGTTCATCATCATTATGTTGCTTAAAAGTTTCTCGTTGTATTATCTGCTGGATGTGGATTTGTGTTTTTCTCGAGGCTGCTTGTTTTCTCTCCCTCGCCCGCCACGTTTTGGGCGCTTACCAAATTCATTTTCGGACAACTCACGAGAGTATTTTTGGCAAGTCTTCGAATTGCATTCTATTTTGNGATTTGCCGTAAATCTGCATCTTTGAACCAAGGTTCCTAAAGTGCAATGTTTTTCGAACAGGGCTTGACGATTTTGGCATCGCTGGTTTGGTACTTCTGCAATCCTTCTGAAACCCTTGTCCCGGTGCCAACCAACCAAGCGGAAAGATCCGGGTCACTTTTTCCAGAGTGGAGTGACAGCGTTTATTGGTTCGACAGCTTCTTCGCATCTCCAGCCTTTGTCCTTTTGCCGCTTTTGCCGATCACTTACCCGTTCATATGGTTGTTGCTGTCCGCCGTCGGTGAGGCGAAGACCCTGCATTCGGGCATCGCGAAAAGGATCAGCGTTCAGTTTCGAGCGGTCAGCTTACGTTGCGAGTTTGAACAGCGTCGTGACACGTGTTATGCTGCGAATGTACGGAGGCTTGTGTCACGAGTTAAGCCTTCACGATTCTTCTGATCTTGGGTTTTCCGTGCAATATGTGAAACATGCTGGTCTTGATCTGGCATTTATTTGAAAATTCAAAATGAAATTCAATCGTAACTTTCATAAAAATTTGTGCGTATCCGTAGGAAATAGGGAGAGGCAATTGATGTTTCGCAGACCAAAAGGTTTTGAAAAACCGGGCAGATTTTTGCAAAACATCAGCCAAAAGTTCTTTGAGATTTGCAAACTGTTCTAAATTTTGAAAATTTATGTGTGTTTTTCAATTTTAGACCAGAGCATTGAATTTCAGAATTATACATCGAACTTGAAATCGAGCGAAATTGTGTTAGGTGACCTTTTCATTTCTCTAGACTTTTTCGCGAAGAATGCTGGAAATAGTTGAGCGAAAAAGTATGGATAACTAGCTTTTGCTCGGTCCTTTTCATGCAAAATCTGCAAAATGTTGAGGAAAACTTATTTTCTTACCAAACAATTTCGCTCCACCATGCGACTGTGGATTGAGAATCCTAAAAAAACTGTCAGGTTATACACCTTATAACCCCTGTTTCCATGATTTTAGCGCACTTTTCCGTCATTCTGCTCAATTAAACCTGTGCCTAAAAATAAGAAGCGCCTTCATTGTTTTTGGATTTATTGATACATTTACTGTCAACAGATTTCAAAATACCACTTCCACAATCGGTATACTTCTCCTAACACACAATAAATCAGCCATCAAACGTGCTTTTCGAGCACTTGCTGTCGACTATCTATCGAAAGGACACCTTTTTCAGCAAAAAATCGGACACTAAGATCTCACGAAGGATATATTTCACCTATTAGGTAGTAATCATCAACTCTTGTGCCTTTTTCTGCAGGATGGTCGACAGGAGCCAGGCGCAACGTTGAGTCTCCGAACAGTCGAGTCGCAATCTTCGTGCCGTTACCAGGTGTGTCGACCTGTGGTTCTGTCTGTTGCGTTAGTTTGTTTTGACCTCATGTCACCATTTTAAATCACAGCGCGATGGTCCCCATGCGCTGCAGTATTTGCAAAAAAAGACCGAGAAAATTTCATTACTTCCAGTGTTAAATGAGAACTACTTGCTGCGACGTCAGTTGCCTTTTTCTGTCGCACAAAGTAACTTGTGCGCTCTTCACCCGGTTTCACTTTGAAACAATCAGTTTTATATCAGCTGACCCGTTTTACCAGCTCTTACCAGACTTCGGCCTTGCTCTGTAAACTGGCAACTGTTGGAAACATGTCGGCGCTACATTGTTTTTGCATTGGTGAAGAAGAGAAAATGTATTATAGTTTTCTGCATCGCGATTTTTTAATGAATTCGAAAAGTCCAACTTCAATGGCGCAGTTTTGAGCAGTGTTGGTTTCTGGTTATGGTGAAGGTTCGTTTGCTTTTCGCAGAAACAGGATCATGACTTGTCTTGGATCAAGTTAGTTCCGCATGTGCTGTGTGGCAACAAGAAACTGTTGTCGAAAAACGCGTCGACGTTCGATACACTTGGTTCGCTGACGGTTTGTGCTTGCAACGAGCTTTACTTGTGCTTTTTGCATAGTCTTTTGTTTGTGCGGAAAGTACATGAGTGTGTAGACCAGGGGCCGCCAACCCACGGCCCCCGAAGTCATTTCAACCGGCAGCAAAGACATTTCGTCAATAATGAAAAAATAGTATATTTACGAAATATGTGTTGATTTGGTAGAATATAACATATCCCGAAACAATCGCAACACGTAAGGTGCCCGGCCCTCGAACTGTTGTGTAATAGCTTATGTGGTCCCCGGGCAAAAAGGTTTGGAGACCCCTGGTGTAGAATATGGACACGCTATACTGTGGCGTAGATGCAATGAGCAAGTAGCTTATCAGCTGCTTTCGGCTGCGATCAAATGCATTGTTGTTAGTGTTGTTGCCCTGACAGTCACAGCCTTACTTGAGTAGATATTTATGAAGTTACCAACAGCTGCCGAAATTGCGAACGCAAGCCATGCGTGACCTTGCGTCCTAAATAACCAACGTGAGTTGCTCATGGTGCGTGCTGGCAAATCTCCAAAACCACAGCAACACTTAAATGCAAATCCTTGCCAGGCACGCTGAGCAAAAGCAATCGCTATGGTCACTTGGCATGCGACACTGACCTTTAGTGGTGGGACAGACTCAGAATGATCGATAATGCGTCAACCCCTCCCCGGCACCGTTGTTTTCAAGCGTTAGGACACTGAGTGGCTGAGCTGTGAAGCTGGCGCTTTCGTTTTTTCTGTAGAGAAACAGTAAAGCAAAATTAGTTTGAAGCACTCTGTCTTTTACAGAAATAACGTTTTTGCAAGCTACTCTGGCTATCTACAACAAATTACTGTGTTGCGCATTGAAAAAGTGCACGGTAAATTTGCATTGTTTTTTCCAAATGTATCGAAAATGTCAACGACACAAATAGCATTTTGTCTCGAAGTTTCACATCGTTCAGTCGAACTTGCGACTTTCACAAGTCATAATGAACTCAAAAGTCTGCAATAATCTGAAAACTTTTCCAGTGTCTTCCTTTGTCATTTGACTCTAACAGCGTAGATTTTTGAACGAATAATTCTTCAACGTTAAACCGTTAAATTTTACTCGGCGATGGCACCCTTCACAGCTTGAAGCAAGCGGATTTCTCATCAAGAGGCTGACGTACGAATTTTGTAAGAATGAGGCATAGTTTTTAAGAGTGAAGCATACATTGGACACAGGAGTCTTTAAACGGTGTGCTGTGGAGTGAACGTTTGTTTTGAATAACAATATTTTAAGAAAAGTTTCCCAATATGATTGAAAAACTATTCTGCGCCACTCAGAAAACTTCCGCAAAGTATACACGTTTTGCCGCCAGCATGACAACAATTTCCACTGTCTCTAATGTTACAGTTCAACCGCATGAGCTACTGCCATGCAATGCTTTTACTGAAAGTAGCATGTTGATCGAAAATATTTTCAATACAACTTGGAGATTTCATATGTTGTGAAACTCAAGCGTTTGACGCTGTGCACTTAAATCCTGACCCACCTCGTCGGCCAGGCTTGTTGGTTGAGAAATCAAGTGCGTCATTTTTTACTCCCCCTCTGCGTTTAACAGGTTTTGTGTTGCGTCAACAAAGAAGGTCTCTTGTCGTGGATCGATCCGTCGCCGGAGAAAGTTTTCTTCTTCACAAAAGATCCAGGCGCGTCGCAAAGCGCCACTGGTGAGCGTGTGACCTTGCAAAGGAGTAATTTGTGAAATGGCCATTCTTGCGCACCCCTCGCGGTACTCGGTATCACTAAAAATATCCAAACACGTTAAACTGATATGCTGGTCAGCTTCAATGACGTGGATTGGTTGAGCACAGGTTGTTTTTGCTTAAGTGTTGTGCTTGTTCATATCGGACGGATCGTCACAGCGATCTTGGTATTTAGGTTCAGGAACTTTGCGAAACAGCTCTTCAAGCAGGGCTTGTTGAAGAAGTCGGTTGAAGCGGTTGTGCGTGGTGTTCGGCGAGTGCGGTCCGCGTGCGCTTGTTGAGCTTGCTGCGAGATAATTCGAAGAACTGTAGCCCAGACTTTACACACTCCCACGTTATCAACTAGCGCGTCGTTTATATCTCGTTGAGTAGACTCACCAACAAACGTAAAAGACTATTACCAGCGAGTCTACAAACGTTCACACATTTCCACGTATTATTTGTCTACTCAGACTCAAGTTCGACTAAAGAAGGAGGGGGAAGTACTGCGTGGGAAAAGGAAAAGGTGAGCGAGTTGGTTGCCAGGAAACCATTTTACACTACTCGATGGTGATTGGCTGTTTTCAGTATTTCAAGTTCGCTGAATTTTTCCACGTACTTTATTTGAGTGAATTCTGATGTGATGGTTTCATTTTGTTCTTAGAGCGTCAGTACCAGTTGCGATTCAAAGGCAGAACGAGATGTGCATGTGGAGTTGCTTTCTTTATCCCAGGACACTCAAAACTCAGCCAAGGTGTGTCCGATTTTCGCTCCATGTTTGTATGTGCACTACATCTTTTGCACACATCATGTTAAAATACCTGCTGTCATGAAAAAAGTAACCAATAGTAATTTTGGGGGCTTCGGTTCAATACCTTCCAGCAGCGATGACGTTGTCCTAATAGCGCGATATCGTTGTGACGCAACCATGCTCCCTACGTCACAGTACGGAACAGGACTCTTCGGTCTGGCCGTTGCATTTTCACGGGACATTGCAGTCACGACATTCCTGGACATAAAAAACTTATTACATTCATTTATTTAAATGATTATATGCGACACGTCATTCTAGCTGGTGTTATACCAACTACCTTTGAGAAGTCATGATTAGGATTGACTTTGAAGAATTTGTATTTAATTGCAAAATGTCGATAATGATTTAATTTGCTTGCTGATGATAATGAAAATCGTATGTTGATGCTGATTAACTGTTGGATCTTGGATCGTGTTTGTAGTTTTTTAAAATAAAACTTCTCGTTGATTTAAGTATGTTTGCATTAAAATGTGAACATGTAGGATTTCAGCAAGATCTCATAGTCTGACCGAAATGTCCCCGACCGAAACGGCCCAGACCGAAAAGTCGCGTACCCGTCACAGTGCAAGGAAAATATTAATTGTCGTTTCAAGACTGCTCCCTTTTATCATTATGCCCCGTGGCAGTCACAATCAGTTGAAACTCTTGCACTGTTGTCACGTCTCGTCTGATGCAGCCATGCACATATTGTTGCCAAACAGATAATAGCGGCAGTAGGTCTTACGGCACTCTCATCTACCTTTCGTACGCTTTGCTAAAGCCAAAGGTTATGAATTCGTACAACAATCAACAGCGCTGTTGTGGTTTTGCTACAATTACACTGACTTGCACTTTAAAATGCGTGTTTTCTGCTATATGTTAGCAAATGTTACGCGCCGTCAGGGATCTTTTCGTGTCACTTTGCCACTGAGATCAGTTTGTTTCGNAAACCTGTGAGTAATCTTTCCGTAGGTTTGTTTATGGTCAAGAATTTGCCTTTCAAGTTTTTTTTACAATTGTTGGTAACTTNATCCACTCGTGCAATAGATTAGATTTGCCATATACAATACATTTTTTCTGTCATTATTTCGCAGCTGTTAAATACATTTTGTTTTTGTGGAGGTATCGAGACGCTAGGACGTAGAACACTTAGGCTTTTCGCCCGTGGCAGAAAATTGTCGGAAAATAATTATCTTGAACTGGTCTGAATCGCCATGTTATTCGCGTGGAAGATACAAGAAAAATCCTTGACTGACCCGCTGTGCACGCCTTTGTCGCAGTGATTTGTAATTTGTACAGCAACGCTCTTCTAAAATTTTCATTTGTGCTCAACCTTGATGCCTAGTTCTAATCAGGCCCGATCGTGCTTCTGAGCACTTTTCTTGCTAGTCTGTCGCATCCGCAGTTGTATTTCGACGACACGGACTGGACAAAGCATGTTTCTTCCCTGAAAGCGATCGGTTTAAACATCCTGATCACGCACCCTGTGAAGAACGTCGACCGACGACTGCTCCCCGTTGCTGGGAGCGACAACGAGGAGTTCTTGTTGGCCAGCATCGCGGACTCGTTGCAACAAGTAACAACGCCTTCTGGCTTTGTTCTGTGCGCGTTGTGAGCGTGCTCTTGCACTGTTCTTGCTGCTACAATCAATATAGTCGAAACGTTTGTCAGTTGTGGTTCAGTTGGTTCTTAACCTGTGGGGAATGATAGGGGTTGTAGGTGGGTAATTAGTCTATTTTTTCTGTTTGTTTGTTACGCAATTTTCTTTCGAGTTCGCCAGAACCATTGCAAATGGTTGAGTTCAATTTCGGTTGTGGGAAATAGAGATCCAGTCTCAACCGGAAGTGGGTAACAAGGAAAAAGGTTAAGAACCACTGATACAGAGCGACCCAAATAGTGTTTTCAACATGGACACCCTGATAGATAGTATTATTCAAAGCGTAATTAAAATCGCTGAAGTTCTGAAGCGGGCAGCCTCAAAATTCGCGAGCTTGAATCACACCAGTTAGAGACCGCTATGTGTTTGATTGTTAGCAGTTAGCGATTTTCCGGCACTTGTTAAAACTGCCAGTTGGTGCCAACGGAGGAAGGTTTTATCTTTCGTTTCTTTTTTTCCAGCTTTACGACGTTGGCAAGAAGCAGCCGTTGCCGCAGATATGTCGGTGCGTTCTGGACGATCATCGGACGAAGGTATCTTGCCTCGCTCTGGAAGATAACGTTCGCGGTCCAGGTTTGTTAAACTTACGAAAATTTTTTTTTTTCTTCATCACAAAAATAGTGATAAAATTTTGTCAAATGTGGTTGCCGCGCTTTTGAAACTGTTTTAATCTAGTTTCTGTTAATTCAGGAATTATCATTTCATCTTTAAAATAATGTACCAAAATTGCCTGTAGGCATTACGAAGGAGTTTGCTAGCCAACAGTTTAAAGCTATAGGTTTGCTGCAAGCTTTCGAGGAATCAGCCGGCTGGGCTCTACTTTCTTCTTTTTGCAGTGATTCAAACTTGCATATATCTGCAGGCCCGTAGCGAGGTTTTGAGGTTTGGGGCCAAAATACATGTTAGGGGGCAAGATTTTTTTTTTGTTATATGTATGAAACAAATTTTTCTGGGCACAACAAAATTCTGCAGATCTGTATTCAAGTAACTAATCTCCACACAGGTAAAGGGTTTGAATCCATCAACTGTTTTTTTAACAGAAAATGCGACTTTGATAGATCTCTGCAAAGAGCGTTTTTCGTGCAAACAGCTTTCGCGATATTTTTTAGGTTATATGTGTTTTAATCACACTCAAGTTTGTTTGCGGGGACTGGAGACAGGAGTTTTAGAACCTAATTGTCTTTTGCACAGTGGTCTCCAAACATGTTTTGGAACTCTGGCACACTTCCCTAGAGAAGTGTTGTCAGTGTCAGGTTCATTTAAGCAGGAGCCGAAACGTGGGTTGATATTTTAGAAATTTAAATGAGTTCGTTTGTTGGCAGTTTTCTTCAGCTTGTCCAGTTGTTGAAGATGAGATTTTATTTCAGGAGCCGCTCGTTCCAGGACTGGCCTTCACTCGCTCGCACGCTTGATTGGTTTTGAGGATGACGTTTCTTTCTTGTACCTTGCTCAGGTGTGAGCTTGATCCTGTAGTAGAAAGTTTTGGCGCTTCCCCCCCGCTTTTGTTTAAAAGTTTTGCGTCACACTTACCGCGCAGTTGACTGAAACTGCAACAACCAGCCTTTCTCATTTTGCAGCGAGTCGTGTCCACGTATCGTCGCGCGTGCACCAAGCGAGCTGTCCGGAGCCGAAAACCCGTTTCGGATTTGAAACAATGTGACAACCTCTCCTACGCCCATGGTGTAGTGGTGGCGAACATGGAAGGTGAGGCTTTGCTTTGCGGAAGTTTTCGTAGTCCAGAAGATTACCAGCCAATGGTTGTGTAATTGAAAATATCAGTTGTCAGTCTTACGTAAACGGTTCGTCACTTTTGTTTGATACAGCGTTGATACAAACCTGGACTGTGCTTTATGAGCTTCGCGGCTTGAAAAGGTTGCCGCTGACGTGATTTGCTGTCTGTCGCGATTTAGATTTTGCACTTGGGCTGAAGTTGGAGAGGTGTGATTTTGATTCAAGAAAAACTAGTGACGAACAGAACTGAAAACTAATGAATTTTTGCTCTTGCGAGACTTTGAAGAGTTTTAAAAATGCGAGAAAAAAGCTTGGTGATCACCACTTCAGTTTCGACCAAGTTCTGGCGCGTGGTTGAGTTTTAGCGATGTGCAGTAGTTTAAACTGAGAGGAGTCGTTGGCGATCAAGGTCAAGAGATCGCAGTCACGCCAAAGTAGTAATTTTCAAGTATTACGATTTTCTAGCACGCGACGGTACAAACAGTCCCGTCGCCTTGCGGGGACTTTTGGGCGCTTAAACCCCCAAACAAAGCTCCAAGCACCCCCAAATGGAATATAAGTACTATAAATCATTGGATTTTTGTCAAATTTCACAATGTAAAGCCCCCCTGAACAAGAGTGAACCCCCCCTATTGAAAACCTTCTGCGACGGGTACAACAGTTCTGGGTACAACAGTCACTTCCCCAACCGACAACACGCTGGTGACGCTTCTCAGTTAATGCGTTCCTGTGACCGTGACTACCTTGCAACACCCTGTCGGTTGCACTACCATGCTGGTCGGGCACAGTCGTGATGTCGACCATTCTACGCGTACGGCAAATGCTCCGTTCCTAGCAGTGCATATATATAAATTTGCAGGTAAACGTTGTCGGGGCAACAGCAGACCACCTCCCCGCGCGACCCTTTGCATCTGATGTTGTCGAACTTCTATGCTCCGCGTCTTTTCGCATCAATTTCTTCGAATGTTCATTTTTTTGCATTGGCTGCGTGTCTGGCGGGCTCATGAGCAGGTTCGCGTGCCAGAGAAAGTTCGTTCGACGAGCTTATTACTCGCAGGCCAGCACCACCTGATGATGTCCGGTTCGGGCGATCTGGTCCTTGACGTCTGCCGCTACTTTTGGGACGGCGACGCCATCCGGCCATTGGACGACGTCACTCGTCGAAAAATCTCGGACTTCTTCAACCGCGCTGACGCAGTCGGTCAGTGCGTCACGTTTTCATTTGTCCCGGTTCCTGTCGAGTTCGCGAAAAAGGAAAGCGTGATTTTTGAGCAGAGTTCTTCAAACCCAAGGTATTTTCTGTTTTGCCTGATGTATTTTTAACGTTGTTGACATCTTTCTCGTTACCATAAATTGCCCTTGAAAGAGCGTTTCTATACTTGTAACCTCAGCATCTGGTTTACCTGTGTGCTCTGCTTGCAGGTTGCTACACGCGTCAATCGATTTCTCCGTACATGTAAAAGTCATTAATACTGTAGTAACATATGTGTTCGAAACAAAAAGACTCAACATACACTTACTAGATTTTTAGGAATTGACTTGTAAGCAAAATGTATGAATGTAATGATGTAATGAATGTATTTCTCGAATTACTGCTGAGAAAGTCCAGATTGAACTAAACTGAAACATATTTTTCTGTTCGAACAGCTACAATGACTCGCTTGTAAACGACGTTTATTCAATGTCGGAAAAATGCACTTGTCCTCCAATTGAAAACCCAGGTATTCTTCAAATACAATAGGGTTTTGGCAAACAAGCTCCACCGACCGCACGATGCTTGTTTATGGGTTGCAGTTCGAGAACCACTGCAATCTGAAAAATTTCTCTCTTTGCCTCAGTGACGTCGGAATACCGCAGGGACAGATTTTTCTCGGCATGGTGTCCCTGCAGCATCAGAACCGTCTTCCCGTGTTCCGATTGGTCGAGGCGCTCGACACTGCCTGCATCCGATTCGTCCATTTCACGCCGGAAGACGAAGTGCGCGCGCGGGTTAGTTGCGACTGTTTTTTTTTGAGCCCGACAACACACGTCGCTCAGATGAGACTTTGTAAAGCTGCAGGTTCGTCTGAATTTCATCTTAAATATTTGGATACATGGCGCAGGTTTTTGCCGAGAAGATGGGCATCGAGGTGGGTTGGAACTGTCACATATCTCTGTCGTCGAATAACACGGAACGCGACGACGAGGGGGAGTCGCTGACGACGCGCGATGACTCCGCAGGGATGGACGTCGAAGGTCAAGGGTGTTCTTTTTGTTGTTGATTGTTTCAAAAGCGTAGGAACGTGCGGAAAATATAACCTTGCGTTGGATTAGTCTAGGCGCATTTCTCAGAACGTAAAGCTTTGCACAACTTTTGTCGAGTTACTTCAGTTTTGATTGATTGTAAGGAAGAAGTTTGAGAATGCGTCGAGCTGATTGCATCGCTTCCGCTCAAAAATCGCCAATTCCTGTGTTGTGTTCAATTCTGAGTCGGGAAATTTAAACTAAGCATACGAGACATGTTTTTTCATGTTTTTAACCCACAAGGATCGCAACTGTTTCTCCAGTCATAAGTTGCCGACCGATAGAGTCAGTGAGCTAATCAAGCCTTCTAAAGAAAGAGAAAATCACAGTGCTTCAATTTAAAAAATCTGCGAACTTTTGGTTGTGAACTTTTTTTTGTGTAACGTTATGAATGGGTGAGGTCAAGAAATTTTTGGATGATGTCATCGGGGCCTGAGAAAAAAATTCCAGTGGCAATTTACTTGTTTTCTCTTAAAATAAACTAGACGAAAATTCGAATCTTTAGTTGCCTTAATTGGCCATCTAGCGTTGGTGGTTGGCAAGTTATGGCCAAAAATGATGATTAATTAATTATCCCCCTATGGATTTCCAGAGATACAATATTGTTTAGGTGCCTTACCCAGGTCAGAACAGCGTAATTTTAATATTTACCATAGGTAACGTATTGAAAACTAGTGAGAATACCTGGAAAATGCTTTGTAAAACGCATTCAAATTCAGTGTATTAAACTCACAAAAACAGAGTTAGGTAAGAATATTGTATCAGACCTAAAGTATACCCTTAGAAAGTGAAAATATACTCCTGGGTGTACTTGTACTCCAGTTTAGGAGCCCCTGGTCTAGAATAACTCAAAAAATTCCGTTCTCTGAATTCTTCAGTGTTGCGTACCGCACGCAGACGCATGCAAAAAATTCCGAGTGGCTGTTGTTTGGATTTTTGCTACGTGCCGGCAGGCCCCGAGCATCCGGCTGCTGTGCTCGATACAGAAAATCATGTTATACGACGTGGGGGTCGAACCATCAACCTCAGGATCATCAGCTCGCAAACAACCCCGTCCTTCCATTATTAGTTGTGACGTATAATCCAAGACCAGGACTTGTGGAAGTTGGCGGGATGAATACACTGCTCTACTCGTCACAAAATGTAATGTCTTAGTTCTCGGCGAAATATGCCGTCGGTGCGGTATTGCAGCCAATTTTGGTAAGGGATGGTTGACGAACATAAAAGTGCGTTAAACACCAATTCTATCGATCGCCCGGCCTTTGACATTTCAGAGAGGGAACTTTTTCTTGCGCATGCCGTTTACTTCGTCCCGGTAAGTTGCCACTTTACGCAGCAAGCTTTTTTCTGTTCGCGCCAGTCTGACTTCTTAATACGCTTTTATCTCAGCTACAATCGCAAACGTCGGTGCCACTGTGATTGCAGACGCTAGCCAGACGACGAGCTTGCTTGCGCGCCACCGCCAGCCGTCCTCCCCTTCCACAGTCGACGACTCGAGCTTTTCTGATTATGCGCTGCGCACCGGAAACAGGGTGAGGCTCCTGCCGCGCGCCGGAATCCGTTTTGCAAAAATAATTTTTTGTGTCGTCGCAAACTAAGGGTGATCCGGAAAAAAAAGTAGCAAATGGAAGAAGAAGTTAACGTCTGCGTCAATTTCTTGCGGGAATGCCAGTTTGAACAAGGTTTTCTAGAGAGAAGAGGCGTTGGTTTGAACACGTGTTGCAGTCGGAACGCGTGACTTTAGCCAACAAAATGTCAACTTAGGCTTTCGCAGGCTGAATCGCGCACACTTTGTTCTCAGATTTTATGCATGGCTGCGCTTATTGTGCCTTTGGTCCTGGCCACTCGTTACTTCATGCACGCCCTCAGAAGTAAGATGCTCGCTCATTGCAGAACAAGGAGACTTAATTCTCCCGCAGATTTAAATCAAACCTCGACCAGACTAAAAAGTCTTTGCCAGAAAAACCGCGACGCAAGTCATGGCACGCAGCTGAGGAAACGTTGAACGGAAATCCCCGTCCTGCACGAAGAAAACAAACAGAAAATCTGCAAATACAAAAGCAACGCGGTGTAACGGCTCGAATTATCCGGAAAGTTTGTGCTGTAGTGTACCAGCAGAAAAATGTATCTCGCAAACACAGATTTTAGCGAACTCATCTGTTTTGCTGTTACTTTTAAAAACTGGGTTTTCGTATCTTTCGATCAAAGATCGAGATTGATTGGTCCCAGAGAGTAGCATACGCCAGGGGTTCCCAACCTTTCTCTGACCAAGTACCCCTTCAGCATTTGGACAGATGAGCATGTACCCCTAAAATTATAGATATATTTACCAGTAAGCCTGCAATGATTTTTTTAAATAATATTCAGTGATATATTGGTCAATATTTGGAAATAAATAGTATATAAGTGTATTTTTACCTTATATTGCTAACCTCAACTTTACCCCTTCAGATAGGCTAATATACCTCGAGGGGTAGATGTACCCCAGGTAGGGAATCTCTGCATTAAACAGTGAGCAAGGCATAATCTACGGCTTTGAAAAATTGCCTTTCTAGGCCGTAGCGTAGCCAGCCCAAAACTTTGGGAGGAGCCAAATATTTTGACTTTAAGCGAGCAACAGTATCTCGTTTGGGACACCGCCTCTCTTACCGCAAAACGACAAGACATGCTAGAAATGTGGGGGGAATTGCCCTCTTGGCCCCTCCATGGCTACGCCTATGTTTCCAGGAAAGACACCAAAAAGGAACCGAGATCATACAGCCATTTGTAGTTTAATGGCACAATTTCGATCTTTATATATTTATCAGTACTGTTAGTTATATGGAGTTTGTCGTTTTACATTTCGTCGATTGTACATCTGCGGTTTTTCTTGACAATCTCCTTTGCAAACTTGCAAGTAGCTTTGAACGCATTTCGAGTTTAGAAAGTAAGGTGCGGGGGACAAAATATCAAGTTTTTAGGGGGTACATTTTGCAAAAACTTGGACCAGAAATAATGCAAACCGTTGTACGGTTTTTACAACAGGTATATTTCTGGCCTTTACCCGTTGTAAAAGCCGCACAGTTGTTTGCGTTATTTTTGGCCTTTCAGCAGACGCAAGAGGGCGGTCTAGAGTAATGCTGACGGGAACGGCTGTCGCGCAAACATTATTGAAATCATGTGAGAAGTTTTCAACTGTTTGAAAGTTTACTTCGTAGGTTAACCTGGATTCAATTAATTCGATTGCTTGGTACTTTAAGGTCGTGGTCTTAGTTTGCAGCGCTTGGCTTTCTGGCAAAAATGTTCGTCACAGGCTTTGATGTCAACGGAACAGCATGTTCCCAAATTTTCTTGACTTGCAGTCTTACTTGAGTTTTATTCTACGCATTGTGGTTAAACTACAAATGGCTGTATGATCGTGTTTGTGTTATCAAATGGCTGTATGATCGTGTTTGTGTTATGGCTGTATGATCGTGTTTGTGTTAAACTACAAATGGCTGTATGATCGTGTTTGTGTTTGTGAAAATACTGCACGTGTTTGTGTTATCAGAAGTGTTTGGCGGAATAACTGGGGGCGAAAAATCGTTGGTGATGTTTTCTTTTGCAGTATTTTCAAAACAGCAAGTCGCGTTTAACAAGTGCAACAACAGTTGGTGCCCTTTCACCGTGTTTCAGATTGTACTTGTGTCTTTTACGAGCTGGTAATCTTGAGCAGTATCAATGTTGCAGGCATGATCGTGAATGAGCAACTTCCATTTGCTGATATCCACGTTCACGCAGATCACTTTCTTTAATGTAACAAACGTCCCTTTCAGCACAAGATTTAAACTATATGCGTACTCAGGCGAACCTGCCACGAGGTGTGGAAAACATCATTCCTCACATCGAAGCTGTGGACAATGTGCCTCTGCTCGTTCCCCTTTTCACTGACTGCCAGAATGAATGTGAGTTGTTGCATCCATTCGTATTTCCTGTCAGTCAGTAATTGCACACGTTGCTGCTCTTACTTTACGAGGGTATGTGAAAAACGCTTCGCCGAGGTAAACATCCTGTTTCAAAAAACTGGATGCAAATTATTGAAAGCGCTACGCAGAATGGTTTAGTGTTGAGAGTACAAGCTTTGTGGGCCTTAGGTGTTCGTCTCCTTCAACATGCTTTATTGCAACGTCGAGCAGTAACTGTAACTATGTAAGTAACTTAAAAAAGCAAAGCCTTTGCTATTTTTAGCCACGCGACGCATGATCGAGATAATGCAGCAATATGGCGAGGTGGTTTGCTGCATAGGAAGCTCCGACTCCATCGACAACATGACCGTATTTGCTCAAGCAAACGTCAGGTCAGTTTTGATCACGTGACTTGCTGATCTCAGTTTGGTTGGCTCCGCACGTTTGCAGACCCACCAATCACAGGTGTTCGTGCGTTTTCATGCGATGCACGGGCAAATTCAAACACCACGCATCGGATGCTGTGATACTGAACTCAACCAGCCGGTTAAGGGTTGTGGCAAGACAAGCTATCAATTCATTGCCCTTGTTTAAAATTGTTCAAAAGTTTTTGGTCAATCTTTTCTTATGACTCTCTCCTACACAAATTTGCAACGACGTACGCGCCCAAGCGCAGTTGGGTCTTTTGACTGCAATAAAACGGTATTGCTTCACTTTCAATCTTGCAGCATTGCCATTCAACCCATCCTCAAATCGTCTAAAGGAGCAGGCAGCCGAACTATCGAGAGGAACTTGTCGTTTTACAGTAAACAGTACTTTGGGTCTTCCGGAGCTCTGCAGACAAGTTCAACCATCGATTCACTGAACGTAAGTCAGAGGCAGTTCGTCGAAGTTGATTTCGTGCGACAGGAAATGACTGCGCAGGTTCCTCATCCATCTCTCGCCACAAGCTGTTCAGTACAGGCTGAAACATGATCAGAGTGAGAAAATAGGAAGTTTCTTTAAAATTCCGGGAACGGTTCCCCTTTAACCATATGAGCTGCTGCTAAACTGCTGTCCTTTCAGCAGAAGTGCTGCGACACGTGCAGTGTTTATCTCGTGAGATCGTTACGTTTCAAATGTGTTTTTTGTTTTTATTTTTGCACGCAAAACGTTCCAACGATTTTGAGCGAAGAGCTTATCGGCTTTTCTGCCTCTCAAGTTATGTTCTTCAGAGACAAGATGCCGGATTAAGTCCACTTGTTAAAAATAAGTTTACACACCAGAGTCCTTCGCCTTCACCCTTGTGTTTATCAGCTACGCATGAATGCGGTGCGTATATTACAGTGCACTGCCTTGTGTTAGCTTTAGTCGATGTGCTAACATTTTCAGATCTTCTATTGTATAAATGTCTGTTATTGAATGTCAACGTTTGTTTGGGGAGTGAGTAATCCTGCTTTCGCTTGCAGCCGGCAGACGCCACCAATCTCGGTCAGGGAGACAACCTGGTCATGGAAACGGCGCGAATTTTGAACACTTTTCCGTGTTCGATCTCACTTGCTGGCGACGACAGCCTGGCCGTGGTGTACAATATGATCAAGCAGGTGTGTAGACTCTCATAGAATTAATCTGGCAGTGATTCGAACTTCCGTAGGTTCTTCGCTTGAATGTATGTTTGCTCGTGTAAGTATTCATTGCAACTTTAACCCGGAATGGGATTATTTGGCGACGGCGACGACCGTTTGGCGTCGAGCTGTTTTGGCGCCAGCGCTTATCTGCTTGATTACACACGCATCCTTGTCTCTAGAACTGCGTGTTTTCCATTTTGCTCGGATGTTTCTAAA
>JGI24158J21664_10000901_pt1 | contig 30645 bp, 23 predicted proteins | sample Ectturendosymbi3_FD_21664 | JGI IMG/M metagenome (IMG submission 21664)
GGTTCTGTCTTCAATGCAGTTGCAAAAAGTGTCTGTAACCCTGTGATTCCGCCGGCTTCAATGCCTTGTACTACGTTCTGTATTGTCTGTTTTCATCGACCTGCGTTTTGCAGAGTGTGTGTGTTCATACTACGGACTTCGTGTCTGCTCATAAACAAATAAATTAATAAATAAATTAGAGTGATATCGTTATTACTGGACAACTGGTCAATAGTAGACGGAAAAGGTGGATACAGGAATCGACAAAGCTGACGTAGTATAGATAAAGTGTTTACTTTCCAGTAATCTTGAAAAGAGAGGTCTTAAAAGCAGCCAAGTGCAATTCCTCATCAATGCCTGTTCCATTCAAGGGCATAAAATTTATTGATCAACTTTACACACCACCGCATTTAACGTACAAGATAAAGATTAACCTATTAGAGAAACCTATAGGAACGATTCTGAAATTAATATAAATATAAAACTCATTAAAAAGTAATCAAAAGCAGGTCAAAAATTTTGGAAACTATCAAATATCTTTTAACTGTATACCCTCATAATCAATATTGTTACCCCAATCCACTTGCACTTTAGTGAAAGTCTCAAATGTACACACATTGTGCAGAAAGCAAATGTGATGTAAAAGCATTCAAAGCGTTTAAAAGAAAAACTTTTGGCTTCTTTTTTCAAAATAAAGGCTGGAGCCCAAATATCAGTCCTCGGACGCACTACGACTAACATTTGAACAACTATTTACCACAAAATCTACAAGAAATTGCATGAACCTCCAACTGAGCTTCAACGTGTTTTAAAATCCACCAAATCACGTTTTCAAAACGCCTCCATCGAAGAAAAACTGAACACTCTTATTTTTCACCGTAAATGACACCACCTATTCTTGCATCCTTGTCCACGTGGGACTGCCACTGGAGTTGTTAGAACTTTTTGGTTTGATTTTTCCAGACGCAAGTTGCAGCCAACCAGGTGGGGTCGGTTGAAGGTTCTATACCTTTATGACACGAAAGACCAAAATTGATCGGAACAATTTCGCTGAAAACTATGCAGAATTCAATGTGTGACTGTTGGCCCAAAGAATCTCTCCAGTAGGTGTACTTGCGCAAATCTCTGTGTTGGAAGAAAGTGTTACTTATGCACACCGCGTTGTTACAGCATAGTTGCAGCAGCGCATTTTTGTTCCAACATAGTTTAAGCAGTGCATTGTTTGCAACACATCCTTACATTGTCATTTAGGTGAGTATTAACAAGAGAAGATCGCCATCCAGCCCAATTTCCCACTACGAATTTGCGCAAACCTCTACTTTCAAATAGTTTCTTAAACAGACTTTGCCTTACCAATTCTTTAGGCTTGAGATCTTAACCACATTTTCCATACAACTAATTTGTATACACCATAATGTATTAGTAAACATCTTTGCGGATTGCCCCTACCCAATATGAAGCACACATTACCCTACTGCACACTTTCTTCGCCTTCATATCCACACATGTATCTTTAATTGGTATTTCACCGCGAATGTCAACATTTCTGCAAATTAAATCAGTAGGTTACCACTCTGAACACATTCTGCGACCAACACCAAAGATTGCTAGTTCACGGAACAAAGAAAAACTTTTGCCTCTTCATCTGCGAGTGAAAAGAATTTATTCAAACTTCCTTGCTTTATCTATTCCAACACATTTTCTCTTTTTCAGTCTCTGTTATGTCATGTTTGTGATATTTTGATTTGTTTGAAAGAAAATGGCCATTCGCATTTACAGATCTAGAATCGAAACCTCATGTGCATGCTCTGTCATTCCGATGAGTTATAGCTTTTTCCAACCTGCAGTATCGACGTTGCGAGCAGCATTGTTTCCCTCATTGCAAGACGTTCAGCATTTCAGTAGTGGTGCATTTGATTTGCTTTAGTCATTCAATAGAACTAGACCCTGTACAACCTTTTCATTTTACCACTTGCGTTTCGTGCTCTGCCACTTTTGTACATGATGCGCTCCAACAAAAGCATTTCTCACACCATAAATGCGCCGTCAATTGTTTCTCATAAATGCGTCGGAAAGCAGTCTATTCTCAACCAGATAAGAGTTTTTTTACTTATATTCGCAATTGACGGTTGTTGGGAACACACAACTCTAAATTTTAAGCCCCACATCTCAAAGCTCAATCCATTTGCAGGAATACCAAAAATTCAAACCATCCGCTCAGACGCTGCTGAAGCAAATCTCTTCAAGCATTGAATGACTTCCTGTCACCCGTTCACTTCACCTCGACCAGGAAACAACCGTTCTTCTTTTCTGCCAGCACTGTGATGGATCAGTTTGTTTGAAAATGTCCAAGTAAATAGGCAGACATTTCGATATAAAAACATATTTACTTTTAACTTTGTGGATTTAACAAAAGAAAAATTCTCGATGATGAAAGAGAAGACTTTCCAATATTTACAGCACGAAAAGTGTTCGTAGAAAAACAAGTTGTCTGCTTTAACTGAATAGCACTTATGTCTGCTTTAACTGAATAGCACTTATGTCTGCTTTAACTGAACAGCACTTGCGTCTGCTTAACTGAACAGCAAGAACTTTTGCTGGCTATCAATCAGTTGTTTATTAGGATCTAACAAAGTCCTGGTCATGCGTCCTCCTTGCCTATGTTTGTTTTTCTTAGTATGCGATGAAATTAACCCGTTAGTTTGTAATTTGCCAGACAAAATACATTTACTTGGTAAAGGACAGCTTAGAGAAACCATTTCGACTACGAATCCATAAGCTGCACTACTGACTTCTTGCCAATGTAGTTTGCACACTATTTTACCTGAATTGCTTTATTCTTTTGCCATGATTACACAAACCAGCAAACAAGAGGACAATCATTATGGCAAACACAGCCATCGGTCTCTCTTATGCAAACTTTGTTTCATTGCCCTTGCACAACAAACCTGGTGTGTGGCAGTAAGCTGTAGTAGGTTTGAAAAGCAAAAATCGAACACATATGTGCAGTCCGTAGTTGAACTGAGCAGTGGCGTATCTATGCAAAATAGCGCCCATGGCAAAGTTTAAATGTGCGCCCTTTTTAATTATTTAAATGCTAAATATAGGCACAATTTTTACGAAAGATCAACCAAGAAAATAAATGTTTTAAAACAGAAAATATCTATTTCTTTGTTATTAAACCTTTTCAGCAAATAAAATATGAATTATCCATAAGGACCATAACAGTCTTCTATACTCATTTGTGTAAACTATAAAGAATATCAGAACAGTCAAGTAATGATGTTATCATAATTTATACATAGTATTGGCTGACAAATGGTAAATCTTACAAAAAATTTCGACAACACATTGCAATTGCAAACGATAATTTTTTTAAATGAAACACATGTAATTTGGATGGTAGAGTAAGGTATGCAGCGCATAACTTATATTACTTGCGTTGGAAAGACACAATTCCATTAAAAAAATCAATATATCCAGCGTTTTCGTGTGTGAGCACTATAACATTCTAATAAAAACAACACTTTCCGTGTCTTTATCGAAGCAAATTCGCCTGTGATTCCTCAAAGTCAGCTTTCTCTGTTTCACTCCTTCTATACTTATCTAAGCTAGGTGAAGGTCACATAAATCTGACTTGACTCCTTGAGGCTCGGAAGTATGAAAGGATCAGTTTCTCTCAGCTTGCAATAGATACTGCCATGGTCAGCATTATCTGCAAAGCAACTTGGAAAGACGCTTTCAACACCATATTCAAGCATGGATGTCAGGAAGTCTTCAAGGCAGGATAAGTTTAATTTGCACGAAGTAATACTGTACTAACATTTTGCAATCTAGAATCGTAAATAATTGCTTGCTACCTACATATGACCTAAGCAAAGCTCCTAAATTCTCAAACGTAGATTTTAGTTTTTCACAGTCAGGACGATGAAAGTAAAAAAGGCCGTGGACATCGAACAGAAAGCCAAATTCGGAAAGAAAAAGGTAGCTCTAAACAAGACTAACAAATCTCTGATGAGCTAACATTTTTGCCCAGCTGGTGCGGCAACGATACTACAGTAAAGAGTTGATGTTTCGAGAACTAACCACTAAGGTTCTCTTCCTCAGTCTTTGGACTGGGGCATTGTGTCTAGCTTATTATCGGACACTAGTGGCATCGAAGAAATTTCGGAAAGTCCAAATGAGCCGCAGCTGTTTAAGCAATTTGTAAATGTGAGGAGCTTACCACCATTTATTTGCGTAAAAGTCAGATTCTCACAGCCACTGACTTAAGCTCGTCACAATCAGATTCTGACTAATATCCTCTTGCCCGAAACGTAGTAGCACGGACTTACTTAGCTTTCTTATAGCGTAAGAAGGACAAGCGTTCTTCGTCTATCACAGTGGTTCTTAACCTTTTCTCTGCCACACCTCCCTTATGCGAATGCCCTTTGTTTCAAGCCCCCCTGACGTTGAAATTAAATTAGATGGAACACTTCTCGTTCAAAAACTTTCCATGTTGTAAAACGCGTAAGAGCTCGCTCCCCCCTTGAAATGAGTTGACGCCCACTGAGGAGGTGCGCCTCCCGGGTAAGAATCCCTGGCCTATCATAATGTCTGACCGTCGTATTGTGTTACAACACTGCTGTTTCGTCATAATACACAAATTGATGGTGCTGGCACAATTCGCCCTGCATTACATGAGGGCGCTATGGTGATGCAGCTTTGCTGTTTAATGGTCGCATGGGAGCAAGACAAGAAGTTCAAGAAACTGCAAATCACAAACTTTAATTTTTGCCACACAATTTTTGCGCCCCCGTCAAAGTGGCGCACATGGCACGTGCCATGCCTGCCATACCGTAGATACGCCACTGGAACTGAGTAACTGCAACAACTGTAGTGAAGAAGAAAAAAATCAGACCCTCTGGCGGGAAGTTGAAAGTGATTGTGCAAAGTAGCTTGAACGTTAGGACCGACATTGTACTTACTACCGGGTCTCTAATCTCCTGCTGAAAAAGATCAAATAATGCAAGGCAAACTTTGCACGTAGGAGTGTTTGGAGACGGAAAGTAGCCCATCAGATCTCTTTATATGTCGAAAAATTCATGGAAACTATGAAAAATTTTCATTCACAAATACTCTACTGTTATTTCTGCAATATGCTGATGTAAGCGTATTTTTACATAAGTTGTCTCTAATCAGCTGATTTCAAAAGAATAAGCAAAGTACAAAAGGATTTAGACAGTTGAAAGCTTGCAAGTCGGATGTTTTACCAAGTAAGAATTGCGAAAGAAGTCACAATGTTTGTTTGATGCAGGTAGTTGTTGGTTATTGCGTAATTCAACGCTCATACTGTTTCGGGTCCTATAACGTGAAAAAAAACTGTGCAAAATTGAAATCATGTTTTTGTAAGTAAACGTTTTGGATTCACAAAATCGGTGTCTGTCCGCCTGCTGCAAGAAATTAGCTGTCCATTCTACGATATTTCTAACTCAAAGCGTCTGCGCACGTTTCTGACTAAGAAACTGCACTATCAATTTTCGTCTTAGGTGAATGACGTGTTAACCCGACAGGCCACAACAAACTAGTAAATCAGGTTTTAATTCACCACAAGTTCACACTAGGTTGAAACACAAGGCATCTGAAGCAAAATAACGATAAGTACGGTAATAAAACAACACCGTATGAGAACTACGCAACAACATCGATGACCAAACGAGCTCCAACACTCTTTTTTGATTTTGCATGTTGTGTCAGTGGCGCTTTATGACTACGATGGTCTTGTAGCGACACGACTGAACTTGTACAAGGTCTGGTATCATTTGACTCGATTTGTTTTGCGTTCTGCATAGCCCCTGCAGCTCTTCCACACACCGTGCGTTTTGTAGGAAGGCTACATTACCAGTTAACAAGGTCTTGGTAAGACCCGACCGAGGGTCGAACTCCAGACCAACCAGACTCGACGCGGACGCACTGGCCATTTAGCACCATGCCAGGGGCTTATCCACAAACCCATTGGACACCTCAGATGTAACGATGGCGTAACGAGCGGTACGAGTAGGCCCACGGCAAGAGCAGTCGTGCTTGGTCAACTAACAATTGCGGCAAAACTGTCACACGCACGTTGCACTTCATTACACTCCTCCCATTTTTAAAGCTTTTTACTGCCCACAATGAAAATCGATTCTTCGAAAACCAGTTAATGTCGGACACAGGACACTGTAGCCATTGCGGTCCGGGGGGCGACGTATCTTCAACCAAAGTCTCACAGTTTGTTCATCTAAATTTACGGGAAGCGTCAACGCAACTTTTATGTGCCTCGACAATACCTTCTTCACTCGAACTCGAATCTTTCGACGAATCACCAACAGCTTCATTACCCGACTTATATTGTCAGCTACAATATCTGTTGAGACTGGTTGCGGCGCTGGATCTCCAGATGACGCTAGGTCCGATGTAGAGGCTGTTGTTTTCCTCCCATGAGGAAAACGTACCAAAGAGGACGGTGGGTTAACGTCAAATATCTTGACCTCCTCACACATAGGTTCGTGTTCGCTACGCACAAACTTTCTCAGAAGAACATAGCCCGGAGTAACCAACCAGGAAGGAAGAGAAGCCTCAAGCATCGACCTTCGGCGAAAGGGAAAGAACCGTTCGTGAGGTGTTTGATTCGTAGCTGTGCAGAGCAACGTTCGTTCGGCGTGCAAAGCTTCTGAAAGTAAATCTTCCCAAAGACGTAAGCCTAAATATCTGCAGATCAGCATGAAAAGAATTGTATTGAATAGTTTTGTTCTACCTTTCGCACTATGAATTTCTAGTCGGGTGGTAGGGACTGGTATGATTTATTGATATTTTTCTCGCCGTTTCGCGTGGAGATAATCTGGTTCTTTACTCATGAAGGCACTACGCCGATCGCTCTGAATAAACAAAGGGAAGCCAACTAGACTAAATTAAACACATAAGCACTGAATAACCGAGGTAGCAAACTTGTCATTACAAGGAAAGACAACAGAGAATCTGCTATAGCCTATTCATCAAATCATCAGCACATATTGGTTGTTACGACTGGGTTTGGGAAGTGGCCTCTCAAAATCAATGCTTATGCGCAAACATGTTGAGCACTGTACACAAAGCTGGCGAATCTCATCCATAGAAATGGGCACGTTTTTACGGCGAACGAACAAAATGCACAAGACGCAACACACCTGGATGACCAAAGGATTCATGCAGTCCCATCAAATCGAACGGCTGGCCATTGGTGCAACGAAACACAAATGTTATCCGTACACTGTACAACTTGAAGTGCACGAAACAATAGTTTTCATTAAGATAACCCATGACGGTTAGCATTAATTTAAGTCCACTATTAGACCAAGATTAAGTTTCTCATTTAGTTTACATCCAGCTTGATTAAAACAGACCGATTTATGTGCTGCTGTCAAGCAACAACCTGCAACAGTTGAAGAAGTTCTGTGAAATGTTTAGAGAATTTTAAAAATAAAATATTATCCTAAAAACACCGACACTCTGCATGTTTGCAAGAAAGATCCAACAAATAGTTTTGGTATCTATCACTTCGAGTTCCACTACGGAGTTTATTCTCGAATTCGGTCCATCATTTTTCAGTATTTAGGGAGAAGCGAAGCTTTTTATTATTTTATGATCAGAGCCATGACTGGAGTAACCCGAATTTGGCTATTTTGTAGCCAGATTCTGAAATTCTGTGTTATTAGCGCACTTGGCTTTTGAAAATCAAAAAAGCCAGACAAAATCTGGCTTTTTTCAGTCGGAAAGGCTTGGCTCTGGCGAAGCATTGTCTAAACTGCTTATTTATTACAAATCTCTTCTGACGAGAGTCTATAGGCCTGAAAAGCTCAGAAAGCTCGAAGGGCCAAACTGATCAACACAAATGCGCCGCTGGCCGCAAAATTCTGTTTCACTGTAGTGTGGAAGAATTTCAATTAATTATCCGAAGTCGGGCTTCTGCAACCTTTTCTGCAACTGAGAAAGTTCTCGCGGACCGCATGTGGCGCGCGGACCGAAAGCCTATGTTGTGCAGGCCTGGACTAGTCTATGATCATGCACGTGCACTTAAAGAATATTGCAAAGATTTTGCTGTTGGCCTAAAAGTGTTTGATGTATTTAATACGAAACAAATGCACGACAGTGTAATTATGGGAATAGAAAATGCTTCTAAAAATTGGAATTTTATTATATCGATGTTTCCCATGAGCTATGATATATATTTTGTGTTTGGTTATGCATGTTTTATGTGTATATGCATGATATCTAACTTTTTTGGAACAAGGTCTGGCTTTTTTGGTGAAGACAGATTGGCAACTCTGAGTACAGCCATGATTTGTTTCGTGCAGAAATATAACTGGCTTGGCTGTAACGTTGGTTTTCACGTATTCAGAAACAGACAGTGTAATTTAAAGGTGCAAGTTTATAATGTTAGAAAGTTATATTTTCAGGCAAATTTCTGCAAAGTAGGCTATTTCCCGAAGACAAAAAGCAGCACTGTTGTGAAGACTTAGTTTTAAGACGGGCAGTTTTTCAAAAGACTGTCTTCATCCATTTGTAAACAGGATTTCAATTAAAACGTTGAAGATTTAACATTAGCTATATATTGACCTATAGCTCAAAACTTAGTGACTTGCGTAGAAATTAAAGATAGCCTATAAATTTAGCCTCGTTTCTTGTAATGTCGCGACAATGTTGACCAACCAATCCAGACGAACAGATACTTATTCCGTGACTCTTAAACCTTGTGCCTGTGCTGAATGCATTGGTTTGTAATCGTTAGTCATCTGATATACCTGAGTTTAACCAAACCCAAGATGCAGCAATGTTTTCATCCAAGTGCAAAACACTTGCTTTGCAGATACATAACACCTAGTTTTGCTGGACATTCTTTTCGTGTTATTGCAGGTGAAACTTGGCCATTTTTTGCCAATTCACCGGTGTGCATCTTGATTTCTGTTTAATATTAAATATATTTTCGTGTCCTTATGCAAGTTTAACTCTCAGAATGAAATTTTTGACAATAATTCTTCTATTAAAATTTGATGTTAAACCTATTAAAATTTGATGTTAAAATGATAAAGCAAGTGTGATTGGTGTTGCTTTCAAACACCTCTAAAAAACAAGATCAGGAATCTGTATTTATAAAACTTCACTTCTGCATCGACCCGACGACCACTGGTGTGTTTATGGGGAGGCGAGGGAGGCACTTGCCTCGCCCCCCCCCCTTTGTAGGAGCCCCCTCAAGGTGTTTCGCGCATAAATTTTCTTCATTTTTGGTGAACAACTTATTATGCTCTTATACACTGTAATATATTCCGAAGCAGATCATAAGTAGTACGCTGGTTTCAGTGGAGCCCCCAGCAGCCACTGCAATATGCCGGTACTCTTCTTTCAAAAGGGCCCCCAACAGCAACTGCAAGGTGAAGGTAGGCCCACTCTGCTTTCAAAGGGCCCTCAACAGCAACTTTAATGCCTAACCTAAGACCTCAGCTTTCAAAAAGAGCCCAAAACAGCCACTGCAAAGCATAGCCTAAGCACTCTGCTTTCAAAAGGACCCCCAGTAGCAACTGTAATGCATAATTACTCTTCTTTGAAGGGGCTCCCAACAGCAACTCTAATGTGTAAGTACTCTGCTTTCAAAAGTGCCTTTTAAAGTGGCCTTGTGTGGTCCGCATACAACTTCCTAGGCGTTATCAAAAGATCTTATCACGGTTGGATGAGCATGGTGACGTCACTAGAGAGTCCCCTTTTCAGCCTTGCCTCGGGCCCCCCAACGCTAAGTCCACCACTGCCGATGACTATATTGGTTTCACACCAAGCTGCCCCCCACATTTTACAACAAAATTGCGCCCATGTATGCATGTACTTCACACCAATTTCGTTTCGACGCAAATGGCGTTAGCGCAAATCACTGAAAGGATAAGGGACAGTTCCGTTCGAATGCTGGGATGAAACGCGTGCGGAAGTACAAGAGTGGGGCTTTGGAAAGAAGAGTTTAAGATTTCCAGATTACGAAATGAAAATCTTCTGCCGTCCACTCACAAAGTTCCTGAATATTTGCACGCCAGGCCTGTAGAAAGCAAAAGGTCAGAGCAGGGTTGCCAATTTGCCTTTTTTGAAGCCAGATTTTGAAATTCTGGCTTTTTCAACGCTCTTGGCTTTTTTGTAAATCAAGAAAAACCAGACAAAATCTGACTTTTTCTGGCTTTTTTTCGGTCGGAAAGGCTTGGCTCTGGCAAAACAATCTCTGAGCTGCATATCCACTACAAATCTATTCTGACGAGTGTCTATGTGCATGCAGGGTACAAAGAATATTGCAAAGATTTTACTGTTGCTTCAAAAATGTTCGATGTATTCAATAAGAAACAAACACACGACAATTACGGGGAAACAAAATTCTTCTAATATTGGAAATGTGTTATATCGATGTTTCTGCTGAGTTTTAATATCTGTTTTGTGTTTGCGAATGCATGTTTTATGTGCATATGTCTTAAAACTGCTATCTGGCTTATTTTGGCTCTTTTTGGCAAAAGGTCTGGCTTTTTTGGTGAAGACGAGTTGGCAACCCTGGCTCAGGGTGCGTCCAAAACAACGTCAATTCTGAAGAAGGTGGCGGATTTTGCAAGAGTTCATCGCTAATCATTCGAAAATAAATAGTGGTATTTGGTTTGAAATCGAATTTGTTTCTGATTTATCCTATTAGGCAGTAGATAGCACTGTTGTTGGCCTTGTAGGTGTTTCGATCACCAGTTTATTTATTTATGTGGTCTCAACGATTGGGTTTAATGTTTCAGTGAGACATTTCTGCATAAATGATTAATAGTGATACTGCGCACCAAGTGATACTGCGCATCTCACTTTGTCAAGATGCCCTTTTGCTCCTTGTTGGGCTTGCGAACNCACCTTTTGCCATCATATATACATCATGTTGATGTTATAATTCACTACAGTTTCCTTCGTCAATGTGTAAGTATTGTTAACGACCGTTAATCNTATTTGGAATCGGAGAGGTTACTGAAGCAACACGGCCATGTCTAGAAGGAGCGATAGTATGGCACGGTAAAACTATGGAAACCATGAGAAGTCAACGTGGTTCTTTAGTCAGAGCGGGACACCTCGGTTATGGATTTCTTGTAACTCTTTTCATTTATTCACCAATCTGTAGATGCGACATTACTGTGATTATCATATTACAATCAGAGGTGGCTCGTGACTATCATTCGTTGGTGCTGCAACTCCTAACAAAGATTTTATAAAGACTAAAGAGCATTACGTTTTTCTCGGCTGCACGAATTGTTATGAGATATTATAGTTCTCTACTCCGAACCAATGGTGAGACTTCTGTATATTGCTATGCTACAGTGACATGCTACTGTCTCACACGCATAACATTCCTTTCACAGTCATTCAATGAAAGGAGCTTTTGTTTCGCACCACACTGGTGGTCTTAAGTAACGTCACAAATTACCAGCTACAACTGTACCAGTCGCATTGACTCAATATATCGAGAATACAAACAACTATAGCTGATCATATCACACATCCATACTAGGGAAAGGGGTGTCTTATCATTTTGGACAGGCGATTGTTATTCCTGGAAATACTTAACACAGTTATTTTTGACTTCACTCACTAATTTAACGATGCTGCAATCGACTACCATTCGCGTGAAATAGTTTTCAAAGATTATGTATTTTCAAAGATAAATAGTTTTCAAAGATTATAAAGTTCAAGATTTGCTGAAACATCAGCCCTACAACAACGCAGTTTACAACTGCAAAAACAGTCTGCACAAATCTCTTGCAGTCGAATCCAGGTGTGCGCCTGGAATGCCGCACACCCATGGTTGCTGAATCGAAACAACTAGGGAGTAAAATACCCACAGTCCTGCAACAGCGCAGGTCACAACTGCAAAAACAAGCTGCGTCTCTGCGCGAATGTCTTGTCAATTACAAGTTTTCAAGTCCTGCTGGTGTGCCCCTGGAATGTCGCACAACCTGGTTTGTCAGAAAGAAGCAACAGGGCATAAACTTCACTCAACCCTTCAGCCCTGGAACAGCGCAGCTCACAACTGCAAATGCTCTTCGAATACGGGAGCAGTCGAGTACGTACATATATGTGGCGCACACCTTCGGGATGGAACGTACATGATTATCTTTATATTTTTTTGTGATTTTACCTTCATCGTACGATCTGGAAATTGTCACGTCATGTTCAGTTTCGCAGGGTGTGCGCCGCATACCTAACACACCCTGGAGTATACGCCCCTGCTTCTTGCCAATGGTGATTGCCCACATTTTTGCCTGAATGGAATTATTCTTTTGCCATGATTACACAGCCTAGCAAACAATAAAATGGTCATGTTGGCAAACAAATCCATGAGCGTCTCTTGTGCAAACGATGTTTCATTGCTTTTGCTGAACAAGCCTCGTGGGTGGACAGCGAGCTGTAGTTTGTTTGAAAAGCCAAAATCAAAGGCAGATATGCAGTTCGCAGTAGTAGGAATGAGTAACTGCAAAACTGTAGTAAAGAAAAATAAAAATCAGACTCTGTGGAAAGAAGCTGAAAGCGCTTGTGCAAAGTAGCTTGCACTTTAGGACTGACATTGCTCTCACCGGTTCTTCAATCTTCTGCTGAAATAAAGATTAAATAATGCAAGGCACACTTTGTACGTACGAGTGTTCGGGGTCGGAAAGTATATAGCCCATCAAAGCTCTTCCTATGCCGAAAAATTCACGACAACTATAAAAACGTTTCTTCACAGATGCTCTACGGTTATTTCTGCAATGTGCTGACGTACGCGTACTTTTACTTAAGTTGTCTCTAATAAGCTATGTTCAAACGGATAAGCAAAGTACAAAAGGATTTGGATAGTTGAATATTTACAAGTCCTGAAGGTTTTGAACAGAATTGGTAGGATGTTTTACCATGTAAGAATTGCGAAAAAGTCGTCACAATGCTTGTTTGATGTAGCCAATCATTGGGTATTGCGTAATTCAGCGCTCATACTGCGTTGAATCTTTACGTGAAAAGAAACCTGTGCAAAATTAAAATGATGCTTATGCAAATAAACGTTTTGGATTCACATAATCAGTGTCCGTTCGCCCAGGGCTGCGAAGCTCTTGTGAAGATGAAATGGCTCCGACTCCACTTCGGCTCCAGCTGTGCTTTGTCATGGGCGTCCGCAGAGGGGGGGCAAGACGGGCATTTGCCTACCCCTGGAAATTGGGCTAAGAAGGAAAAAATTCTGGAAAACGTGAAATCAGCAGTTTAACTCTAATTAGTTGGGTTAATTCTTGCATTGACAGTTTATTTGCCGATACGATACTCACACTGCACAAGAGTCAGGTTCACTGTTTTGGTAACATGCAGTTATGAGCTTACAGTTCACTAAATCCGCTTCTTTGCCTGCAGATACAGGTTGCGAAACTCGCGAGCCAATTGTTCTACTATTGGTCTTTGTTGCGTAACAATCTGCGAAGATGCACTTCAAGTCACGGTAGTATGCGTTTTGCCGCATGTAACTGTTGAACGCAGGTATCTTGGCAGGTAATGTATTGAGACAGTGACTGCTGATAGCGGTAAGCCACACAGGTAAGCCAATTGCGGGTCGCCGACATATTTTGTGTGGCTCTGCTAGACTAGATGAATAGCATTATCGCAAATAGCTAGAGTTGTTGCCTCATATTTAACGTTTGTTTCATTTATCAATACGTTTACACAAATTCGTGAAGTCAGTGACGAGCAGTTTCCCTGTAAGAAGATTTTACATTGAGCAAATGTCTGTTCCAGTGCGCACGCAACTTCACGACCATGTAGACACACAACCAGTGAAACGTATCGAAAGGTCTATGCGATGTATATACGATATCAAATTTGGAATGTTGCAAGTGCACAAGAATGAGATTTCACTGCGCAAATGCTCTGGTAGTTCTGCGCAGTTGCGCACCTTTGAGGGAACACTCATGGTCGCCAAGGAGTCTGCGCGCTTTCATAACAACGACAGTGAACCTAAATCGCAAGTTAGGCTACTTAAGTTCCCAGAAGAAAAAAATTAAAAATTTTAATTTTTCACATATCGTCGAAAGCATTCTTTCATTTTCTCAATGTCAGAATGAGAATGAACGTTTTTCGCAAAAAGGCAATTGCAGACCACAAAGTGGAAGAATACTAAAATAAATTGTGAGACTACTGGAGAAGTTCCAAGCCAGATTTGACCATTTCCAAGAGTCAAAACCATGCTTTGTATTCCTTGAAAATCCATTCAATGTCAATGTATCGGTGATGGCTGTCCAGTTAGCAAACCGTTTGTTACAACGTGTCTGCTGTAGAAACAAAGCTTACCGAAATGCAAGAAAATCTGGCTCAAAAAAACTTTAGTCAATGCCTTTCTGCGCTTAATTTCGGGCGACAGGTTCAAGAAAGTAAATACCCAAAATTTAAAACACCAGTGTATAACTCATTTCTGTGTATAGCACAACATATTGTTGTGTTTTTTTTTCTCTGTAATGAAGTTCGTAAAATCAAACTATCGTGCAAACCTGAAAAATGAACTTGGGAGAATTAATTCGCACAGCTTCAACAACGTACTGTGCAACTTTTCGGGGACTAGAAAATCAAACAAAAACGTACTGTAATACTGACAATTACTGTACATCAATTAATGTAAAACTTGCATTCTTTACCATATTTTTATTGACACTACAAGCTGGTTTTGCGGCTCGCCGTTTTTTTGGATTTCTGCAAATGACTTTTTTATTGAACAAGTTTGCCAACCCCTGGTTTGTACTATGTGTAAAGAAACATGAGTGACAAAGAAGCATTGCTGCCAGCGAAAAGCATTTTTTGCAACCCATCCTCCCTCCAGGCGCGCAACCGGGGAGGGCATTTACCCTCCCCGAAATTTTTCAAAACATTGTATAGCAATTTTGACATTCTACGAAACTTTCAAAGAATAAAGATGAAAGCATTTTTTATCCTTTTGTTCGTGTACTACTCTGAAAAGTTTCGGAAATGCTGTGTGTGTGTAAGCTTTGATTTTGTTTCTTGCCTATCTTCTGAGGAAGAGAGTTTGCATACCCTCTCGAAACGTCAACAATAAATACTGCATTGTTATCACATCAGTGGAGCAAAGTTTGCAGCCAGTGACCATGTCTGGTGATAGAAACAGCATAGTATGTTAATATTGTGTTAGCTTTACATTTGTCTGGGGTTACTGTAGGCTACGATTTAAGAATTTTTGCATTTTATGGTCAGTGCTTAACGCTTGCTGGTGTTTCACAGCCATGCTGTAACGTTGCAAAGGAAATTCGAATTTCACCAGGTCTTCAAAGTTATTAGGTGTTGTTTCGGTGGTCTTGGCAAAAGTTGCGAGGCCCACCAACCTCTGGTGGTGAGCCTGGCCCCACTATTCGTAATAAAGTTAAAGCTGCATTCCTGCATGCATTCCTTTCAAGAGTCTTTCAGTTGGAAGGCGAAGTCTCGTATCTACGGTTGAGACAATAGCATCAGTGATTAAATATATCCTAACATTCATACCAGTTTCTTGTATTTGACAACTTCACCCCTCCCAATATTGTCTGCAGAAATTATCTCACAGCAAATATTTTCGACTGAAGTTTCAAACATGTCGATCAGTGGTGGGGAACCCATCTCCTATTACAGGTCGCATGAATTATGCATTATCGCTGGCGGGCCGCAAAATCATTCAATTTCATCCTAAAATTCAATTTGATGGTATTTGCTTTTCTACGGTAGTATTGCGTGTATGAACTACAATATTTAAAAAAACTAATAATTTCTTGCGTGCTACATTCTCTTCAGTTTGCAGCAACCATTTTGCAGCTCACCTGAAACTCTTCAAACAATTTCTTACTATCTTCTGGACAACTACGACCGGCTGAGAGATGACCTCCCCGTTGATTCGCTGGCCCTTGCTTGGGCCAGTTATTGTCCGCTGACAAAATAATGTGTCTATTCAATGCAGCTCGCGTGACTGTGAAAGGTTGGCTGGTCTCTGCAATGTCACTGTCGCCTGTCCACTTCTATGATTTTTGTGCATTGTGCCTGGAATTACCTACGGTTTTAGTTCAGACAACAAACCCACCTAAGCCGGTTACACGACTAATTGCCAGAAAATACGTTCATACAGATTACGTTTGGGGTGACGGAAAATGCTAATAGAAAGAGGGAAAACTGGGAGGCAATCAGTATTGTTAAGGCACAAATAACAATTTGCCCTTAAATGAACTTCCCGGAAGGAAGTTTCCTGACAAGATTCACTGCTGGAGTCATTATAATACAAGAAGTACTGCGTTAGCTCTTTTCACAATTACTGTAATTTTTTTATTTTCAAAATACCGGCTTCAGGCACTAGTTTTTAAAATACTGGCTTCTTACCGGCCTCTGCCAAATTAATAGTAACATACTGACCAGGCCGATGAAATACCGGCCATCTGACAACCCTACTTGCGGACCATACCAAATGTTCACCCGGGCCGCAGGTTCACCACCCCTGATCTAGATAATGGATTTGATGAATTTGCTAAAACAAGGCGAAAAATTAGGCAGGTTTACTAGTAGCCTATACATCTACCACACTAAAGCCATGAGTGCACTAGTTGAGTACGGAACCAGGTGCTTGTGTTAAGCCTTAACTTTTACTCTGTCCTGATGTTCGGTCTGCATCTTGATAAAAACTGAAAAGTTCTCTTTTTCGGAAATGCTGCGAAGAGAACTTTATCTGTGACCGTTTGCGAAAAAGTTGTACCGCGGTTGAATGGTTGAATAATCACGATGACGTCATCGAATGAAATTTCATGAAAATTGCCCCCCCCCGAAATGAAGAGCTGGTTGCGCCCCTGGCTTCCTGTAAAGGTGCGCAAATGCGCAGTACCACCAAACCATTTGCGTAGTGAAATCTCAACTTGCAACATTCTGAATAATTGGAAAAGTACGAAAACAAGGAGAAGATATTTGAATCAAATGTGTAGATTTTTCGTATTTCCACAAGATTGTACACTTATTCTAAAAATTCACAAAGTTTATTATTCATTTCGAACACGGCTAACTCAGTCTCAAAAAATCCTGGCTCATTAAACATTTGCTCACTGTAAAGTTTTCTTACAAGGATGAAGCTGTTGCCGTAACATTGGACATTCTCTTCTTTGTGTACGTCCATTAACGTTGCATCGCCAACAAACTGAAAAAGATAACCAAAATGTCGACTTTGCCCCCTCTGGAAAACTTTCTGCGGACGCCCATGTGTTTTGTTAATACACTTTAACAATTTCGGTATGCCTAGTGTCCTTCTTGAGAAAGTGAGCGTATTATTCCAACATATTTTGAACTAATCTTAAACACTTCTGCCACTACCAGGCCTGCATAGGCGGAAGGAGTTGATCTAGAGTAGTCGGAGTGGGTAAAAAGTATTTTAAAAAATCGGACTTCGGGCTGATCCTCTGCTTCCCGGTTGTGACTGTTTGTGCCACAAAAAAGTGCGTAAGCGTCACACTTTGCGTTTTTCACAAGGACCTAGTCTCGCAAAATGCGCAAACATGGGCTGTTGTTGACTGACTTGTCCACACCACACTCGGCAGTAATTCCACAATCTGATGTAACTAGAACAAGTCTGAACTTGAAATAAAAACGCATTGTGACCTTAAACCAGTGGTTCTCAAACTGTGTGCCGCGAGAGATCCTCAGGTGCGCCGCGGAACTTTTTGGAATTTATGAAAATAATCAATTCGTATTACAAATAGGCACGCAGGCAGGCATGTGAAGCTTGAATGCACACTATCCATTAGATCAGGGTCTCCAAACATTTTTGTCCGAGGGCCACATAAGCAATTACAGAACATATCGAGGACCGAACGTCTTCCGCAATGTGATTGTTTTGGGATATGCTACATTCTACCAAATCAACAAATTTTTGGTAAATATACCAAAAATATAATTATTTTCATCATTGACAAAATGGCTTCGCGGGCCGGATGAAGTGGCTTCGCGGGTCGCATTTGGCCCGCGGGCCGTAGTTTGGATACCCCTGCATTGGATAATCCATAATAATATGGTATTTTCCTATTGCCTTGTCCTTGCTGATGGAGTAAGGGTGATTGTCAGGTTATAATTGCTATGTAGTAATATATTCTGAAACTAGACGTCCCACCTTTCACCATGTTGACTTCAACGCTGAGCTAGGCTAACAGGAAAGCAATTGTATTTAGTCTGATTAAATTGCTATATTGATAAGCTTTTTAGAAATGTTTAGTTGGGTAGTGTTGCAGTTGACTGCATCGCCTTGAACTACTGAGGCAAGCACAAGAGAAAGATGGCAATTCTGGCCGCCACATCACTTCCCTCTCCATCAGCCTGAAGTTCTATCACTTATCATCCACACTTTAACTCTCAATTTACAAGTTCGACCCTTACGCTTTGGTTCAAGACGATCTTCAACGGAGGATGTTACTGAGAGGGGCTTATGGCCTTTCTCCCAGGCCGCTTATCGGGCGCCATTTGTTGCAGTTGACTGCATCGCCTTGAACTACTGAGGCAAAGCACAAGAGAAAGATAGCAACTCGGGGAATTCAACTAACGGGAAAGCAACCAGCAGCAATAGAGCTCTCTCACTGAGTTCACTCTACTACTACTTGGTTGCACTATCATTATATAGGGATAAGTGAATTACGATAATTCCCTTGTAGTGACTATCACAGTGACTTGTTACTCGTGGGAACCATCTAGCGGTGACCATTTATTTACATGTGGCGCCATCTTCTGGCTGCCGCAGTAGTTAATCCATTTGGAATCAATAAATCAAGCAATCTTTCTACCGATGAGGAAGAGTAGCTCGTCATGGGCGTTCGCAGAGGGGCAAAATGGGCATTTGAACCCCCCTGGAAGTTGGGACTAAGAACCAAAATTTTCCAGAAAACCTGATGTCAGCAGCTCAATTCGATTAATTGATTCATTTCTTGCAATGACACCTTATTTGCCGCTGTGACACTAACACTGCACAAGGCAACAGGGCAATTGCAACCCACCGAAAATTTTAAAAGCTTTTTCAGATGTCAGATACTACAAGTTACCATTACTTTCCTACCGAAAATACTACAACAACATGTTACGATCATTTTTCCCCACGAAAATAACAGCTGGTTGCGGCCCCGTGCCTGAGTGAATGGCTTATTCAAAATAAATGCTTATTAATGCTTTTCCCACTGTATAAAACTACATCGTGGCTTGTTATCTATGCAGCCTTGTGGGAATACATCGTAATTGTTAAGATTTATTTCTGATTTCTGAATAAGTGCAAAGCTATATTTGCTGTCAAGTTTTTATAAATTATGTGCTCATTTTTTAAAATCCTGCGTGGTGTTCTAACTTTAGTAAGTCTTGCGAAAGTCGTGTCAACATAGGTCTATAGGACATGCCTACTTCTCATTGCTTGAAAGGTTTGCGAGGGCGTTTTACTTTCTTGTTTCTTCACCGCTAATGTTTTTCTGGCCGTTGATTATTCTAAAATAGTGACTTGTTTGTAGAAAGTGCTTAAAAATGGCTATTCGGCAGTCTATGAAAAGAAACAGCATTTCTGACAGCCGAAGTATAGAAAACATGCCAGACTAAACATTGAGAAGTGAGGTTCAACCAGCACGAAATAATGACCAGGGACACCGCAGAGCTGCGGAATATAACGGAACATTGCCCCCCTTCTGCCCTTTCATAAAGTGGGGAACGGAGGCATTGGTACCTTTTCATAACAGTATCATAGGTCATTTCATTGTTTAAAAAATGACTTGAATTAAATTTATTGCAGCTACTCGCGCACTCTGGAGATTCAGAATGATTTTCTATATTTTTTATTATTATTTTTGAGGTCAACATATTGTTGCTGAACAGAAACAAGTATAATTGCAAACATTTTTTTGCCTTTTTATAAGTTTCCATTGCGCTCAGCACTTTTACTGCATCCCCTGCCCAACCGCTGCTATCCGGCGTTCCTGCTGATGACAGCACCACAAACGTAGTTGTCGAAAGTTCAAGTCAATTGAGACTCAGTTGTCTGCAGTTCGCAATGATAACGATATTGGATTATACGTCAATTCAGCAAAAGCTGTAACGGATGACCGAAAGAGCACCTTTTCGCAAGCTCGTATGTACTTCCACCTGGATATGATTTTCAAACGGATGCGAATGGAGCGCGTGCTTTCATGGGGAATTTTTTGCGGTATAGAAAGGGCAAAACTTTTTATGAACGTCCATTTTTCAGCAACCTGAAAACGATAGGCAAAATGTCGATATTGCCTCCCCCTGGAAAAAATTCTCCGGACGTCCATGCAGCTCATTGATGTACGAAAAGACCAGTTTTTTCAAGCATTGTTTCTAAATGTGCCGCGATTTTTTTTTTACTTTCCTAGTGCGCCGCAAGCTGAAAAAGTTTGAAATCACTGCCTTAATAAACCCTGGTAGAATAGACCCTCGGATTTCGCCGCGGCGACCTATTTCGATCAAATTATTTAGTTGCGAAGCATGAGCGAATCATGGCAACTGTCAGTGCGCGAATGATAATCTGATTTTTGGTCCTCGATCATGTTCTTTCTTCTAAAGCGCTGCATGTTTTTATCGAATTAGTTGACGGCAACACAGTTACTTATCTTCTTTCTCTACGCCAGTGGTTCTCAAACTTTTCTGCACGTTCACCCCCAATTAAAGTATCCAATTTTCTGTAGACCCCGTGACCTAGCCCAACAGTTATTAATACAAGGAAAGTAGCCCATGTGTCAAAATAAATTTGAGTACTTTTTACTGGAAAGGTATGATAAAATAATACACAATCCGAAAATATGCTCAGAACTTAGGGGCCATTCATTGACACCAATTCGACCCCGTGACTATTTATCGACCCCTTGGATGGTCCAGTTGGACCCTGGGGGTCGATATCGACCGCTTTGAGAACCACCGCTCTACACAATAGCAGCGTGGCAGATATTAGTGAATAAGAGTTAAGTTTGGAGTTTGTTGGTAGTCTTAATTGCATGTCTCCCAAGAAGAGCCTGGGTCCGGCGTAACCGCCTCCGCACAGGTGTCGAACGTTTTCGCTCCTGCTTGTACAAATGGGGAATGGCTTCCTCTGCGGCCTGTGAGTGTGGCGCAGAAGAACAAACCGTCGCCCATGTTGTCCTCCAATGCCTAAGGCATCGACCTCGTCATGGACTGCATGACCTGACGCTTCCGGACGATGAAACAATCGATTGGCTGCTCAACATCTGCCCCGAGATCTAGTGCGGCCAAGCAGTGGTTTGAACAACTGGCTCAAAAGAAGAAGAAAATACTGTTACTGCTCTCAAACAACAAAAATCAATTGCCGCTATTTCCAAATGCTTTTCAGGGGACGAAGACAAGTGATCTGATTAATTTGTCAACTTTCTACTGCGGAATTCACATGTGCGCTTCATTACACTGCACAAAAACATCCAGCAAGCAATGCGTAACAGTTGACCCGTTTAAGCAACGCTTCACACTCAAGTTAAATTGCGTTACACATCCCTGCCCAATGTTCCAAATTGCATTGTTTGTCATGAAAAACAAATTTGGCCTGTTTAGATTTATTCTCTCTTGTTCTTTTTTTTTCAAGTTTGAGCATACTTTTTTGTTGGAAATGTTTGCCTATTGCTGACATCATCAAAAGCTTGCATTCTTAAAGTTAAAGCAATCAGTCAAAAACACCATTGACAGTGGTGACGTTTCTCGTCAAAAGTTCACCAAATATTTTCTTCGCAAAATTTTCTTTGGCATTTTTTGAGAAACAATTGAAGTATGGTTGCGCGAAGTTAAAGATTTTAACAAAGAAAAGCAGCAGCTCTGTGAACTGGATCTTGTCCACAAGTATCATATTTCAGGATGCAAACAAATAAGGAAAGAAAAATTAAGGACAAGAGAAAAATTTACTCCGAATTAGTTAAAAATGCACAGATATTTTTGTCCTGAAGCACACGAAGTGCAGGATAGGAAATGTCCAAGTTTGAATTGCAGTATACAGGAAGTGGATATTTCACTGATGCCAAGGTTGTTCAGAAAAAGTCAAACCGAGTTTCAATAACAAGCTTTGTGTAGCTGCTCAAGTCCAAGAGAAACTTTAATTCTTTTAAGCGACATACTGGTTTTGTGCAAGTGTGCCGAAATCGTCAGTAATCCATAATTAGTGTGGTGCATGCATGAAAATTTTATTGTTGATGTGCAGGGACAGGTGGAGACGGGCAAATTTAGATGTGTCGAGATAGCAAAAGGGACTGTTACATATGACTTAGAATTATTTAATCGATTTACAGTGTGGAGCAGTCTGTTTCTGGTCAAAAATGTTGATCTTGAAAATAATGCGTATTTAGACACAATTTTTTTTTATAGATTATAATACATATAAGGTGGGAATGGAACCAAGTGTATTTCTGACTGATTTGACATTAACACTAGATTTACCAAGGTGTCGTTTTCGACACCAAGCGATTTTTAAATTCAATTTTGCAAAATCTGCCCATCTGGTTAGTTTGAGATTTATTGACTTTTCCTAAAAAACTACTACTTTTCAAATATGTGGTTTGTCCAATTCTGTTCCATTTTTGTGACAGTTATTTGATCTCTTTGCTTTTTGCACCCCGCGGTTTACCAAGGTGTCGTTTTCGACTCCCCATGCTTGGAGATAGCCAAAACTATTTACTTGTTTCTTGTGTTGCTTTTTTTCACACTTAAATAATTCGATTGTTTCGTGTGCCGACTGAGATGTTTGCAATCTGGTGGCAAACACGCTGTTTTGTTTGGATTTCATTGTTGTTTGTCAGGTATTACTGCAAATATTGGAGATACCGTTGTGCAGTGATACAGGTGGTGGTCGTTTACACAGTGCATTTGGTGAAGTTATTTCCTATTGCTGAACTTGTTTGATTGTTTTTCCGTCATTTCGCAGATTGGAATGACAGCGAATGATATTGCTGAAGTGGCCCTTGATTGCTGTACGGATGATGACATATCATATGAAGAGGAACAGAACCATGAATCAGGTGACAATGCAGTCGTACCTACTATTGGTCAGTCCACGCCAGCTGAGCAGCAGTTCAGACGAAGAAGACTTCAGTAATGAAGAATGTGATGCATGTAAAGAATATCTCATGGTATCTTGGCTGCAAGCTTGTTCATGACAGATTATCATTGGCAGGAAGAACCTCAGGACAACAGTTTTACTGCAACTACCGCTGTACCTACACGAATCTCTAAAATTATAGGTAGCCGACTACAGTACTTACAATGCGTGGAAACACTTCACGCCAGAGGTAATTCTTCATTCAGTTGTCAAATACACCAACGAAGAAGCTTACAGAGGAGAGAATGACTTTGACTTGAGCATGTGTTAGCTAGAGTCGTTTATTTCTCTCGAGTACATCAGAGGACTCATTTACTTCATTTTCTTTACAATAAAACTTACGGTTTTCTAATATTTTGTGAAAACATGTCACATGTGAGATTTACTGCTATCCTGAAATATTTGAGATTTCTGGGCCAGAAGCAGACCGATTTACGGCAATATGTGTTGTTTTCCAGACATTAGCATACATGTACGAGTGAAAATATTGGGAAAATTAAGTTGGCAGTGGACAATGCTTCTAAAGTCACGTTGTACTTTCACTACATTTATGCCAAAGGAACCCGATAAATAAGGCATCGAGTAAAAGAGTTGTTTCAAAAGTCGACTGGCCAAATATTGAGTGGGCGGAAATTCGTTCTTCAACTGATATACGATGTGCGCATGAAAAATGTTTCACTTGAAAATGTTGAGGCCAATCCCTCTTCCGTAAACTGAGATCTCTCTCGAAAACATAGAAAATGTCATGGAGCAAGGTGCATGTGCGTCACTTGCAGGTAACCAACTTGTGGCACATGTTCTGCTGGCATTTCAAAAATAATTTATGCAAAATTCAAAGGGTGCTCAATCCCCCATGTTTGAAGCGCTTGTCTGAAAAACAGAAAAAAAAGTTTTGCAGTTTTGTTTCCAAATTTCAGTAAATGTAAATGTGCTTCATGTTGATGGTATCTCTATGATTTACATTGCTGTGCCAAGACTATTTTCATTATTAGCAGCTACTTACATTACAATTATGTAAATATCTGCTTCTGTCTTACAGCATCTTGCTGGCTATAATCATGTATGTTCGATCATTTGAAATATTGCAATGCAATGCATGTTTTGTCAAATTCAATGACATAAAAACATAGCTGGTGTGGATAGATATTTGTAAAATTTAGTAAAATCGGCATTGCTTGCCTGTTACGAGGATGCAAATGCTTTGGTGTCGTTCTCGACATCTCGTAAAATGGCGGGGAAGAAAAATGTTGGTAAACCAAGTGTTCAAGATGCTTTCACAACGCTGAAGCAGCACTCAAAGCTATCCAAGCTGAAACTGACAACCTTGAAAGATTTTTTACCCATTGCGGTGCAGCAATCTTGTAGATTTCTCTAATTGTAGTTGCCATTTCAACATTGCTTACTGTAACTGTTGCTTTTCTAAATATACTTCCTGTTCAGCCAGATCGATGCTCTTTTTGCGTAGTTCAGTGTTGCACAAACTGTTCCAAATTGTTCAAAGACATCGTCACAAGAAGGTGATTGCACAGTGTACATCTGTTGCTGATTTACAATAACAGCGATACTTCAAAAGGTATAAGTAATACTTCTTTCAAAAATTACCTACATGTCACCAACATTTGCAGATATTTGCTTAACTTTTCAAGCTGTTTGTGGCCATAGATTTCAATGCGTTGCTGCCTACGAAACCATGGATCATGTCAAACGAATTAAGTTTTTTTAGGGAAGTCAGACACAGGGGATAAATTAATTAATCTGTTGTCTTTAGGCCATAACTTGTTAACCACAAACACTGTAAGACCAATCACATGGTCTAAAGGTGCGGATTTTTGCCTAGTGTTTTTTCCAAAAGAAAAAAAATTTCCCCTTGGGGTTGGGATTCAGGGTTTGATGACGTGGACCAAAAAAGCCTAAACCTACTTATATTATGACGTCATCAACAAAAAAGCTCAAATCCAAAACCTGTGAATTTTTTTAATTGAAACTAGACGACTTTTAGAGGTTTTGAAGAGCTCTCCAACTCTATTAGCTGGCAAGTTATGGCTGGAAGAGTCTGGGACATATATCGATTTCTGCAGCAAGACCTATCCGAACAAAACTTGCATTTTATGCAAGATCAAAAATATTGAAATACAGTACAATTTCTCAAAGTCAAATGTTTGTATTTCGGCTGCATTGACATTTTTCTTTTTGTTACCCAAGGTTTCATTTTCCATTTTGCGGTAACCAAAATCCAATCACAAAGAAACAATGTCAATTTTGTAAACAACAAAACCTCATGAGGAACGGTTTGCATTTCTCATTTGTTGATTTTGTTATGGTTGCAGTAGCGAATGAAAGTTGTGCCTTGAAAAAGGACGTCAATTTGATTCTATCAAACCTACGTAAGTTTAAGAAACTGCTAATATAGTCAAACTCTGTCCTGCACTGCATTTATATACTGTAAATCAGGGATGGGGAATCTATTTACAATCACTAACAGCATAAAATGTATATAATCGCTGGCGGGCCGCAAATAACAATTTATTCTTTCTGAAATTCTACCTTCATCTAATAACGAGGGATAGAGGCTTCTTATGACAGATTATCTCAAGTATCTGCTTATTATGGAGCTTCGCTTTGATGCCATTTCGTACTCTGAATTGGTTAACGAAAATTCCGATGCGGGCCATATCAAATGTTAACCCGGGCCGCAGGCTTCCCACCCTTGATATAAATGATTGGTGAGATGTATGTAATACTTACTTTTGAGCATACTGTGAGGTCAGTAACGTGTTTTATGAAAATGCTGCAATTTTTTGAAAAGTTCATGCATTCTCGTTGTTAAAACCAGAACGAAAGCTTCAAAACTCAAAACTCTGAAATGAAAGTGATTTTGGCTGGATATCCTAAAACTGGCACCAAAACAGTGGCAAACGCTTTGACGTCACTTGGATACAATGTCTACGATTACATGGAACATTTCTGGTATCATCGGAAAGAATGGAACAAGATTCTGACTGAAGGAGGAAACGTGGAGGATTTTCAACGAATGTACCAGCAGGTTGACGCCGTAACAGATACTCCAGTATATTTCTTTTGGGAGCAAATCCATCAAGCTTTTCCTGATGCTTTGGTAAGTGCAATTATTTGTAACTACCTTTAACTGGTACTGGCCACAAAAAGAAAGTCTTACGAAACAGCTCAAATGCCTTTTGCTACTCACAACGTTGCTGCTATTTAAGCAAAATTCTTTATCTGAAAGCAGGATATTGCACAACCGTGTCGTTCAGCTTAGATCATTTCGAGGTATTATTTTCAATCTGTGATAATGAACCTTCGCTGACGACTTAACAAATGTAAAGGTTTTGGTGGTTGCATTATCGCACCTAAATACAAAGTGAATTTATTGGGGTGAATTATAAAGGAAGGTGTCAGATTTTTTCTGACAGATTAACACAATCACGTTACGAGAAAAATCTGCATGTGAATAATAAACTGTGGCGGATTCCTCTCATGATCAGGTGATGTCGCTTGTAGTTGTTTAAGCAATCAAAGACAATAGGTTTTTGACCACAGGTCTTGTTGCACAGTGACTGGCAACTGTTCTTATTTCAAAATTTTACAAACTGACCAATCCAGATGTTTTTAGCCAAACTGCTTTCAGATGAGATGCGAAGAATGAGCTGGGAGTAGAAGTGTCGGAAACTGACTCTGGGCCCGCATATTGTTGTGTTTCTAGACAGGTTTGAAAACTTTTAGTGACTAACGTCCAGAACCTATAAATCGTTAAAAATCTAAATTATTCGTAGAGTNAAGACGTTAATCGTCTCGCGTGAACCATTCCCACTTTCACATTTCAGTCACGGTTCAAACTATTTTATTGNGACATTTCAAACTGCGGCAACACATTCGAATTGTAGCAACTACTGAAAGAAAATACAAACACTAGGCGAAAAATATTTCAAATATCTGAGAAAGCAGCATGAATTTTCTTGAAAGAATTTTTATGCGTACGAAAATATTCTGATAAAACAGGATATAATTGGCCTTTGTTAGACTATGTTTGCTAATGCACTAGTTTGTCGGGACTTTTGAAGACACCGAGTACAGCGTACAAACTTGTTCTCATTTCTCGACTGGCCTGAGTCGCAGAGGGATTTGGATCACGACAGGTTTGAGTTTCAGAATATCATAAAAGACTGACTGAGGGCAGACTCACAAATATATAGATGAGAAGGACATAATGAGGAATGAATGTAAAACCTGAACCCAAACCATTTTGCACAAAACTATTTGTCAAACATGAAATGGCAAACAGCCAATCTATTCCTTTGACTATAATCCTCCCAAAGGTAACAGAAAATAAAAGAAACACTGTGATGTATTGCTTTCCATGTATGTATCTAAATTCAAAACAAAGTTTTCTTTCTCTTGCTGAAATTTTATCTATTATTTCCTTCAATTTATGCCGTCGGGAACTTCCCGCACCACACGCACGCAGCGAAGCCTTTTAATACACGACAAATCGATTTGACCTGAAAAAAAATCGCAAATGCGCGATGACTAAATCATAAACAAGGTTGGGCTGTCGACAGTTTTTTGCCAACACCAGCTAACACCTAACCCAACACTGTCAACGATACGAGGCCAGAAAAACAATGAGGTGAAAAAGACCTTAGGGAGCCATGTCTTAGTGGGAAGAAAAAAGTGTCTTCAATAAAAACTGTTTAGATTGATGTTATTGGACACTTCGATGTAATACTTGTGATGTTATATTTGTTTCTGAAGGTTATGCGCTGCTGCTAACAAAGTTTGAGGTTGTCATCAAAAATAGCAAAATCTCTCCGAAATTTTAGATTGCCTACCGTTTCAAACAACCGTTGTAAAATATAGACCTGCAGGCGTTTCTTTTCTGACAAAATCGAAGTCAGTTCAAACTGAATTCTCATTTTATTCGATGCTTGCACACATAGCTGAAGATGAATTCGTGACAAAAACACAAATTTTTCGTTTTTTATTGGATGACTTTTTCGCACGTTATTCACACAAATTGTTAGAAAGGGAAAGAAAATATTTTTCTAAACTATAACGTTGTGCAACTGAGGTAGTGAAACGTTCAAGGCACGGTGATGCCAATTTGTGTTGCTGTCGCATGAGAACAAGTTGAGGAAATTTTTGTGATTTTGTGCAAAATTTCTTTTTTAATCGGTGGCAAGTATCAAAAGTAGCCGTATTTTTATTTTATTTTTTTATTTTAAGCGAACACACTTTTCGCTGTTCATTTGTATCATTTCTTTTGCAGCCTTCAATTTTTACTGTTCTCCATTGCTTGTTTTTCCAGGACGGACCACGAAAACCGGACCTTTGGTTTTATTCTAAAAATAAGCAAAATGTAGTAAACTTTTTGTTCCATTTTCAGAAGTGAATATAAGATTTATAGGACCCGTTTGGTTAGCATCTTTAACTTACAAATTTTTTTGCTCGAATGTGAAAAAGTCTGGCTCAGTCGCAACGACAAGGTGCTTTTCATGAGCAAGACTACAGTTTCCCTAATTTTTGCATTCATTTTAGGTATAAAGGGTGCTGCTATAAGAATCTGGCGTGCTGAGCTTGCGTTGGCATTAGATGAACTTCTCAATGAACCAAGGGTGTGTGTGGCTTAGACACAGGCCAGCTCGCCTCACCATGAACAAATTTCTGCCAATAGCAAATCACCGTCTGCATGAGATAATGCACCACACTCGCTGATTTATTGCAGGGGTCTCAAACACGCGGCCCGCGGGCCGCATGTGGCTCGCGAGGGAATTTTGTGCGGCCCGCGATGCTTTTTGGGAATTTTGAAATAATTAATATTTAAGAAAATTAGTTTATTCACAAGTGTTTAAAAGTACTCGGGCAGCGAGTGAAAAAGTTCCGTTTAAACCAATGGTCTTCAACGTTGGTTGTCACTGGTTGGGAGTAAAGCATTGCGGTTCTCACGAAGATTATGAATGTGTGCATTGTGTGGTATTTTGTTGTGTCTAATATTTAAAATGACACAAAAGAGTGGAGAAATCGTTGTACAGAGTAGTTTGCTAGGTTGGTTAACCCAATCATTGCATGACCAACGTCACATAAAGCATATCAAGCAATAACATTTGTCGGCATACATACATCAGCACGCAGGGTTTGGACGGTTTTGTATAGTATGCATTAATTAGCTTAGTTATACTTGTATTTTTATTGGTTGCAAGCAAACAATACTGATATAGCTATCGGAAAATATCCAATCGGCCAAACTCCTATTTTTAAAGAGAAAAAATTTTAGCTTCTTTGAAGATATTGAAAATGGCCCAAAAATCGCAACACTGCTATCGCTAATTTATCGCATCGACTTTCGCGCCGATAGCGAATATTAATTGCAGGTTGCCGTCAAGTTTATCCCAATTATTTTTTGTCGTAAGTTGTCATAAATCCCTCCAACCCTATGTGTTATTATTTGAAAAATTGCCTTGAAACAAATTTTTATGGTTTTCTGTAGAGCATTGCCAAGGCATTGTTTTGTAGGCAAAAAATGTCACATTCCGTTATCGTGTGTTTTATAATCTTTGATGAGTACCTTGAATGAAACAATGTACATAAGTGTGTTTTGTTGTAAAAATACTGGAAATATGACCGTTGTGAGACGATTTTCGTAGCAATTAGTGGTTAGTGAAACTAATTACATCTAGCCGTAAGTTATGAAATATGCTTATCGTGTTTTACACTCAGTTCGAGTGTTTTGCCGTACTGTGGATATAGCTGTACTGTGTTCATCTGACTTATGACAAAAGTATAACAGAACAGTGTAGTAGGAAAGGAGTAGCTAAGACCGGCGAGTAAATCCAAACACCGTATTTTGGTTAAACAAACGAGTCCAAAAAATCCTTTTCGCCACCCGTTGTTTGAAGCTTGCTGTGTAATCATTCTGTTGTGGAGATCACGCCGTAAGTTAAATTGCAAAGAACGTTATTAGGTTAAATAATTTTTCGCCAGCTAGCTAGCATAAGCGAATGGATTCCACGACCACTGTTTTAAACGCACGTAGAGAAAGCTAGAAATGATTTGCCTATAACTCACGATTCCTGTCGCAGGATGTAAGATGTAAAAGTTGTTTCTAGAAAGGTTCAAGCACCGCCATTGTTGCGTCAGCGTCATAATGCGGCCCTCGGATTACTTTTTAGGTCCTCATTTGGCTTTCGAGTTTGAGACCCCTGATTTTTTGCGTTTCTTGCTCGCCATTAAATTAGGCTTATAGCTGTGTATATCTGTGTGCGCTAGCGTGATTACAGAGCACCACTGAAATTGGATGTTACTTTCTACCAAGAGACAGGAAAGACAAATAAAAATAGCACAAACTGTACATTATTGAAGATCTTGGAATGCTTTCCATGGCTGGACATGAAAAATACCAATTCATTTACGTATAACCTCATCTGGCAAACCTTTTATTATTGGGGTTATCTATCGCCATCCAGCACATGCATTTCCACCCTTCCAGGATGAATTTATCAAACTTGTCACCCATC
>JGI24158J21664_10000903_pt1 | contig 30635 bp, 19 predicted proteins | sample Ectturendosymbi3_FD_21664 | JGI IMG/M metagenome (IMG submission 21664)
TACTACCAGTTCATCGGTGTTCTCATGCTGAGACTAGGCCAGGCCCTTGATCTCAAGACATTCCCTTCGGCCATACTGTTCGGGACTGTTGATGGTTCTCTGAAGTGGTCTTCCTTAGTTCTTGAACAGTTCTCTGGAGTTCCTTGTTTACAGACGGAAGTCTGACCATCTCACCATCAGTTTGTTTAAGGTGATTTTTCATGTCCTCATATTGTTTTTCAAGAAATTCTTGACTTTTGCGTAGTTCACGAAACTCTTTCACCAGTTCTTGCAGTGAAGATTCTGTGGACTTGTTGTTGCTGCCCATCCTGTCTGTGAGCTTGTCAAGCTTTTCAGCAATACTTTCCAGATCATCTCGCGACGTTTTCTTGCTTCTTGTAGTCATATTGATTGGTACAAATTACACTGGTAATATTTAAACAAAAACTAACAACCTTTGTTGAACTGGATGCTAACACATATTCTGTAATGTGCTATCTGCTATGGCTACGCATTTTTGTACTCTTGTATTATTCGATTGTGCTTGTGATATGGACCACGAGTCTTTGTTGAACTGGATCAATGGTAGGCCATAGGAGATCAACGATCCGGCGAACTTGAAAGCTTGCATTCCCTAAGGTATGTCTAAACTGAAACTGGGTCATCACGCCTCCACTTGGACTTAGAGGGAGATAATCCATACCACCCCGTCAGTTTCTGCGGCAGGCGTGCTGTGGTGACCTAATACTGTTCGAACTTCGCACATTATTAAGTCACTACCAGGGGTGTAGTGGGGCGGGAACGCGTGGGAACGGCGTTCTCACATCTTTTTCACGTTTTGCTTTAAAATGTGTTTGAAGCTGTTTTAAAATGGTTATTTTTTGGGTGCGTTCCAACACCTTTCTTGTTAGCACTACATCCCTGGTCACCACAGTACGCCTTTGAAAAATAAAAATGTTACAACTATCAAATATGATAAGTANAAAATGTTGCAACTATTAATATTAAATTGGACTCATGATGCAAGCACCCCCTTGGCTAGGCTCCTGGAAGTAAGTGGCACGAAGCATCTCGTTGTCTGTGACAAAGCGGAGAGATAAGTGAGCCTGCTCCACGTGATTTTTATCAGATGTCTCGTCCGCTAATACATAGATGTACTTCATGCTTGCCACATCTTTTAACTTTTTATTTTAAATTCGCGAGGAAAACAAACTGATTGTATCTTGTTTTGTGTATGACACCTGATGTGCGAAGCACTGAGGGCAGCATTCTTAAACGAGTCAGTTGTAGCTTCAACAACAGCATCTAAACGGGGTCTCAATGCAACTCTGAAAACCCCGTCATTCTCATCAGGTTCGTCAGTGTGAAAGCCAACACTATTCTGTGATCACGTAGCCGTAGACGTGGCTCCTGATGACCGCAAACCTCAACAATCTTGATAACGTGTCTCAGTCCCACTCTGATTTGATCTGTGATTTTCTATGCTTTTGGAAAGCATGTTCACGCACGCGTTTCCTTCATTTTGGAAACGTTTAAAAAATATATCAAACCTCGCTGTGCAAAGCTGGTGGTATAATGCGCATGTTGGATGCGAATTGTAATCTTCTTTCGCTTTTTATTCAATTTGTGTGCGCTGATTTAAACAAGAGACCGAGGGCTTCAGCGCTTAGACCGACAAAATAAGATGCGAACGCGACACATGATTTTAAAGGTACTCGTTGATGGATTTTNCTGCAGCTTANCGATTTGAACTCCGCAAGCCATCGCATTTAGAAATAATGTCGCTTCTGGAATCCTATGATCACTACCGGAATATTCTGCGGAGACGAAAGAGTCCAGCTATTTAGCAATAAAGTCTTTCAGTCACCTTCGCGCAGAAAACATCACACAAAGTTCCAATATCATCAACCTTATGCGTGCGTACTTAGTGAATTCGCCGAAACATTGCCGGTACCAGTTCCACCAGGTGCTCTTTGCTGCTCTTCAATTACTATTCTGACAGTGATCAATAAAACGTTTCAAGGCTGCTCACCTTGATCTGTTTCATCCGAGAATGAAAACCTTTGTCCATCTTCACCTGTCACTTTTTGCGTACTAAAGTACAGCGAGCAATCGATTAACAGAACAAGGAGTACATCAGCAGCTAGCGGTAACTTGGGTCGCCAATCCAGATGGAACAAAAATACCAAAAGGCTTATTTATCGAAATATGCCATTTACCAAACAAGCTGAAACAAACCGACGGCTGTCAGTTTTTAATTACCCGAACGAGTAATGGCAAAAATTTAATGTTTCTATGGAAACAAACCTACAATTATTGCATATAAAGGAACAAACAATTGTTAATCTACAAAAGTACCATCTTTTCTTATAGAAAATGCTTAATAAAAAGTATCCATAAGCGTTTGAAACAATATAATACAGGTTATAAAAAATCAAATATGCACCATATCATAGTTTTCATTATTTTGAATCAGGTACACTAGCGTTTGGTATGCTAGATATGTCACAATTTCGCAAAATATCAATGATTAACAGTGAACCAACAGAAAAGTATTAGGCTTTCCAGGTTCAGATGGACCAAATATGCCGAATCGCTGCTCAAAGCACGGCAAATAAATCAATGAATGCCAAAAAAATAATCTAAACGTTTAAGCTCAAACGAGACAATTTTTTTTTTAATTCCTAAGAACGTTTATTCTGCAACAGCACTGAAAAAGGTTAAACATGCCAAACTATTACGTACAAGCCAAACAACATTTTCATATGCCAAACCAATTTTAAAAAGGCCAACTTTCTGGAATTTGGCACTAAATATGCCAACCTGGCAACCGTGGCGGTAACTCGTGCTTTGCACCACATATCTTAAGGGTGAGCACATTGCAAGACTCCAAACTTTATGACGTTTCAACTACAGAATACGTGCTTTAGCGTAGGGTTAACATATCTGATGAGGCACAATTCCTGACAGATTTGTGTTTTGTCACTTTCACCAATTTTTGCGACGAAAAGACTTGTATTATTGTTTTAATTCCGGATGCATCCAAAGCACATTTCCAACGTCGCTTTCCCGTGAGAGTAGGATAAATACAGAACAAAACGAAAACAGCAAAATTTGCTGCATTTTGTTAAGCGCAGTGCCAGTCGTTTCTGAAAACAGCAAAATTTATGAAAACGAAAAAAAGCACAGAATTATTACACAATAAGCTGCAAGGCAAAGACAAGAAATAAACGTCTGTTCCTTGGTTATAAACTAAGCATTCTGCTTTCCATTCATTTCTACCTTTCCGGAAACATGGATGTTCTGCCTTCATCTCGTCAGTAAATTTGCATTTTCGTTTAGCCATTTTAACAGAAAAATTACAAAGTTTAATCTTTAACAATAAACAATTCTTACTGTGAAAACATTTGCGGTTGGATTTCATAAAACGCATTATTCAAAAATCCCGGACATTGAAGCACTTTTCAACATTTCTCCCTGATGCATATTTGGCCACTAAAATCCCGGACATGTCCGGGGAAAACCTGACGTATGGCAACCCTATTTTAGCGTGTTTCTGTATCTAAGCGCAGTCTTGCATCGGTCACCCCATCAGCATGCACGCTGTAGACTGTGATTACTGTTCCAAGTCCCAACCCAGGTACTGACTCATATTCTCCTGATGCTTGCTATTGTTCTTTCCTCTAAGTTTTCTTACAGCTATTCGCCTTACGTGTCCATCGCGCCTGGACCTGGTGACCTGATTCGCTTGACTAAGAACATCTCGCTGGTTGCCTGACTAGTTATTCCATTCTGCCTGAAGCCACGATGGCCAGCAGTCAGCACCAGGGTTGACNGATTGGCCNTGTTAGGCCAAATTTCTGAAGTTTGGCCTCGTTTCAAGTTGGTTGGCCTAAAAAATTTTAGTTGGCTTTTTGACCTTTTTCGGCCTCATCTCAAGTTGCCTGGTCTTTAAGAAATGTGTTGGGCCTTTTGGCTCTTTTCGCCTTTTTTACGCTGAAATAGGTTTTTAAGAAGGAAAATATTTCTATTCCATTTTTTTCGGCAACACATTTGCAAAATTTTGTGATAAATGCTATATCAGACGCCCGCATTCTGATATTAGTTATATTTGAGGGATGCTAGATTCGAAACTAAGTTTTTGCGTAATCACTGGAAATGTGTGCACTCACTGCACTATGTAGTGTCTATTGTGTTGCGAGCACTGAACAGTCTCAGCGCTTGCAGATAGGTCTGCGTCTTCGCGATAGAAATGCGATAATTACGTTGAAGTGGAAGGGCTCTTATGATTCTGATCATAAGTACCGCAGGGCACGGCCGACTTTCGTGCAGAAAGCTGACAATGGATCAGTACTCAACCTGTAGCACCATTTTACCCAAAGTGTGCAATCTCACAAACCATGAAAAGTCAGGGAAAGATCAGAGCTCCAGTACAACACCAAGCAAGGTTTTTAATCTTAATTTCGAAGAAAAAATTTTTTGATATTCTTTTAATTTAGGTGTTTTTGTGACAAAGGAATGGCAACACCGCAAATAAAGTTTGGCTTTTTTTCTGGCCTTTAAACAGTCGGTTTGGCCTTTCCTGGCTTCTCTTTAGCATTGTTTGGTTTTATTGAAATTTTCATCTGGCAACCCTGGTCAGCACTCAAAGCGTTTCTCGCATGTCATCTCAAACTAGATTCGGTCAGCAACAATCTCAACGTGGATGTTTCTTCCAAGGTTTGCCCTCTTCCATGCATTCCCATGTCTGTAGAGCACGGCATAGACCTAAACCAACTGTTGTTGTGGATGCTAGTACGACTACGTAGGAATGAAAAAGGCTGCTTGGTTATTTCGCAAATCTCGAAAATGCACAAATGCCCCATTTGGTGAAAGTCCGTTGCTGCAGCTGCATAGAACTACTGCAGAAGCATACGCAATGCACCCAACCTCGAACTAAAAAGCTGGTGAAAAAATCACTGAGCAGAAAAAACAAACACCAGTATTTCTGAATGGATAAGTTGCTAAAGGCAAGCTTTGGCTCTTGCAGCTCCCCTGGTTGCGCTTTTGTTCAAAACCATGGTGAACTGACAAAACATTGGCAATTCTATGTACATTGGTTTTTCGGAAAGGTAAACTTCAGACATTTTGACTTTTTAATCTACTTTGCAAATTTTTGATAACTGCTGTTTGCATTTGTCCAAATCTTTATTTTTTTATAATTTATCAATATCTGCGATTTCTTTTGTACTGTATGTCTGCTGTATTTTTTATGTTTTTCTAGAAATTCTTTATTTTCAAAAGATGCACACCTTGCTCTCAAATTTATTTGTTTCAATCTCCCCACCAATTGCGACACAGGACCACAGATAGGAAGTACAGTTTTTTCTGTTATCTGCTGCTCTGCCAGATTGTCTAAACGTCTAAGAGAAAAACATCTCTCCAGGAAAACTTGAAAAAATATAAACAAATGTTGGGCTGATGCTATAGAAACATTTTTAACACATGTTTTTCAGGATTTAATAAACCAAAGGCTCTCCCTAATGAAACATTTTAGGCAAGGTTTTTCTTGTCGGCGAAGTGTGCTACGACTAACTATAACCAAAGATATTGTTATTTTTGCTAAACTCAAATCGATTGTGGCAAACACATTTTTCGTTTTCGTATTCTAAATTCCATCACCAGAACCAAATTATGAAATATGGGGCGCAGTTGTTTTATTTGATCTCATTTAACTTTTTATAATTAATAATTATCTCGAACTTGTCGCTGGCAACAAGCAGCTTTTCGTTCATTTGTCACACATAGACGAATTTTTTTAAATGACCGAAATAAATTAAGACAATTCGGTTATAACGTCCGAAAATATGGACAAGTAAAAATTGTTACGGCGCGTTTTAATACCATTATGAGAAAATGACCAAAATGTTTCAGCGAAAAAAAGCAGGACAGCAAGTGAATCATCGCAGGCTAGAAATTAATATATATCAACCATTCCGATGTTCTCACAAACACTTTCGCTCATGTACATTTATTTATAATAAGCATAAAACAATTGCAAAAAGCACTGCATGTACTTACATGGTTTCAATGTACGACAAAAAGCTGTCTCCAGCAAGACGTATATACTTGAAAAGTATTATTTAACAATATCATCAGAATCAGCGAAACGCTCCAAAGCAAGCTGTTGTATTCAAACTTTGAGTGGCCCAGACAAATATTTACAATGGTGTACGAGCAAAATTAATAAAATAAATCTGCAAGTTAAATTATTCATATTGTACTTTGTCTCTTCCATCAGACTACTTTTTCGATTGGATACGTTGTTTCAGTACCAACGTTGTTTCCAACCGCTGATTCAGGACCTCGAACGGAGTGAAGACAATGGATTTCCACGCTTCGAAAGATAGAAGAACACTAAAGATGTTAATCAAGCAATTTATTTCATATATGGTCGTTGTTACGTGGGTAGTGGCATCATCAGGCACAACGAAGGCAAGAGAAACCATTGAAATCAAATCACTAAAAACCGTTAGAACAGCACAAACACTTGATCGCTTTATGATTGCCTTTATTCTAACAGCGATGCTTCTGGTACTGGCTGAGCGCAGGGGATGTAAAAATAAAAACATTAGCAGAGATTGCCCAACCATTCCTATCCCGTTACCCATGTAGAGAGGCCACACAGTCAGGCTCTTTCTTGGCTTCATTTTACACCCGTACAGCGACTTCGAATAATTCATTGGCCAGATGAAAGCCACTCCGGTTACGACGCAAGCACAAATAATGAAAGCGAAACTGAAACGACTCAAGTTCACGAGCCAACGTTTGCGAAGCTGCTGCATTGATGGATGCTGGTACAGTGTGTGCTGACGAAACCACAAAAAGATGTACGTGCAGGTGGCGGAAATCACGTATCCTGCAACAGTTAAGTCGCTGACAATTTCACAGAGCAATGCGGAGTAGTACTTGCTGCTTCTTAAGTTGAAAACAGCTTGGTCTGCCGCCAGACGAAGAAGGGGTGAAAAAATCGCCACCACGGCCGAAGTATAAAAGTTTCCGGCGTTAAGCTGGTTTGCTTGTCCATTCTGCCATTTTTTTGTACGCACTCCGAACAGGATCAAGCTTATTCCGACCCAGAGCACAATGAAGATTGCCATGGAGTTGATCACTTCCGCAACGTACCATTCCAGTTGACTGGAAGAATGCTCCATTAATGCCGTGACAGAAGGTGTGGTTAGGTTTATGACGAAGGAGCTTTCCATTTTTATTTCATTTACGAGTGAACCTGTGTGAAAAAGGATCTTTGAAAAAGCGACGCGTTTGTTCTCAATACAAAAACCCGGAATTTTTAAATAAACACAAGTGAAAGAAAGATACAGTTAAGAAAGTTTAACCGCAATGCAAAGTTGCAAATGAGCAATAAGTGTTACAACACGCTTGAAGATTTTTTATACGGTAGGCACAATACTTTTCTTTTTTTCGAAAAAATAGTCGTGACAGTATGAAGGGAAAATGCGTATGTCCGGAAACCTGCACCATGGTTAACGACACATATGGCATGAAGGCATGCTGCTTTTTAAAATCGCATCTAGCGTAAAGTTTGCCAATATCAGTCTTGTATTTTCCGGTGTATCTTTCATAAAAAAAACTCTTGTCTGATGCGATGGTGAAATTTTGATTGTACAACATTAAAGCACGCTTATTTGACTCAATTGCACAGTTTTTTCCTTTCCAGCATTTGCTGCGGCTACGATTGTGTAAACCAGGGCTTCTCAAACTACGGGTCGCGAAATGAAATTTTGGGGTCCCGAAACAAATTGCCTTGACAAATCAGAGATAAAAGTTTTCTTACGCATTACAAGTAAATTAAAGGCAGGAATGCAATGAATCTACCTGTAGTGCATTTTCAGGGGCAATACCGTGTTTGATGCTGTCAGTTGTTTACTAGGATGTCTGCCTGAGCTGTCAATTGATAACCAAGCACAAGCTATGCGTTGTTACGTCGTCATTGTTTTAACGTAGTCCACTGGCCTATATTGAACTCAATGCCAGGGGCGCCGAAACAGCGAGAGGGTAGGGGGGCAGCAGAAAAGTTAAGGGCAATGGAAACTTACAAAGTAATAGAAAAATCGTTACCGATTATGCTTGCTTCTGTTCAACAACAATGTTGACCACAAAAATAATAAAAGAAACTATAAGAAATTTGTTTCAATTAAATCTTGATATACCATGAAAATGCCTATGATGCTGTTATGAAAAAGACACCTCCACCCCGTTGCCTACATTTTGAAAGGTCAGGGTGCAATGCCCCCAATAAATTGTCATTACAAGACTTACATCTATTAATTGGAATTTAGCTGCTGACTTTGATTTTCTAGAATTTTTTTCTTAGTACCAATTGCCAAAGGGGGAAATGCCCGTTTTTCCCTCCTGCGGACGCCCATGGTTTCGACGTACCACATGTTTAAAACTGTTTGTTTGAGTTCAGTGTAAAAGCGTACTATCAGAGTCGTTCTTTTCGCATTCACATGTTTAGCAACAATGTTGACCATAGAAAACCATTCTGAATTCTATATGTGCGCCAACAGCTGCAATAAATTTGTTTCGAGTCGATCTTGATAAAAAATGAAATTACTTATGGTACGGTTATGTAAAGGCACCTGCGCTCCCGTTGCCCCCTCTTTTAAAGGGTGGGGTGCAGTGCCCCCGTCAGGCACCCCCGTTCCGGCGTCCCTGCTCACTGCATTCATTCCGACACGACGGCATGCTTGTGTTTAGAACTCTAGGTCTATCTTTCTATATCGTGAACACCAGGCCAATTCACAGTATGTCTAAAAGCTCAACTGGTGTGTATCAGATAAAACGTAAAACAGAGACTCTTGTTTGCGCCCTGATGAAGTTGACTGCACCGTCAACGAAACGTTGGCAGTATTCGTTTTTACCTTGTATCTGATACACACCAGCTGAGCTTTTAGATAAACTCTAGGTCAGTGGTTCTCAACCATTACAAACACGTCGAACTCTTTCGTAGGTTTCCAAGGTTTTGTCGAACCCTATTTTGCCCAATGTAACAGAAAGTAAAAATGAGTTACTGCCAGGGATGTAGTGCTGATAAAAAAGGTGTGGGAACGCATCCAAGAAAATAGCCATTTTATAACAGATTCCAACTGATTTTAAAGCAAAACGTGAAAAAGGTGTGGGAACACCGTTACCACGCGTTCCCGCCCCACTACACCCTGGTTACTACAAAAGTGACCTTAGTTAGTTTGCTGTGATATAACTACGCTTTTGATCATGTTTCAGACGACCTTCGTCGAACCCCTGAGACGGCTCCGTAGAACCCTAGGGGTTCGATCGAACTCAGGTTAACTCACTACTCTAGGTCCAGTCTAGGGGCTAAGCTAACTGCTTTGAGAGCACACGGAGTGGTTTAGACTAAAGTTCAAAGCTTCATACACAGTTTCAGAAGTACTGCAGAGTCTGATTGAAGAAAAGTTGGATCTACAAATCATGTGCAATTGAAATTTCATGAGGCAACACATTTGCCATGCCAAGGATTAGTTTACGGAGTTATTCAACGACAAATGTTTGCAACTGGAATTTTTAAAACAAGGCTTATGTCATTTTTGGATAAGAACAAGAAATTAATATTCAGCCATTTCTAATCTAGCCATTTATAAATTCTTAGCGTTTTGCACAACATATTTGTGTAAGCTGCATTGTCAAAATTGATAGCGCTAATCATCAAGTCCAAAAACCGATCCTTTTTGAAAAATGTTGAGAATGTCTTGTATTATTCTACGACTTGATGATCTGTGTAAAAATCAAGTGCATCCATCCCATTAGTTGTGCTTGATAACTTCTATAAACTGAATTGTATTCTGTTAATCCTTTTTCGCCTTATAATTTCCATTATGTAGTAGTTTTATTACTGTACAGTTACTTTCAAGGATTTGTCCATTTGTACGATTGCGCCATAGAAAAAAAAATGCGTCTTGATATTTGTAATGGGATGTTTACGCGTATCATTAAAACCTTATCTATCCATTAAGAGGGTCGCACAGAAAAACAATTTTTAAAATGGGTCGCAGAACAAAAGTTTGAGAAACCATGGTGTAAACGAAGAAAAGACAAGATGTGTGCGTTTCTCAATCTTTTGCAACCTTCAAAAATTTCTTACTGTATCAAAAAGGAGCCAGGCATCAATAGAGGGTCAAGACAAAGACCTAAACACCGCAGAGGATTCTGTGAGGTCATCGTTAGGAAACACAAACAAGCAAAATCGCGAGGTCGATGCTCGATAATACGATCGATTAATAATAGCGCGATGGTCGACAGCTAGCTGTACGTTGAAAATCCCTTTGTTATGTATGATCCGCGTTTCCACTGCATTGATTTAACATGCATTAAAAATGCGTGACCAATTTCCCTTCGATTAAATCATAGATGTTGCGTGATGGATAGAAATGCCAAAGCCATGTGAAACTAACAGACTAAAGATACAGAAACATAATTTTATCTGTTTTAGATCAGAGAACCACATAAAGCTTCATGGAGAAACAAAAGAAAGTTTCAATACATTAACCTTAATAACTATACTCCTAATTAAAGGCAATACGCACAATTTGGTAAAATCTGTCTCCACGTTTGTTTTGTAACAAATTTTTACTTGAAAGAAACAGCAAAAACTATGTGGAAATTCTTACTAACATCATTTCAAAAACCCATCCAAAATGATTGTATTTTTCTATTATGATTCTTAATCAAAATTTAACAACGATAGAAATCACATGTGCATCAGCGAAACAGGTTTTTCATTCATAAAAGGTTTTAAACAGTTTTGATAATAAGAAAAACACTCATAAGCTTAGAGTAGCCTGACTTCATTCGTCGTAGCAATAATCAGTTGCTTTTTTATGCAAACATCAATGATTGTTGTGTGGAAAATTCCCAAAGTTGTTTTTTTTCTTCAGTGCACGTAAGTATGACAAAAATGAAAAATACGTCAGGATTAGAAGGCCTTAACTTTGGTAAAATGTTTTGATATTGAATAGCTAAGGAAATGAAAGGGTTGTAGTTGATCATGAAATAAAGCTTGTTAAAACGTACTGAGTGAAACATTTAAGGTCATGCACAACTCCAAAGAAATGTTTTGAACCGGTCAATTTTTTTTGACAAAAACAGAGATCAAAGCAGACATCTAAACATGCCCACATAAAAAAAGGAAAACCGAAACAAACAAATGTTTATTTTGTGTTATCAAATTGTTTCCCTAACATAAAAGTTGAAAATACAAAAATCTTGCGAAGTTTCGGTATCATACCGAAAAAGCAATTGCAATTACTGCACTAATACAAAATTTTTTTACAAAATGTAGGTTCATATTTACCTTTAGTCGCATTGCGTGTGAATTTTACTATAAATTGATCGTCAGTTTGCTGCTAGTGATTTGGTGCGTCGCACCAAATTAATACTTGACAGTTCTAATATTGATTATATATTTTTAGCAATCAATTTGCAATCCATTGCAAAAGATCACAAACCAACAGAAATGAATATTTTCATTCCAAATTCAATTTCCAAATTGATGCGCAAGACATTTGCATTGCAACCCAACTTGTTTAAAACGTGTTTAGGATTACTTCTTAAACTATGCCTATTGGTTCTAACAAGGTTCACCTCAAAATTTAAAATCGTTTGCGACGAAATAAATCAAGCGCAAAATTTATTTAAAGGCTTATGTTGCGTTGATTGTGTCTCACAATTTTCATGTCGTGCTATTTCTATTATATACGAAAAACATTTAGAGACGCATTTGACATCAGAGAAGTTTTTCTTGATCTTTTATGACGAGTGGGCATCGTTTTGTAAGTCAAAAATTTAAGTTTGCTTGGCTATAGGAAGCAAGTTATCGAAAGATGTGGTTATCGAAAAATCCAGATCGGTTGTTTGCAAGGACTTACAAACAGGAGAGAAAGTTGGATTTTTGAGAGAAAAATCAGCTAACCAGGGCTGTAGCCCTAACGCACTGTGTTTCAAAGTTATAGTCAAGAATGATGTTAATCCTATCATAATATTGACAGTTGAAAACCCTTGACATTCCCACTCGATTTCGTTCACTTTTGGGAGAGTAAAAGTGTTTTACAAATTTTTTGGAAACCCGCCCTTGTTTGCTATGAAATCTCTACTTATTCTACCTTGATGTAAGATCAAAGCAGTGTAAGTCCTCCATTTTGTTTTTCGTGAGTTTTCATGAAACAGTTGTTCAGAGTTTCCGATAAAGCAATGCTGAAAGATGGAAATTACGAGCCTCGTGTGCAATAAAAAACAATTACAATCAAAGTTAACACAACCTTTCCCTACTGTGCATAAATGTTAGGCAAAGGCAAGCAACCAAGATACATGAAAACTTGAAAATGTAAAATATTGCTGAAACATACCCATAGGGTACAAAAATGTTTGGGTGTGCGAAACAGTTTTGCCCGATTTTTCTGATTTTTGTCTGAAAAAAGAGAAGTGCTAAGTTACTGTCAATGAGCAAAAAGCGTAAAACAACAAAACTTTGGAATGGTGCCTTCCAACAAATAAACAGGTAAACGGGGAAGGGCTCAAGCCTTGAGGGGACGCACGACCAACACATCACCTTAGTTATAGTCTACGCAACGTCAGGTTGAACATTTGTTCAGTTGCTAACTGCACAAAAGGGTTTGCAATTAACCTTGTATAACCTATATTGGATCTATAAAATATCATCACTGAATAGTTTTTGCAAAATGTGATAATTTAATTTTTCGGGTTTAATAAGAGAATTCAGAAAAATCTGCAAAAAATTTTGCTCGAATTTTCGCAAAGTTGTAGGGTGAGAGGGTAAATCGCTTACACGACTATGTACTGAAACACATGTCAGCAGTTTATACTAGTAATTATATTTACTGCCGTTTTAGGAATATTGTATCTATTATTGGAACTTACTTAATAAAACAGCAATATATAAACTAATTTGTAAAAATTTTGAGGTACAAATCTTACGTCAGATACAAACATAATTCAGCAAATGGATTACTCTATCAATTAAAAGGTTGCAAAGTTTCAGATTAGATTTAAAACTTTTAATGAACTTCTTTACGAATCATAACTCAGTGTTTTGAAAACGGACCCGAAATAGAAGCTCTTCTGAAAGCAAATGTCGAAACAAGTAGCAAGACAACCAAAACATTGAATGAAAAAGTATTCCTATTTTTGTCTGCAGGAGTTAGCATACTACTGTTTACTGTTATTTGCCATTCTTGGATTTCGCTTTGCTTCATCGCATCAACTCAACTTGAAACGATTTTAACTGTAGTGCTAGATCACTGGCCCTCCACGCAATATACTTGCTGTAAACAGTGAAAACTTAACAGTGGCCAGAAACCTGAACCTGCTAGTTAGCAAATTTTTGGAGACAAATCAATTTGAACTTTACACTTCCTTTCAAAAAAAGAAAATTTCAAGGTTATTCCTTCAAATACGTCATACCTCATAAGTAATCAAAATTGACGACTTACCTTCACCTAAACAAAGTACAATTTCAATTCTGCTCTGTGTTTTTTGGAAAAGGTAACATAAGTAATCGACTCCTACGCTTGTTGAAGTGATAATCCGGCTACACATACCAGCAAGTAAATATTGCTATGCACGGGACTTTTCCCAGACAACAGAAACAGAATCCGCTGCTTTGCTCAATGGCTCTGTGAAAGTCACTGCATGACAAGCAACCCTGACAGTTGCCAAAACAACCATTTGCGCAGCGCGATTTTAGATTTTATACAAAATTTCGACTCGCGTATTCGTTTCATGTCTTGCCAACGCTTCAGGCAGCGCCGCAATGAGGCCTTTTTGGGAAAACTAAAAGGGATGAAATACGTTACGCATCGTTTTTGGTGCTTTGCGGTGTTCTTGACAGAAAAGGCGTTTCTACTCAGTGCAACACTAGTCAAAAAATACAAAATAAAAAATATGCTACGAAACATGAACATCCCCCAGTTTTCCATTGTCATTACGCTATAGTATGCCTTTCCCTTAAACGTTCACGCGATGTCAAGCACACCGTGTGGCGTACGTTGTTGGTTTATGCTCACTGCATCACATAGATCTTAACCTTTCCAGCCCCGGCACCCTATTCCTAAAGATATGGGTTTGGGGACCCGTTGTCTGCGTTATGTTAGTCAAATTCAACCAACTGTGGTGGGTTGGCATTTCGTCACTAAAGGATTCAATCGTTTAAGGTTTGTGTGGCGTCTGGGCATCGTTTGTTTTGACTGCTCATGTCGTTTTTGCAAGACTGGATCTCGTGATTGCGATTAATTTTCCGGTTTCAAAAACTATGCAACGCACTTTACAATGATTTATTAGGATTATGCATCTTCGCATCAGACTCACTTCACACCAGATGATGACCGTTGAAGTAATTTGTTATTAATGTATTTAACATACCTTCTCGATGCATGTAATCTTCAACCTTGGTAGGGTAACAGCAGTTGACGTCAATGATGAAGTTGTCACTGTAGGTAAAGTAGGACGTTTTGAATCTTCGCATATGTTGTGCAAAATGCACCTACCGCGATCATATGTGGTGCAAATTTGCTGTTTGCATCAACCTTGTTGGAAATATTGCCGCATATTCACTTTCTCTACTGACTGCCACATTTTCAATTGCACCTATGAAAATCACGTTTCTGTAATACAGTTTCCACGTTTTCATTTTCAGCTATTCTATAGTTTTTGTAGTATCATAAGTCAAGCGAACAGAGAAAACATTCCTGTGAAAAGAAAGGAAAACATTGATTTCGCTAGTAAACGCTATGTTCAGTCAAGAGCGGCGAATCGTGCAAGCGCCAAACCGATACGAATCTAAAAACAGTGCAAAAGGGTGCATATCACGATACAAATCTCATAAACCTCCACTTTTTGTCGTGACAACATTCGGACCTCTCGCTCCGAAGTAACTGAAGTACGCTAGACTTTCTGCGTCGGGAAAGACAAAAATCGCTGTTGCAATTTTTCGCATCGATTTTCATTTGTCAGCCTCTCCTTCAAATTGCGTGGCGTGGGCTACGCCTATGGGATGACTCCTCTTTTCAAAAACTTTCCTTCGTGTTCGCCAGTAATGTCATCTATATTCTCCATAAGTCCAGCATAATAAAGAATTTTCCTTGCCAGTGAAGCGTACAAGCACACAATCTCCCTCTGATGTTTCAACATTTGATAAATCATCATCACAAATGGCTTGTAGTCTTGCATGTTTGTACACCTGTTTCATCCATGTTATATATTCTATCTGGAAGAAATCTTTTGTGTCCATGACCGTTACTAGGTTATCATCAGAAAATTTGTTAATCAACCAAAAATTAGGAATAGCAATGTTGTTTTGCAAAGCTTTTTCATATGCCAGCTTATGACACTTATGAGAAGTAAGGCCATGAAACTTTTCTGATAGTTCCCTTGCATGTTTCGCCAAATCATCTTCCATTTCATCACTGAATATTTTGAGTTTATCACTGAGAGCACCATAAGGATGTTTTGCTCCACCACAATTTACGAAGGTTTTGTCCCTGCGCTACCGATCTTCTCAATGCGATATTTCGACTCAAAACGCAGAGGACACAAACCACTATTACGTAATAGTACAAATTACATCCGGGTACGAACAACAAGATACTGCATAATTTGTCCGCAACAAAGACTTTTTTCGATTTTTTTGTGCTGGTAGTCGGACTATTATGCTCTAGANTCCAGAGCCCTTTTGGTCAACGAATCGTTTAAAAGCATGACGTTTAATTTCATATTGCCTCGCAACTTCTCTAATTGAAGTGCATTTTGCTACAGTTTTGACGCGGCTGTCATAACATCTTCCGAAATAGCAGCACGATTGTTTTTTTGTTATTCTTGGAATTTTTTGCAAAATATATGACGCAATTCACAATGATTAAAAACAACAGTGACTAAATTAAACAAACAACAACTAGCGACTTGGATGATGTGGGGTGACTTGAACCATACTTCAACTTGCACGACATTAATGGTTCAACTTACCCCAGAGGAAAATTTCAACTTGGAAGTTAATTTATATCAAAGCCTTAACGTCCAGCTGTTCAAACACAAGGTGATAAACTCTAGTGGAACTACGCCTTGAAGAAGTAATGGCATCAAAAAATACACCTTTTACACTATGAATTATGAAACGGAAAAGTACATTTCAAATTTTTCACTTAGAGCTTGCAAAATCACGTCCAAACTGACAGCTTTCTTCACCAAGCAACTTTGGATTTGAGTCATAACCTAAAATGTATTCCTAACAAACTCCAAACAATAGGTGTTGCACATGAGTTTCTGGACCGCTTCATTTAACTAAAACATGGGGTGGTTCATCTTGCCCACCGGTTCAACACACCCCGTTCTCGCCTACTGATTAGCCAGAAAATGATTTACCCTTATTGATCAACAAAGCATTTCAAAGATAATGGTCTGCATTCTGCAAGTACGAAAGCAGATGTCCAGCGTTGTTCTTGCTGTGCAGCGCCATCATGCGCCACTTTTCATCTCATCTAAAAATGCTGTCAATGCTTTTTCAGTGTGGCCAAATTTCGGAGAATGGCAATTTGTGGCGTTAAAGCAGTGAGAATTTTATAATTCATATCTAATAAGCAGAATCTAGGCTTCACACTTTTATCAAAAAATATGCGGTTATGATGATCTGATTAGGTTGTGCGAATTGTACCTGGGGCTTCTGCTTTGGCTTTGTGCTAACATGCAGTTTTCGGTTGTATTCTCGTTCAGGACAGCAATTTTGCATAGCACTCCCCATCCCGGCCCCAAATGTATACTGACACCGTGCCATGATCCGTACGAATAAGGTAATACGTACATTACCAAAACGTGAATTAGCAACACCAGTGGTGTTGATTCGTTCGATTCATTAGTAATTATCAAAATCATTTGTAACTGTTAAATGATGAAACACGATACGATTAGCAGCTAGCAAGTTTTCTTGCATGTGACCAAGTATTCAAGAACCCTAATAGGTAGAAATTTAATTGGTAAAACAGGTGTAACTCGATTGCTGTTATAACTGAGGCAACAATTTTTTGACCGAAAAACTTAAAGTTTTGACTTTATAATTTACAAATTTTGACTGATTTTGACCTATAAATTTCCTGCGTTTGCAACTGCTAATTAATTCAATATTAGGTGTTGAGGTTAATTCAGAAACTCATTCATGCACTATCCTTCGAAGCTGAAAAAAATTGGTTGTTTCACTTTAGGGATTATATATTGATAAATACATCAATTGCAGTAGAGTCAAACCTGAGAATGTCATCAAGTTGAAACACTGCATGCATAATGGATTGAGCCTTTATCAAACCAAGTACTGTGAGACCATGTTTCTTGCCTTACCAAGCACAACCTACATAATATTCAATCGGCCAGTAGTGGGCAAAACAACATTACTACGCCATAAGTCGCAAGAAACCCACTATTATTACAAAATTGCAACTAAACTTGCAAAAGCATATCAATATCTGTTGTTGTAATTTGAATAAAATATCGATGAAGAGCAAAATCTGTGCTGCAAGATACTTTTGACCTAACGATAAATTTTGACTTCTTTGACTTAATAACTTTGGAGCCGCCCATGGTGTGAGCGTGAAATTTGGTTTGTGGACGTTTTACAAAGTTTGAAAACGACAGAAAAAAATTGACTTATTGAGTTTTGATTGCCCTAGTTACAACCTAGATTACAATTGGTTTGAAGCCGTTATGCTGCGTTTTTACAAATGTTCAGGTGTTTCAAAATTTTTTCGGCATACCAGCATTCACCAGTAAGCTTAGATTTGGTATACCAACATAAACCAACTTTTGTTTGAGCAGTTTTGAAAACCAAATGCTGCTTTTAACCAATGTCAGGTGCCTGTAGGCAGTGCACCCGACTGGTTTTTGATTACATCCAACCTACAAACGTGTGTTTTGGATAAAACAACTCCACTCCCAATTTAAAGGCGTACATGAATGTAGTTACAACTGGTGATTTGTTGTAACCAAGAAAATTTCGGTAATTACCAAAGAAACATAGGTCTGAGAAGTACGAACGCCCGCATTGTCCACGCATCGATCGAGGGGCATTGAATGCCTATTAACCTTCCACAGCTCTAAGAAATCGCACTCATTAATAGCCACCATTTGTTTGCTGTTATGAGGAAACCATGTTTATCTTAGCAGTTAAAAATTTTTGCGTGAAGGACGGTGTCTGTGGACATTTGAGACACAGTGGTCTCTTGAAACATGCTGAGAAGCCAAGATGGTTTAGGTAAGGTGTCCAAACGCTGACCTGCTAGCTAAAAACAACGTTACCGTGTAGATGAAGAGTGGATAAAGCTCTTATCTGCTGAAAATGTAATTTGTACTAATCAGCAAAAGTCTGTGCAGGAGAGTGAAATAGTCGAATAGGAGACTTTCAAACAGCCAGATGAGACAGACAAAAATGCAACTGGATCACGCTTGTGAATACTTGATCTGTGCATAGCCAACCGTATTGAAACAACATTAAAGTCAGAACACAAATAAAACAAAATGCATTGACTGAGCTTTCCTGGATTAATGATTTAATCAATATTATATGAATGGTAAGTCAGATTATATTGTGAAGCCAATAAAACAAAAATTCGACGTAGGTTTCATGTGGGAACAGAATTAACTGCATCTGAGCCTGAAGATAGGTGAATATCAAAAATCTCTTGTTTGCATTGGTGAATGTTACTCGTTGCTGTAGTAGCGCAGTGACAGCTAATGATTTGGTGCAATTATACTACAGTGTAAATACAGTTTATTGGACAAATTGCCGTCTAGACTTTTTGAAAATGATGGAACTACTGTAATTAAAAATATTCGCCACCATTGGGATTCACCATGTAGTGTGCTCCTGCGACAGACTTTGCCGGTATTACAAGCACCTCCATAGCAACGGGGAATTCGGGAGTGTGGCCCACAAATTTTGTTGTGCGTAGAAAATTTTTATACAGCTTGTTTTAAACATATAACAAAAACAAATTTCTTTCCTCTCCTAAAAATGCATTTTGCACCCAGAAACCTTAAGACCTGGCTACCGTCCTGGCTACACGATACAGATGCATGCAGCAATCTGTTTTCAGCAAAGAAAGCCCATTTTTTGTCTCAGCTCACAGGCGCAAAATGAATCATTGGCTAAAAAGCTTGATCTTTACTGTGTTTGTATCGGACAACGTTGAGCTACTGTCACCTGTAATTGAACTAGAGCTTTGTAGCAAAGTTTGCGCTGATTGTATTTTGATTCAACCAAATACCTTGAAATCAAATGTTGCGTAACGGACCACCAAAAGTGCAATGAGATTGGACAGTAACAAAAATATCCAATCACGAACGCTTTCACAGAATATAAAACCAAGCCTAGCCTTCGATGCAAACCAAGCCTAACCAAGCCTAGCCTTCGTACTAGAGTAAAAAGCTTGCGTAGAACTCGGTGTGGGCTCACGTACATCATTTTGAGGCAAACAGCATGACCGTAAGACAGGGCCAAAACTTTTTGCAATTATGCATAATTGTTCATCTTATCACTATCGTTCACGTGAAACTGAAGTGAAAGCACTAATTCAAGTAAAAAAGAACGGCCTAGTTTTGTGCAGCTACTTTGCATGTTAAGTTTTATTTCGATATCTTACAGAAAAAAATAGATTGTTCAAAATTGTCGGTGAAACATGAAACGTTGTGTGAAAATGACAAGCTTGAACTCTGCTGGTATTTTATGTGATACAATTCAGGCAACGTTTTATTGCAGTGTTCTTCGTTTATGATAAAAGCGTGAAAAACAGCGGTGGCGATGCTTCAAATCTGATGAGACATTACTTTTCGAACATTTCTAATAACTGGTTGCGTGATCGCTGCCCAATGCTTTCGAGACCGTTTACTGACTACAAAGCTCTTACTCTTATTTTGCTGCAAGCTTTCGAGGAATCAGACGACTGGGCGCTGCTTTCATCTTTTTGCGATGATTCATACTTGCACATATCTGTATTCAAATAAATAGTCTCACAGAGGTGACAAAAAACGAATCTATCGAAAAAACTTTTAAACTAGGAAATCGAGTTCGGGTAACGCTACATATCCTCAATCCTATAAGATTTCAGTACCGAGGATGTGTAGTGTTCGTGAAACTGATTCACTACAGTATTAAAAAAATTTGCTTGATAGACCGACTACTACGATGTTTCCTAAACACACACATTGTCTTTTTTTGTTGCAAATATATTCGACTTTCTCTTGTTGAAGGTCTATTTGCTTTATACGAAAAAGTTGTTGATAAATGTTATCGAACAAGAAATGAGCACTACTGAGGACTTTCATGGAGAAGGAACAAATCCAGGCGACAGTGAAACGCATCAAGCGAAATGGATTGCATCGATGGTTTTCACATTTATGACACTGCCATGGGTCGCGTATGTCACAATGGCTATGACTTATTACAGTTTCCTGAAGAAAAATTTTATCTGCATTTCAGGTCTGGATCCATCCAAAATTTGAACTTCTGTACATTATCGTAAACATTCCCGAAAGCCGTATTTGTAATATTGAGGTGTAATTGATCTGGCGTTTGTTAGGATTTTCTTTAACACAAAATATAATTTCAGTCACTACTTTGTGACGAATAAAGTGAAGAGATGCTTTTTTGTACTTCGGACCAAACAAACAAATTTTGTACGTAAACAGTACATCATTGAATTATTCCTCTATTTCGAACCAACGCATCTTCTGCAAAAAAATGCAAATCCTGCGTAATGAGAAAAATAATCACCAGCGCCCGCAAACTGACACAATTTTTTTTTGAAAAAATATGTCGATTACGTAGAACTTGTGGAGAAGAAAAAGTCCATGTTTTTGCAGAGCACAGGAAAGTGATCAAAACGAAAGGAGGTGGTCCGGCTGTGCTGAACAATTTGTTGCTCATCTGCTCTATATCAGTGCTCTGCTACGTCGCGATTGAGCTGCCATTGATCGTGCCACCTGTTGAAGATTTCTGTGAGCATTATCACCGTACGAAGATCATTTCCTACGGCAACGCTCTCGTCGCTGTTTATATAGCTCTTTGGCTGCGGGTTTTTAACGCCTTTTACTGGCACAGGGTCACACGACGGAGCACAAACAAGTTTGCCAAAGCGTTTAACATATTTGCTGCTGTGGCGTTGGCCGCCATTTTAACAGCCAACTACACCGTTTTTCTTGGCGGCCCGTTTTACACAACCACAGGCTTTGGTTGTTCTCCTAACGTTGACGTGACGCAAAAGGACAGGTTGAAATGGATTGCTCTTGGAGCAAGTACCTCGCTGTGCCAGTTTCTTCTTTTGGCATCTTTGGGATACCCTCTGTACGTGCACAGGAAAAAGATGCTAGGAAGTGGAGTTCACTCAACTACACTGATTCCTTTGATAAAGCGAGCTGCGTGTATGACCCTGATCTGCATTTTTTCCGACATCGCTTCCACTTTGTTTGCGGCATTTTACTCTAGCAGCACTGCATATGAATATCACATTGCTTTGAGTTGCAATCTTCTTGTCAACATGCATTGCGCAGTTTTTTCTTGCGTCGACTGGAGGAAAAGGCTCTTTCCGTTTTCTTGCTGCATTGGTTACGAGCCAGCCCTGAACCGGAGATCTGCTGTTGCAGATAGCAGCAGATGGATCGAACTGGGTGTTGTGACCGTTGCGAAACGGCTCACACATCACTGAAACATGACTATTACAACCACGAAAAGTGCATACAGAAATTTCATCTCAGACGAAACTTGTCGCAAACTCGTTCTTCTGAGACGAAACTTAAAACTTTTTCACCTGTCACATCAAGGCTTCGCGTTCTTCCGATAAATCAGTTTCTTATAAGTCAAAACATTTTCCTGAACCTACGAAGAGAATTCAATTTTTTGACAAACAGAATCGAAAGCGTCAAGAAAGAAATTATACCATATTTCTATATTTTTTGTTTTGAAAATATCAAATGTTTGTTCTTTCAAAGAATACATAAACATTTTTTTTCCGCTGTGCTTGAGCAGCTATTTCACCTCTATAATAGACACAGAACTGTATAAGATGACGTTTGTCTTTTCAATAATGGATTTAGGTATTAAATCTCTTTTGTGTGTTAAATCATCTTAAAAATTTTCACTCATATTAAAACCTTCATTTTTTGATCGATATAGAGCGTTACGACCGTCATTGATCTTGCTACCTACAACAAAAGGTGAACTACCTTTTTGAAAAGTGCAAGCACAATAACAAAGGTCTGCAACATCGTTTCATTCATTCATTAGTGTCACAAAGGTTATTGCTAATCACCCTCCTCTGACGTGATTACTGCAAATAAATAAAACTGCAGTCACTGCGCTTGTCTTGCTGTTGAAGAGTTGCCCTCACATTGCATTACGACCCCTCACAATTGATGTCGACTTCCTCCTTACAAACGAGTAGTTACAATGAACAAACATGGATATCAACTCCGCTTAGTGGATGCAGTGTCAGATGACATGGGTTTGCTGAAATATTTTGTTACGTAGCCAAGCAGAGGTTACTGTGTATTCACTGTAGATTGCAAATAATATCTTTTTTAATTCTCCACTTGTTTGAGCAAGTAATTATTTTTATGAAATGAGAAAATATTATTGTTTTTTTTATCAGGACTCGCCATCACATTTTGAATTTTCGCTTGTTTATTTTTTTGCAATCAAGAGCAGCAAATCATTGCCCAAAGCGCACTTTGCAGTAACAACAGCAAACATTTGAAGAAACATTATTTTATTCGACGTTTCGCTTCGGTCATAAACCATCTTCAGAAAAATATACTAAAATGTTGGAATAAACGTTTGATTTTTTTAGTATTTGAAGAAAAGTTCTTCATTCCAATAGAGTTATATTGGTGCCGACATAACTTCTGTGCTGAATTCTCATATCTCGCTTTGCTAGCGACAATTTTAGCATTTTGAACGAATCATTGCCCGAATTCAAGCAAATCGCTCGTCCGACTTTGGGCATGACACCGTGGCAGAGCAATTGTAGCAATTGNAATCTGTCTTNAGAATAGAAAATATGAAAAAAGCGAATAGCGTAAGATCTTTGATAAGAAAATGACAGCTCTCAATGCGTACGAACANTTCCAGCAATCGTTCAGCAGCAGTCAACTGTGCNTCGGGGGAAAGCACTTNGTAGCTTTCCGAGGGTAAAGCTTGTTGATTTTTTTGAAACATTCGTCGAAAGATGAAAATNGCAGTTTGCTTCCGGAAGAACGTTTGAATGATGCAAGCATTCAAGTCACTGGAAAAATTTTATTGCTTTGTCCTCAGATGTAGTTCGTGTTTTCCACCAGCAGCCCGATGAAACTGATTTTAAATAAAAAGTTCTTTGGCTAATTACATTGTAGGTGGGAGAAATGTCATCAGATACAAAGCAACTGCGTTTGCGCGGAGCCTTTCCCAGATTTGAAAATTAGCAGAGGAGGAAGAGACAAAAATGCAAAATTTACATATGGTTGTCTTCTGAAAAGTTTCAGGAAAGAACAAGTATTGCAACCAGGCCATTAGCATAGGTCTAGATGTTTTTGTGCTTCCGAACTACGCCATCAACCGAAAACGTGTTTCAGTGATTCTATTAAAATGACGATTGTACTAAGTTGTGCTCTCTTGCAAGTTTAATTGTCTTCAATTTGCCAATTATGAGGTTGCTTGTTTGACTTGTTTTTAACGTACTTAATATACAAAGCATTAAAGTCAAAAGTAGATTTTATGGATTGAGATTTATTGTGAAAACTTGATTATACAAATGGTTTAATTCCATTTTTGCCTTAGAATGCCTTTTTTTAAAAATGAATATGAAAAAGGATTTTTATAAAGATTTCCAGTTCTGTTTCCATTTAACTCAAACCGCTGGAACCACCTCGCATTTTTCTGTTGTGTTCAAATAAATGGTTAGTGATTGCTCAGTTTTGGAAGTATCTGCCTCTGCATCAATTAAAGGATTGGGGAATTCGATACATCATTCAAGTTCAATAACTCGCTTTAGCTCTCCTGAAGTAACAATCAACCCTGAGCAAGAGCGATGGCCATATGGGGATAAATTTTCAACTGTCCAGCGTTGTTCACACCTTGACTTACAAATTATCATAAGACAATCCATGTATAGCCGTGCTTCGTAACTTCTTCATACTTGTTTACCTTCGGCGCGTTTTGGAAATATAATACCTTCAAACAGTTTTTATTTCTTCACCATATACACGCATTTTAAATAAAGAAACAAGCACTATTAAAAAGCGTTAAGTTTGCTGTAAGCTTTCGAGGAATCAGCCGAATGTGTTCTGCTTTCTTCTTTTTGCGATAATTCAAACTTGCGCATATCTGCATTCAAGGAAGTTGTCTCCACATAAAGTGAAGAGTTTGAATTAATCAGCAAATTTTTATTGGAAATTGATTTCACGTAACATTACGCATCGTCAGTCCTATACAATCTGCAAACAACGGTTACGGGTGAAACGCCGCAAGGCACAGCGAGCGCATAGGAATTAAACAAACTGAATGCTATAAATCAGATCATCACAAGTTTCGACAACCAGCCGTAAACGTGAAGCAAGCAAAAGACAAAAAATAAGCTTTAAGATTACGAATTTTGAAATTTGTGACTAAAATTGAATTGATAATCGTGAAACTATTTGCAATAATAGAATGTCTCTTTTGCAGCCCAATGTTCTTTATTATTAATAAGTAAAAAACACCTTTGCTGTAGAAGCGTTAAAGACTGTCCAGCAAATTTACACTTTTGCATATTCCCCTGGGGGTAAACTCACCTTTTGCAAAAAAATTACGCTGCGTTGAAATAGGTGGCAGGTTTATCAGATAAAATTTACAATAAAAAAACGAACAGTGCTAACAAGGCTAAACCGTTCATTTAGAAGCCAGAGGAAAACCCAAACTTTTTTGTGGCATTGCTATTTCTTTTCACCCAAAAAACACCATAAATTACAAGAATGTCACTGAAATATCTTCGAAATTGAGACGAGGCCTTGCTTGGCCTTGCACTGGAGCTCATTCCGGATGCTTCTCCTACTTTTCATGGTTTGTGGGATTGCACACTTTGGGTGCTATAGTGCCACAGTTTGCATATTGATCCCCTGGCAGCTTTCTGCACCAGTACGAAGGTGTTTTCCCATGCACTCCTGTACTTACGACCAGAATCATTGATCTCTTCATTTCCTCGACGTCACATTGTCGTATTTCTGTCGCAGTGACGCAGACCTGTCTGCAAGCGTTGAACCTGCATAGTGCTTAGCCTTACAACACGCTACACAGTGCACGCATTCCAGACTTTGTACAAAAATAATTTCGAATCTTGCATCCCTTAAATCTTACATCAGAACGCGTGCTTCGGTCTAATACGGCATTAATCACAAAAATTTTGTAAAGGTGTTGCTAAAGAAATGCAATAGCAGGTATTTTGCTACAGAGAAAACCTTCTTAGTGCATAAAGCCAGAAAAAAACAAAAGACCAAACGATACTTTTAAAGCCAACCACCTTCAAGCGAGGCCAGAAAAAGGCTAAAAAGTCAAATGAAACTTTTGAGGTCAACCAACTGGAAACAAAGCCAGCTTTTTGGAATTTGGTCCAAAAAAGGCCAACCTGGCAACCCTGATAGGTGGTAGAAAGCATTCAGCAGAGTTAACAGTGTTTGCGTATACAACGACATAAAGATTCTAAAGCCCGCTAAACAGCAAAATATGCTGACGAAATATCTACAAAAAACGTCGACTGCTTTGATGTTGTAACTTAGAGGCGGCCAAGAAACAGAAATGAAAATTTTTCCTGAGAAAAATTTTGAAGTAAACTAAGAAGAATTTACAATTTATTTGCTTTACAAGTTTATTTTATTTCTGGAATGGCATTTTCCTCTTCTTTATTTACCACAGTAAAATTAGCAATTTTAGGCACTCATTCGGGTTTATTGCAACTAAAATAGATACTTCAGATAATGTCCACATTTTGAAATAATGCGACACGTAATGTTAAGCTTCAAAAGTTTGTCAGTGGCATTTGGTCAAACTCAGCGCATAGGTAAGTGCAGACCAATCAATCAAAATTTCATGATAAACGTAATGACATAAGTTTAAGTCCTCAGTGCATGAGATAAATGCCGGAACTTAGTCAAGAAAACAATAACTTTTTTGAAACTTGACGCTTCTCCACAAGGTTTGTGCCAAGGGTGTAACTCCTTCTGCCTTGTATCTGTATTGACCTGTAGTTTTGGAACTGGATAGCTTTTGTTCCTTCGCCGCTGAACATACCTCCGTGCTCAAGAATGCAATGATCTCTAAGCGAACACTTTCAATTTCAGCGGTACACACGCCTCATAAGTTGTCCTGAACCAAGAAAATCAGACATGACTGTATGTATTATTCTCAGATCATTGGCAGGGCTTATTTTGAAGGGGTAATCAGCATCTACAGTTTTGTTGCTGAAAACAAATCTAAAACTGGCATTAAAGGATGTATTTGAAAATAACTTTTGATATTAATTTAAAAGTTATGTGCAACCACTTCCCCTGTCACTCACGATAAAACCATGCTCAAAGGACACTTTTTTAATCAGGAGACTATAGCCTTTTAGTGCCGTAATCGCTTACTACGATTAAAAATTTAAAAATTAAAAAAAAAATACATCCATGGCCTTCAAAAGTTTTTGTGTTCTGGTGTTAGTTTAGAAAATATTTCGAAAAACACCTTTTATTTTTTATTTTTATTTTTGTGTAAAGAATGACATGAAAGATTTTTCGCGCGCATTTATAATAGCAATAACCGGCAATAACAATTAATCCAGAAATTGTGTGCAAGCAACAGATTTTAGTCAGCTTTAGTTCAACTTAGATGCAAAATTGTTGTACGTCTCTGCATACTGATTAACTGTGAAGATTTATTGAAGGAATAGTTGTATGTTTGAATTTTGTAAGCAATTTATCAGCAAATTTGTCTTCTTTACACAACGGGACTTTCCAAAAACAGCGAATTGTATCCTTGGCTTTCACTTTTTCAGTTTTTCCATGAATTGCATATGTGACATCAGTTTTGATCTATTGTAATTACAAGAGACAAGATTACTTCTGCTTCTCCGGTTAGTGCTTGACCAAAACGTTAAAAATACCAACAAAGAACTTGATTTTTGTTGAAGCACTGTTACTCGATAGGTTTGATCGCTTCTTTCTTTCCTGTGTTAATTAAAGGACAGTTGTGTCGCATGCTACAATAAGCGTGATACTTCATGCAATGTTTTTAGCCCTAAATTTGTTTTTCATCTGGCACTCTATTGAAGTGTACCAAGAGGAAATGGGCGTCCGCAGAGGGCGGCAAAACGGGCATTTGCCCCCTGAAAATGGGGACTAAGCAGGTAAATTTTCTAGAAATCATGAAGGCAGTAGCTAAATTACGATTAAATTGATTTAATTCTTGCACTGACAGTTTATTTGCCGGTGTTACATTCACAGTGCACAAGACACAGGTTCATGGTTCTGGTGTCATGCCGTAGTGATCTTGCAGATCACTCGTGTGTGCTCCTTAGCGTGGCTGAACTTGGGGGTGGATTCTTCTGTTGTTGGTCTTTGTTGCGTAAAAATATCATGGCAACAAATCTTTAAAGGTTCACTTGAAGTTACGATAGTAGGCATTTTGCCCAGTGTTGCCGCTTCTGATGATTTAACATCAGATCTGATGTTTTCAGAGACATTCATGATGTCTGACGTTTTGGCGACAAATCGGATGTTCACTGGGCTGTTGCTTTTGTTTTTCACATTTCCTTTCCTTTTAGAATGAAGATAAGTTAGAATATTCATGATTTTTGCGCCTTGTTCATCAGTCTCTCAACTTCGTGTGTATTTGGTTATCGTTTCAAACCGAAGAAGCCCTTTTCAATGCGTTGAGAATAACATTTTACGTCACGCATAAGTGATTTCTCCATTTAATGACGACAGTTCGCTCTGTTTCGGATTCAGCGAGGGTTATCGCTCTTTGTTACGTATTGGTATTAGAAGAATTTAGCTTATATGAAACTGTAACGTAAAATCTGATGTTGAAATAAGCGACAATCTGATTTTAGCGAGACTGCCCTCAGTGCAACATTGGTTTTGCCGCATGCTGGCGTTGAACGTAGATATCTTGGCAGGTAATGCAGCGATAGAGTGACTGCTGATAGAGATAATCACGTAATTAGATACTATCTGAAAAGAAACCCGATTAAATCTGCAGCAATCAAGGGCATGCCCAGCCAGTATAGTTAGGGGGGCCATTTCAGGAATACTTGATAGTCAAAGAGCAGACTTGGACAACTAAATAATTATAGCTTTCAAATTCGATTAATTAGAGCAAATTGACGATAATTAGAATTCTATCATAATTTGCTTAAAGCTTCAGTGATATAATTTAAGCTCTAATCTAATTTCCGTTTTTGCTAAAAAGCTAACTTGTCCAACGGTATTTTTAAAGATGAAACGAGAATGCACCCTCATGCATGGAAAAGGCAACAAAATGGTCACAAGTGCCATGCCACCATCACTTGAAAACAGGGGCGTAACGACGGGGAGGCAAGGGAGCACAATTCCCCGGACGCCGAATCACTATGGGTCGCTGAAAAGTCCCAACAATGTCACAAGGACTTCTTCAATACAGTGCATTTGCTTCCGAAAGACCTCAGGTTCGAACATGGGTCGACAAACTTGCTTCTTGCCCCGGTCGTCATTTAACCTCGTTACGACCTGCTTGAAAAGCGAAAACAGAAAAAACCAAATCAATTTTTTCTCATCCACAGCTGTAATAGGAACTATGTGGCCTTATCAAGGATTATTATTACGTCACACTGCCTATCCACTCACACGTAGAAGTCACAATAGTCATCTGGTATTAAAGACAGTCAGTCGGCTGTGATGTTTTAAGGCAGGGTGTGCAAACATGCAGCCCTTTTGGGCCAAATGCACATACCCAGATTGGTCCACGGGCCACACCTGCATATGTCAAGCTTTGAGGGGTAGACAACTCGCCAGCCACGTGCGGAAAATTGGCAATACCGTTTTGAAAACCGTAATGCTTACTTCAAAATCTGGCCACGAAATTTCAGCTCCGGACCACTTTTGGCCCATGGGTTGCACACTCCTGTTTTATGGTATTGGAGAAACGAACATCGTTTCCCTTAACTGAAGGTTCGAGAAACTCCAGGGTGCTCGAGAACTCCTGGGTGCTCGAGAACTCCTGGGTGTGACAGCGACATCGGCTCCGTCGGAACGAGTCTTTAGCTATGCAGTCGAATTGTACAGCGAGAAACACTCCAACCTTGGCGCACGAATCTTTGCTATTCTCGTGCTTATGAGAATGAATCCACATTTGGGCATGAATTGATCTTGAATTAAAGTTGCTTTGATTTGAGTAAATGTAATTCGAATTTTAGTTCAATTTCTGGTTTTCGCAAATCCACTGACTAATCCACTAAATTATAATCTAATTTGTGACAGCTGAGTTAGCTTTAATTTCAATTTAATTTAAAAAAACTAAAAAAATTCTAGTTGTCCAAGTCTATGTAAAAGAGATGATGCATACTTCACAACAGTGCTGTGACAAAACAATGGACGGCAAAATGACCTTATGACGCGAATGCTGTTTTCCGAATTATACAAAATCATGGTGAATAAAGTTACTTTCGTAGATCAATGGGGGTGATCGCCCCAAGCGCTCCCCCTGGATCCGCACCTGGTAGCAATGCTTCCGCAAGTTAGAAATAAATTTCCGTTGCTAGTAATGTGAGACTGAGTGCGACTAATGCAGAGTTGTAAATGGGCCTCATTTTAAAGCACGAACCCTACCCGAGCCCGAAATCACAAGCCCGAAACCGACATTAATTTTTCAAGCTCGGTTCAGGCCCCGAAGCGCGGAAAGCTAAATTTACCGAGTGAATCAAGATATGGGCAACTGCGGGGTATTGCTGTTTGGCATAGCTGCCGTAGCAAAGTAAACATGACCAAATAACTCACAATTAATAAATCTTTTTATCGAAGATTTAATCAGCGCGATTGCTTCAACAACAACTGGCAACAAAAATGTCCGTCGTTGCAAAAATTTTGTATGCAGGTCCGTAAACGGTCGGAAACATTTGACAAACTTAAGTCCGAACCACGCCTGAACCTGGCCGGAAAACCCTCACAAATCTGGGACCAATGTGCCTGAGTGAATAGCTTAATCAAACTACGCTTATTGTAGGGGACTTTTTTTCGCGCATTCTACGTGGCTCGTTTTCTATGCAGGCTTGTGGGAACACGTTTTAATCGTTGAGGTTTAGTTCTGACTTCTGAGTAAGCAATGCAAAGCTGTATTTGCTGTGGCGCGTTTTCACATTTTATCTGCTTAACTTAGCCACTCCACCGGGTGTTTATCATAGATGGTTGCCAGCAGTTCTGTACCTCAATGTCAATGTGGATACCCGCCTTGGCTGGAATTTATGTGTTTTGGCTTCATCGAAACTGCTAATCGAGATCATTTAACGCAGCAATTGAAAGAGAGCTTGACACAAATACGCTTAAAAAATGAGCTTTCTCTGTAATAACGC
>JGI24158J21664_10000904_pt1 | contig 30624 bp, 26 predicted proteins | sample Ectturendosymbi3_FD_21664 | JGI IMG/M metagenome (IMG submission 21664)
CATTGGGGCAAAGGTATGAATCCAGTCATGACTTCACCTGTGACAATGGAAATTGCGGCAAATATAACTTTCTGCCTTCAAAGAGCTTTCAACAAAACTAATAATGCTCTTGCGTCGGACCGGCTTGATCCTGCAGTTTGTAGTGTGATACCCAGCAGGAGAACAGAAAAAGTTCATTTAGTTAGTCATTTATTTATTTTGTTGTCTTTCTTGAGTACAACAGTAAGAACCTGTTGATAAAAAGCGTAAGCTTCGCGTTAGTTGTTTCATGTTGGCAACTGACAAGCTTTCAGTGTCAGCCTTGAAAACGGTAGCTTCACAGCACACGAGTGCGCTTTGTGTAATAAAGTGCAAGCAAAATGAACAGATTGGCAAATAAGCTCGAAAGATTCCAATCTTAAGGTTTCCCTTCAAGACATACGGCACATGGCGTGCGCCCAAGGCAGTTTGTCACTGAAAATTGCCGTGGGCGAGCGCCTGTGACGATTTTTATATTACTGCGCGCTGTTGTGAGTTCGATAGTTTGGTCGCGTTGCATGCAGGCAGGGATCAATTTTACTATTTGGCCTGGAGTGCGCCCCCCAAAAAAAATTGCCAGTTTAACCGGAAAAAGTTGGTGTCTCAGAGTAAAACTGGCTCATGATTGTAGGTCGGGTTGCTTGTCTAGTTTCTTAGGTGCTGATCACCACTTGTTGCTATTTGCCGCAACAAAGTTTTCTGGATATTCGTTGCTCATTCTTATGTAACAAACAAATCTTATTGCTTCACAAAAAGTAATCGTCAAGACATCGGCGCTGAACGAACGCTAATGAACTGCGGTATAGTGTGCAATTAAATTTACTTTAACCGATCGATTAGGTTTTCGCTCAAATTGAGGCAATTATGCAACTTCAAGCGTCTACTTTCGCCGATCGCAATTTGAAGCCCACGAACAATTTCACAGTACTTGGTGCGAGCGGTGTCAAGTTATTTCGCCGAATGAGCCTATCGATTACGGCGACATCGCTTATCTTGCTGCTTGCTCATTCGCGGCCTCTGGTTGTTTTTGGGACGCCTTCAGTTGCGCAGAGCGTTTGCTCCTGTGAGAAGTGACAGAAGCGGGCAGCGGGTTTGCGATGAGTTCGATGGAGGTTAGCTACATCGCGAGACTCGTGTAGTTTTCGCGCAAGTATGTGCATCAGAAGAATATAAGTATCGCTTGCTCGGGCCGACAGCACCGTCAAAATTCTTAGCACAAGTTTTAGAACTGACGTATTCGGACACGCACTTTCTTTTTTACTCATTACGGAGATATGACTAAGAAATAATTGGACAACGTAATTCTCGATAGGATCTCGTCACTCGCCGGCATCAGGATCTCGTTGTTACCTTGGTAACGACGGCAACGCTTCCAAGCTCGTCATTACGGTAGATCGCCGCCTGTTTCGTTGCTGCCGAAACGATGCTTTTTGTTGCGCGAAGTACATTTCGTCATATTTGTTTAGGTGCAAAACTCAGTACTTCGTGTATAGTTTTGGTCAGTTTTAAACAGTTCGGGATGGTTTTATACAGGAGTTGTGTCAAATGCGTTTATGTCTCATTTTTAAAGTCTTTTACGGATTGATAGTCAAGTAGTTGAGGTTTGGGCTTATCCATACAAAATATTTATTTCTGAAAGAAAATATAGCACAGCGAAAGCAAAAAAATTTAAAATCGTTTGAATCTCAACTTTCGGAATTTTGATCGTGCTGCTGCTGGCTTCGTTGGTTTTGTACGGCCAAACAAAATTGCTCTGAAACCATCGGCCACGGCGTCCGGTTCACCTGTTGCGCGCAGATCACAAGCTCGAGGCATAAGAAGAACCGGAAACGACGCCACGCGGGAACATCCTGTCCAGTACATGACTCAGAAAAAGATTCTGGGGGTCTGATGTAAAAATGTATATTTGTGGCGCTTCGGCTGTAACGAACACGTGCAGTTGAAGGCGTTTTGGGGGACGACGCGCTTCAGGCAAACGAACAACTTATCTGCAGCAGCAATAACGGTCTGCTCGATTCAGCGAAGTGAGTATTAGGTTTTCGAAACCAAAAGTCGTTAGTCGGAAGCAAATGATGAAGCATGTACGGGATGAATAAACTTGCGTGCTGTACAGCCCGGCGTTATCTACACAGCAAGGGCCGAGTTTCAGGGGGAGCGGGGGTCATGTTTTCCCTACTTTTTGACAAGGGGGGCACATAATCTTGTGTCCGCCCGAATACTTTGTGATAAAAAATATTTTAGTTGTACAAATTTCGTAGTTAAATTACTGTTGAAAACCCCCAGCATAAAGCCGGGGAATAAATAAGAAAAAAATGGGCCTTATCACACAGTGTACAGATCTACTATGTAAACTGAACTATCATGATTGTTGATAATTGTGTTCATTACGTTGAATTAACCGAATCAGTGTGTACATAAATGTCGCTCAATCATTCGACTGATTCGTGTCGTCTGCTCGTCTTGTTTTGAGTCTTGCTTGCACTGGTCTATAGCCTGCAATATATAGAACACGGTTGCCACTGCTAATCATTTTCCAAAAGATCCTGTGTTTTTTTATTTGACCTATCTGGTTTATAGGTTCTAGTGAGCATCTTGTGGTTTTTTAGTAGCAGTTCATTTTATTTTGGACCTGACTAACTTTGAATTCATTATCACAATTTTCATATTTATTTAGGCAAAATATTGCCATTTCCGTAATTTGCCTTCCATTTGCCAATTTTGCAGAAAGGTCGTACTACGATTGAGTGAACATGGTGACGCAAACAGTAACTCGTGTATAATGTGCACAGCACAATGCCATGCATATCACACAGTTTTCCCCCCGAAGTTTTCTAGCAAACTCGGTCCTTGCTACACAGATTAAGACTTGCTTCAGCGGAATGTGCTTGTTCGCCTGCTCTGCTGCAAAATTTGCGCCAGACTGCCGCAAACAGTTGAATTCATGGCCGTGTGGGTTAACCGTGGTATGTTGAAACTTGTAGCATGAGATCTCTTCAGTAGCGAATCTCTGTACGTTCAACCAGAGTTTACTGCCGCTTTCAGGCAAGGCCTCTTACAAACACAGGTTTATCACGGAGGCCTCGTTTCAAGCCACAGGTTACCTTACTGTGTGGATGGATACGTGCGTTCTCGACCTTGCACAAGACGTGTCCTCCTTGCTTCGCGGCCAGACCGCAAGACGTAAATTTATTTTCACGGTTCTTGAACTTGGCCGTAAATGGCTTCGTCGCGTTTTGAAAAGAAGGTCGATCTCAGTTAGAACTTTCTGGTCGAGCAGTTACGGCCACGTCATAATCTGCTTACTGTGCGTAGCGCGGCAACCCGTGTTCATGGCTCGGAACAGCAAACACCGCCGTTGCAGTTACTGTTAACGTGAACGGCGCTACGCAATGTTTGATTGCGTCCGACTTCGTCGCGATGCACGAACCGCTTGTCATTGTCGCATTCCCCCGCCGCGAGATGAACGTTTGTCAGTAGTGTTTGATCACGTGCTGCGTTCCAAAGTTCGAACGCGATTCTCGGGAACCAATCGTTCGAAAAGGCCTGATTGAAAGAGATCTTCTTGTTACTCAGTTTGTCCCTTTAGCTTCCAAGGTCGTTCGCCACTGTAAAATCGGGGAGAAAGCATTGGGGCGGCCGTCTGGGTGCAAGCAGACAGAAATTCCCTGACGTCGCAACTTGCCATCGTCCTTTCGCCAGCCTAGACGTTGCTTTGGTTGCGACGTCTGGCACAGCGCAATGCAATATCGTCTTCTCACGAAATACTTTTCAGCGTAGCGCTTGCAGCAGTCATGTGTTACTCTGGCTTGTGAACGATGTGACAACGTTCCTTTCTTAACGCTGATATCCTTTCAAATCTTGTTGCTTCTGCGCGTGCATCACGTTTTCCGTTAATATCATCACCTGCTCGCAGATGGTCGGAAGAGTCTTGAAGTAGTTACCCCGCGGTGTTGTTGCTCTCACGATTACCTATGTAAGTGCAATAAGCACGCGTGTGCTCTCGGCATCAAAAGAATAGCACATGAGATAAACGTTTTAGCGGCGACCATGCACATATTTGCATTTGGGACGGAAAATATCGTTTTTTTTTTATAGAAAGCACAAGTCTCTTAATGTTCCGCGTTAAAAACGCCTGTATTCGACAAAGGCTTCCTGCTGTTTTTCATGCGCGTAACTTTTGTAACCTTTGTGTCGCACTGCCACGCGAATGCACTGTACAGTATAACGCAAAATTATATCGATTGCCCTCCAAGTTGCTGATAAAGTTTTCTTAAGGCCAGCAAAAGACCAAGCGCAAAACTAACCACTTAACATTCGCACTTCAGACCACTGCTGGTGTGCGAAGTATACGCTGGTTGTTTACCCGTGGACAGTATTGTGTCATTGTGTTCCTACCGCTTGATCACTGGAATTCAACTCGTAAAGTGACCCGCTGTGACAGTTTTGTTTTCCAGTGCCCTTTTCTGTTTGCCCACTGCTTTCAGATCGGCCCGCCGCGTACTTCATCCTCGCTCGTGAAGCCGCAAATCCCGCCCAGTGGGCAAGCGGACCAGAGCGCAGCGTGGAACGATTGCGCCAGTCACTTTTGTGTGTACTGGCCGATGTTGTTGTGAACCGCATGCGGACACTCGTCGCCCGCACATGACGTAATGGGCGATAGTGAGCTAAATTTGGAAGGTAGGTAAGCATCGGCAGCGACCTTCCAGTCTCGAAAACTAGTTTAGCGGCGGCCGCGGCGGAGTCCGCTCGCGACTGCCGCTGGAGTCAGTGTGGTAGGCATTAGTCAAGCGCTGGGAAAGAAACAGTTGAACATGTTCAGTTTAATAGAATCATAGCGCGAAACTTGTAACGCCCAAGGGTTTATTCCATTTGCAGTTTTCTTCCGTAGGTTTCTTGATTGAAATCGCCACCACCTTCGGTGTGATGCTCGGATAAGGCGGAATTCTGCAATTTGGTTTGATCCTTCAAATCAGGTGTTTCCATTTTCAAAAGCTTTCGGATATCCTGGTCAGTTCGAGTCAATAGAGTTTTGCTTCGTTCAAGATACCAGATGCCAAAATGCGAGAGTATTACAGGTTGTGCGATTGCCCACTGCAAGAACACTCCAAGCGGACAGGAATGTCCGTTCTGTAAGAAATCATATACAATATGTATGTGGAAGCAGTTACACGGTCCTGATCGTTCGTTTTGAAAAAGCAACGTCCTGCAAGCTTCGTTGAAGTTCAGTGAGTTTCGCTGTTTTCAGTTAGTTCATATTTATTTTACCGCCACTTACCAGACACGGATCTGAACACTCGACTGTAAATTCAGAGTGCCGAAGTTGGTATCGCAAGGCTGTTGGTTCAATTCTCTGCGGTGAAGTCACTTGCCTCTGTCTTTAAACCAGTGGTTCTTAATCGGTGGGGAGGCGTCAATAAATTTTCAGGGGGGCGAAAAGACCTTACGCGCTCTACAACATGAAAAGTTTGATCAATAAATTTACCAATAAATACAGTTGCTTTCACAACTTCTTTGAAGTCAGAGGGGCTTGTAACAAAGAACAATTATTAAAGGGTGGCATGATAGAGAAAAGGTTAAGAACCACTGCTTTAACCAAAACTTCATGCTCGCGTGTCCAACTCGTCTCGACAGGGTAGCCCGACGTGAAACTGCAGCGTCAGTTGTTGGATGTTTATGCGCAAAGAAGCAAATATGCACTTGGTGTCTTTTTGAGAAAGATGCGGAAGTAATGGCAGATGCCTTGATTTGGTGCAGGAACAGTGTAACCGAACCGAATGAGCTGAAAAAAACAGTGTAACCGAACCGAATGAGCTGTCCAAAATCGCTTGCTGTGCCAGCAAAATCGTTTTCAACCTTGTGCTGCTCTGCGATGCAAATCGTTTTTACACTGCTTGTTACGCTGCATAGGCAATCATAAACTTCTTGTTTGTATTGTTTGCCGGGCTTGTTTCCATCTTTGCATTTTATCAGCTGGGCGATTTCGGCGCTGCAGTGAACTAATGACTGCTTTGCAAAGTTGGATTGCAGCAAGCCTTTGCTGGTGAGGCGCAGTGGAATGGACTTCTTTAAAGCAAGCTTACCATCATGCAAACGACCTGTTGCGATGTGTTCGCGCAATGACTGATCGTGTTTTACGTTCGTGGTGGAGATATTCACGTGCTCCACTGCGCAGCTAATTATCACTGAACCTGTACCAGACGTCTCATGCACGTGGAAGAAAAAAACGCCAATTTGAACGAAAGATGTCCCCTTGGGCCGGGCATACAGCTGCACGTCACACGTGATGCCCGTCTAAATCAGGGGTTTCAAACTCATTGCTTTGAGGGCCAAATGAAGGTTTATAAAGTAACCCGAGGACCGCATTATGACGCTGAGGAAACAATGGCGGTACCCGAACCTCACCAACAGCTTTTACATCTTANCCCCGCGAAAGATAACGTGAGCTATAGGCAGATCATTTTAGCCGTCTATACGTTCGTTCGAAAGGAACTTGTTCACTCGCTGGCCGAACACTTTTAAACACCGGTGAATAAAATAAATAACGTGGATGTTGTTAATTTGAAAATTCCCAAAAAGCATCGCCGGCCGCACACAATGCCCTAGCGGGCCGCGTGTTTGAGACCCCTGGCCTCAGTGTATCCCTAAATCGGCGCTGTAATTGTATGAGAGTCGGCCTCTGAACATTTCGAACTCAGTCCCTGACAGCAACAAAGAAATGATATCACGAAAACCCAGGAATGGTTGTGGGCCACAGATACTCATAAAAGTTCGTCACATGTTTAGTGGCAAAAAAAATGTTATTTGACTTTTGGTATCTTGTGAAAAGCACACGTTGACCTCGCAAGCGTTCGCAGGCACCGAGGTGTCTGACCCGACTGTTTGCTGCTTTGCAAATGTTAACGTTCGTCGTGCGCCGCGGAAGGCAGTACTCGTCATGAGCTCCGGGTCAACAACAGGCAGAATGGCTCAACACGACCGTGTATAGTCCTCTGTTCCGGTGTCTGTTGTTGATAGGCGTATATTTTTGTGCTCGTCTCCTCACTTCCTGCAGGAAGCGGCCGAGCTGCATCATTTCGCGACCGACACAGCTGAGCTTTCTTGCATTACTCGACCAACAGGTTGAGAATGACTGATTTTCTGGCAAATACGTCAAGAGCGGACAGCCGTTAGCTTCACCAGAAATCTCAAGCCTAGCTAGTAGCACATGCTGTTAAACGCACCAGGCCCTGGTTCAGGGTTAGCAGCAGAATGTTCATTCGGCAAGAAACGCTGGGACATTGATCCCTTGTGATGCGTTTTAGTGTTATCTGACAGGAACTGACCTCTGAAAACATTCATGTACTTGCAGCGTGACGACAGATGGGCCATTTTGCATAGGCCTAACCTGAATGTGTGCAGGTTTTCTTGTAACAGATGGCTCTTACTAACGATAAAGGAAAGCTTGTCGGGTTGCATTAAGTCGTGGAAGGGAGATAAGCTGACTTGTTAAATAGGCCCTTGCTGGGGTTAGGTTGTTGTGGTATTGGCAGCTGTTGTCGTTCTTAGGCCGCTCACTGCGAAGAGTATTTCGCACTTGTGTTTGAACTCAATGCAGTAAGGGTCGCATAGCGGTTTAACTGTGTCTGGCGATGTACCTGCACAAGGTACGCTTGTCTTCCTGTCACTTCAGCGTGACTGATTTTCTGTAGTACGGACGTGAGCTCTCATGTTTAAAGCGCTTTCTCACGCTCCCACTTAACTCGTGTGCCTTCGAAGCAGCAATCGAACGCATAGTTTTTGAGTTGGAACCGGCGAGTCGTTCGATTTGTCACGATGCGCAGCTTTTGAGGGCGGTAAAATCGTTGGGAACGCCGAATCACTAACTGCACTCGCCCGAACGCTTGCCTTCTCACAGGGATTGCGCTTTGATTGATGCGTTTCCGGCGCTTGCATTCGACACGCGCGATAAAAGCCTGCGTATCTCTTGCTGATTTTGATTTCCGCGAACCTCCGCGTAGTCATCATCACGTTCGTGCATAAACAACAGCCAAAGCAGATTTCAACAAAACTTTTGAAGCCGTGAACGGTCAAAGTTCACCGAACGGGGTGTAGCTTCGGAAAGTCCTTGCCAGCATTTGGCAGCACATAACTGATCGGCGAACGGCTTACAGTAATTCTGCCTCGCCAATTGTACGTCAGTGTTGTTGTTTATTGGCAAAAGCAACGCTTGCGCTGAGCGAGCCGCTGCTCTGTATCGCAGTGGTTTCAGCTGTTTGCAGTCAACATCGTAAAGACCACACGGAAGTCCCCGTTTTTTCGCAAGGCTTCAGATTATAATGCAAATGGCCTGCATCCAACTGGCTCTGTTATAACAAACGGAAAAATCTGCTGCCAGCTCGGGGAGGATATTTACTTTTGTTGGGCTCTATACGATATCGGAGCCTAACATCTGGCAGCAAGAAGTTGGACCTTTACAGCGCCTTGTCACACTCCGTTTGTGTGTCAAAGTTTCCTCTAATCGCTGCGACGTCACGTCCGGACGTGCACTGGATCGTACGTCACTTGATGACAGTGCGCTGTCACCGATGCAGAGCACCTTTCGTTCACTTGTGTGCAGTGACTGTTACCGCGCTAAACTTTATCCATTTTCAGGGCTTAATGTCGGGCGTAAACTAACCCGTACGTCTTTTCGCATTTTTGTTTAGTCTGCATGACAAAGTGCTGTTAGTCAGGTGAGAAGCATGTGCGTTGAGGCAGTTATTGTTCGTTAGCTGCGTTGCTACGGTAGGTGGGGTTGGAGATTTCATGGTAAACAACTCATAGTGGTCACAAGTAGTGTAAAGCTTGCAAAAGTAAAAGTTTAGGACTCGCTTTTTGACGAATTTCCAAGCCTGATGTTTGAGTATAGTTTACCAACGACTGTCAGGATTAAAAGTTAATAGCCTCCAGATCAGTTCGTTTTAGTGCAAACACTGGTTTTGGCTACTTTCGTCAGTTGTTAACCTCTGTTCACCGCAGCTTAAGAATTTCCTAATAAACGTCAGTGCTATGCACTAAGACCAAGGCATTTTAGTCGGTAATAACTACCATTAACGAAAACACGGGCGAAGCTAGACTACCACAAGGCAGCCAGGCCAATAGCAGTACTTTCTATTGCTGTAAGTAAATACGCAAATTCACGATTTGAATCGGGAAAGACGAGCAAAATGCGTAACCATGCTTGCATCTATCATCGGAACGATTTCACTTCGCAGTTTTGCTAGCGATGGAAGACGCCGGGTAAATACTTCAGATGCTAAGAAGTGAAGCGGCTATGTTCTGTTCAGTGCAGTTGGTTTGGGAAACTCACGAAGAAACATAAAACAAGCAAACAAGCGAAGAACAAACAAAATTTTTTTGTAAACCATAAGCACAGAAATAAAACAACAGCCAATCCAAGTTAAAATACGACCAAATCAGTGTTTGGCAATGCGCTGTATAGTAGTGGTCGGCAAACTGTGGGCCTCGGCCCAATTGTGCACTTTTCATTGCGCCGCGGTACACTTTATGTTGTGGCTAGCGTGGTGCATTAGAACTACACTCCTGCGCTGGTGCCGTGGGCTAAAACATAGGTTACTGTCTGTAACAGCTACGAAACATTGATTGTTTTAAGCATTTTTTTGTCATTATACAGTTTATGACATAAACATTTTATGTAACAGGTAACTGAATACAGCACAAGTTCGAAATTGGGCCTTCGAAAATAAACGTGGGCCTTTATTTGAGACTGAAAGGGCGGTTTTGGCGATCATAACGAATGGCGATCATAACGAATTGGGCGATCATAACGAATGACAGCGTGCTGTCTTGCTGATCACTGCTGTATGGTGTGTTTAACAAAAAAAAAGGATCTGTATATTTAAAGCATAAGAAAAGGAAGAATAAGATGATTGAAAAATGCTATTGCTTTACTGATGCACTGCAAGTTTTACACTGCTAGCCCGTCGTGACGAAATATGTCATAGATTGTCCCAGGACACACCTGTTAACCCTACGGTTGACTGGACACTGGAGAGTTGTCCTCCCGAGAAGCGTGAAATATTGTATTTCAATGGATAGTATTTTTTTACAAGTCGGTGTTGGCTGGAAGCAATCACTCGCAGGATGCGGTTTATCAAAATCATAAAAATGTTAGAGGTAAAAACAAATCGAAAGCCGTGAATAACTTATGATGTGCTCGGTCATGTTCTGGTCGATAAAATCGATGGATTCCTGTAATTCTGCTTGGCACATTGTGCTGCCCGTCCCCGTCCCCATACATTGATTGCAACTTCGGTGAAATTGCACTTGGCTCCGAACCGCGATGCGGCGACGTCAGTTTTCACTTGAAAAAGAAGTGCTGGCGATGCTTTTTCGCTAAAGCGAGTCAAATATATACTCGTGAAAAGACGCGCAGCGATTTGTTCGGTGGCAGTTAAAGCTGTTCCTTCGGAAAGCATCGAATTGAACCAACTAATTAAAACTTGGGCGTGAGAAGTTCGACTTTAGGACACCGACAGTTCATCAGGTAAATTATAATAATAAGTGCAGACTGACGTTTAAAAGGGCGCAACTTCAGCAGGTGACCGGATATCCAGTTAATTGCTGTCGCCATGAGAATCCAGACAAAAACGCGGGTGTAATCCTTTAAGCTGATCGGCCGTCCGACGCATTTTGCGCTGGCTTGGTCACGTGTGGCGCTATCTCTGGTCGAACATGCGGTGACTTCAGACACGCCAGTTCTTCAAATCGCTTTACATTTTCACTTCAGAAAAGGAAAGCTCGATTTAGGGCTTAAAATCCTTCTGCAATCAGCAGCAGAGGTTTCGGACGATTTTTAGTTGACTTACGATTAGATTTGCATTGGGTAACATTTGTTGAACTTCAGGAATTTCCAGCTGTTGTCTGGTTTTGGAAGTTTTCAGATTACGTGCTTTGAGACTATCCGTATTGTGCGGCCGTGTGGCAATGGAGTGACTGGTCAGCGCAGAGCAAATCAGATTGTCGCTGACGTTGTTTTAAATGGATATCACGGCGGACCTACAGGTTATTCAGGATGAGCAAGGTCTCTGCCTAACACAGAGGCTAAATTGCGAATTGCTGGGCACAGACGCGAAAGAACTGTTAAACGAAGCGAAAAGTGCCTTCAGTTTATGTGCAAAACGCAGGCAACGGCTGCTGCTGCGTGCGCTGGTCACTTGAACTTCAGCTTTACGCCAAGCGCTATACTGAGGTGAAGCGACGCAGATTGCAGATGCCGTTCCCTTGGAGTCGCGCAAACGCTTGTTTGCCAGCGCAGCGAAATTTTGCAACTGCTCGGTGCACATTAGGGCGCTGCCTGCCTGCACGGAAGTAAGGTCTAGTGTGCGCACATCACATTGCTGCGCATCTCGCGTGAAGTTGATCCGATGTATGATTATTCTAGAGGCAGGCACGTCATGTCACTTGGCGGATTTCTGGATAGCTGTATTGTTGTCATTTTTTGTAGGCTTCATAACAGCGGTTGTGTGCTGAAACTTTGTTAAGTTCTTCCCAACACAAAGCAGTGTACGTCTGTTGTTGCACTGAAAGGCTTTCATTTTGTGTGTACGTGTTTGACTTTACTGAGGGAATGACTTTTTGGCAAATAGTAGGTTGAACTTCTCTTTTGCTTTCACAGAACATGGTTTAAATCACTAACACTGTAGAAAGGGTTAAAGAACTCGCGTGACGTACGTTTTTTCGAACTTATGTAAAATCTGCTGTGATAAAGTTACATAAGTCGACGGATATCTTGCTTCCCTTCACTGCCATGAAGATGAAAAAGTTTTTCAGCAGCAAGAGCAGAAAGAAAAAGGCCACCGGCAATCTTGCGCGACAGGTCAAAGCTCAAGATGCCGTTGGCAGTCAAGAGCCTTTGCTTGAAAAAAACGGAAAGAAGAGAAAAACGAAGAAGGGCGCTCGTTCTAGCGCCGAGCAGAACAGAGCGCAACCACCGTTCGCAAACGGCAAGGACTCGACAGCTCTGGCTACGAACGGCGTGGTATTGCGCAGGTGCTCGCATGCCGTTAACGCCGACCAAGAGTCACACTTGCGTTCACCGGCTCACCGCCGCGACTCCCGCGACGACCCCCGGCTCCCAGGGTCAGAGTCCAGCTCCCGCACGCCGTCGTCAGCCTCGACCTCGTCGCACCAGCGATGGTCTTCGCGACGCCCATTGTCCTGGGTCGAGTCGCTGCAGGGACAAGCGCTTGAAGAGGACGCCGTCGCCACCACCGGGCCGTTCACGAGAGCAAGCCGCAATAACGCAGTCCCGCTATCTGGCACCGCCACCCTGCCCGCCGGCATGAAACCCAATTACGACGATTTCGCTCCCAGGCCGCGGACGACGGCCATGGACTTCAACTTTTTCCGTTTTTTTCGCCGTTCGACGCGCTCCAAGTCGCCGGACGGTTCGGAATCCGAGTCGGGCGCGTCGCTGGCGAGCAGTGGCCGCGGCTCGTTTCGCTTGAAAGTTTTCAAAATCAGCAGAAGAGAAAAGCGACAAGGTTCAAGGGGCAAGCTGGAACAGCAGACGTCGTCCGCGTCCACCAGCTCTGAAGTCTCGCGCAGGCGTTCGAGCAGCATCATCGTCGTGGAAGAAGAGGGGGAAAACAGCGGCGCCACTGTCAGCGCCTGCGAGTCGGTCAACGCCACGCCAGTTCGCGACTTGACCCAGTGCAACAAAACCCTGCCTGAACCTTTGGCCCGCTCTTGCTCTGATTCCTACCAACGCGGAGCGCGCACTGCCGATCGCGAGTCAGTGAGCAGCGAATGCTCGCATTGCCAGTCTCTCGTCCGTGGCGATAGCGAGAACGGCTCCGCTTCGTCCGTCGTGCAAGTGTCCGTCGTCGACGACGAACCGGTTTCGTACGACGCAGCAAGCGGCCGTCGCCGCATCGCCCGCCCGTACTCCACTCCTTGCAGCGTGCTGTCCTACGCCTCGGCGTCAAGCGGCGGTGCCGCCAATTCGCGCGAACTCCTTGAAGTCTCGCCCAGCGCTTCAAACGCCGCGACCCTGGGTTCCTCGGGGACGTTCGGCGGTTCCTTGATCTGCTTGAACCGTCGTCGCGGTGCCACGTCATCGAGCACGTCAGCCCTGCCGAGGCATCGCAGTCAAACCGAAATGCCCCTGGCACAGCGCGTTTTGTCCAAAAAAGCCATGTATGCCTCGTTCCCTCAGCTCCCGTCTTCCGCAAACAACGACAGCAGCCCGAAACAAAGCTCACTGCGCATGCGCGGAACGGTTCGGTTCGAAGAAGAAGAAGATGAAGAATCGGAAAAGCGACCGTCGCCGGACGCTCGCAGCGAAGTGGCAGACAACCCGACGGTGGACTCCCCGATCAAGCGCGCGATCGCTTATCCGGCCGACGTCATTCTGCGCAGGCGGCAGAAGAAGCGTCTCGGCAAGTCGTCCAGCACCGACCTCCTCACCGGCGACCGCCGAGCGAAGCAAGTCCTGTCGCTCAACATGGAAGACTTGCCCACGTACGGCGAGATGCGCGAGGACGAGCTGCGCTGGCGATCGGCCTCCATGATGCACAGCAGCGCGACCAGGAACCGCACCGCGACCGACTCGGTCGCCAGTTCCATCGTGGACCAAGTGCGCTTTCGCGCCGCCCTGATGTACCAGCGCTACGCGTCGCACTCGACCAGCGTCGACGACATCAGCGACATGCACAAGATGCTGAGCAAGCACAAAAGCTGGAAGGACTTCTACAACTTGGACGACGACGAGTTTCTGGACATGTACCTCAGCACTCCGCCCAACGTCGCGCCGTCGACCGAAGCCAATCGCGCCGCCGCGCAAGTTCAGGTTTGTTTGTTGCCACGCGCTTTCTCGTTTCAGCTTTTCTGTTGGGAGCTTCTCCTGACCTCTGCAGACTCCCTTTATCTGGAAATCCACGCCAGTCGCGTTTTGCGAATTGAAGTATGTTGGTACCCATGTTAAACTGTCCGGTGCAGGATTTCTCAAACCTAGGCTGACTGAGAGACTGCGTTTCTTTTTCCGCTGAGACATTTTGGTCATTTGTCCCATAACAGTATCAAAACTCGCCATAACAGTATTCACCAGCCTACCTTTTCAAACATTATGACCGAATTGGCAATTGGCTTAATTTTTTTAGTCATTTCAAAAACATTTCGGCCTGTGACTGGAAAGTGACCGAAAAAATAAACTCAGCTGAGAGGACATCAAGTAACAGGGATACGCAAAGCAATGCTTGATTAATTGTCTGTTGGATATGAACAATATTCGTGTGGCATTGAGGATATCGCATATGTTTCAATGTGCACATTACACAAACGTTCTATTGTAAGATATCCCGTATACATCAGCTAACTATCGTGAGTTTTCCGACGTGAAACCCTGTTCCCAAGGGACCGTTCGTAATAGTTCCGGAAATACTGAGCAAGCATTTCTACACTTTTACCAGTAGCAGCCCTTGTGGACCAGAATGAGTTCGGCGCCCTTTTACTACATTCCCTTGCGATCTTTTCTAAAATTAACCTTTATCGCAAGACTAGTGTTCCTAGGTGCATCGTGAAAACTGCTATGCTTGTGGAATAATCCTGTTTTTAATTCTTCACAAACGCTCGTGAGCTACCTGCACAACCGCAAACTTCAACGCAAAAAAGGGTACCCGACAACGCTTCTTCATCATTTGTGTTGACAGTGTGCCATGTACTTCGAAGGCCCTGCACAGCGTTGTTTTTGTTGTGGAAACAAGCCTAGTGCGTCATCCGTCATCATCATCAGCAAACCCCGCTGCAGTGTCGCTTGTTGCGCATTTGCAACGGTATTCGCGTGTGAAGGGTGCGAGCTGCCATACCTCTGCCGCAGCGGTGGCGTTTGAAATCACCATGTGGTCAAACTCGTGACCGCTGCCCTTGACAAATAGAAATGTTGTTGGTTTGCTCACAGCAATCAGTTTGATGATCCAGCTGCATTTGAAGCAGATTGGGAAACGTTTTCGTTGCAAAACGTTTGCAAATCTTTGACGCCCCACCATCCGTGTCTTTTTGTTCTCGTTGACGCAATCTGCAGGAAGCAGAATTGCGTATGTGTTGTGTGATTTCATCGAAGTTGACGTGTATATAACACATCTTTAATAGCAACCGGAACTGATGTAGCTTTTCCGGTGTCAACATTGGGTCCTTTTTTACCGGTACAAGAATACATCGGCTACAGACTTGTTTGCAAATATTAGTTTGCCAGTTTGTTTAGACCCCCGCTCGCTTTGGTAACGTCAGCACCGGTGACCAGATATTCGACGACGCTTCCAGACCCAACCGCTCTTTCGAGTGCTGCACTCGTCGAAAGCCGAAAACCATAAATTACAATCTATTGTCGATCAAACTTCCAGCTAGTTTGGTAAAGAGAGAATTTTTTAGTAGCAGTTACTGGTTTGGTTGGCAGTTGTACCAGTATAGACATTCCACACTTTTCGCTAAAGTTTTCGGTATGTTGCTGGAGTTGGTGATGTTATGCAGACCCCGCGCGATATTCCTTGCTGTTAATGTGCAAAACCGTCTATACCTCTTTCTACCAGTCAGTGTCCACCAGCAATAGCCTGATGTTGATTTCCAGTCTTAAGGGCAAATCCCCTGGTGATGTCCGTTGGTTATAATGGCGTGTTGGTAGCCGCCCGGTCCATTTTGTGGATTGCGAGGCTTAAATTCGACAGCAGCCTGGGTATTGGCAGCATGTGTTCAACACATGCCATGTGCTTCAGTGGTGTGGCNAGCTGGTGTCTCTTCAGGAGCCCGTTTTCGCACTCTTCCATTTCGTCCAAGTTTCTTAAGCCGAGTGGTGCACCCAATTGACTGGCGTAGATGTTTTGAGAATATAGAATATAGTCTTCATCTTAATGCAAATCAGACGTTTTTCAGCTGTGTAGCTTTTGCTATCAAAGTTCCATTTGATACACTTGGACATTTTCGTCAATCTAATTGTCGTACATTGCTTCCCTTTCTGTACCGATTCTTCGGTGTATGTACTTCTCCATATACTGGTTTGCGGATTGCAATGACGTTTTGCAATAGGAAGGTCGAGTTGACGTTTCGTTCACTCACTCACTCGGCGCGTGCTGAGGACCAGGGGGTACAAATATTGTTTCCGAGTAGCGATCAGCTTGTTCCCTGCACCGTGAGCCCCAGAACCAGACGCGTGCTTTAATGCGGATTGACCGGTATCTGCCTTGAAGCTGTTCTAGATTCAGTTTCATTTTGCAAATCTAAAAACGTTGTGGTTTCGGTCGCGTACTTGTTTGCATTTAACTTTTCCTTTTTGGTCACCATGACGACGTGCCCACAGTTTCCGAAGTTGGCGTGGTTATTCTTCTATTTCTTGCCTATCAATGTTCTCGCACCGTACTTTTGATTGCGACGTTTTCAAAGCGATGATTCTGACCTTGGCCTGTGGACGTTCCTGTTAAAAGATTGTCACCACCATTTTTTGATAATTACCCCAAGCCGTTGCTCGCAGAATGACAGGTGCGTAGGATGTTGCCATAAACAATTGCGGGGCACGCGAAGCTATGGTTGTGCAATGGAGCTGATTGGCACGCTTCGCTATTTCCATTCAGCCAAAACACTTCAAACGAAGCAAGCAGACTTAAAATCTCGTTTTCAACAATCGCACGGCCGTTGCAAAGGCACACAGCTACTTTTGTTGATGGTCATCCCTTATCTGGTAAAAAACGCGCGCTGCGATTCGTTAAGTGACGCGCTTCCTGCCACGTCAGTTCCAGCCGCATTACATCACAGCGCCTTTGGCCTCAGATACTTCAACGAAGTGTTGCGCTCATGCGCGCTACTCCATGGCAGCGCTAAACTGTTTACCTAAACAAGGCCATACCGACCAACTACTCTACAGTTAACGACAGGCGTTCGCCCTGTCAAGAGCATACGAACAGGTCAACGGCATTTTTACGGCTCAGTAGGCTGTTTCAACAGATCTTGTGTAAATGGTTGCAGCGGCCGTTGACAAAGTACAAATTAATTCCGTTCAACGCTTATGCTTAAAAGCAATCTGTTATATCAACTGGTTCCGTTCACCTTTTCGTGATCATTGACCATCTCTCCAAAACCGATAGATTGACTGCTTGATACAGGGTAATTTGTGTGCTTGGACCGGTGTCTGCAACCTGTGTATCTGGCTTCTACACAGTTTTGTGACCATTGCGGTCAGAATTGCCCGACCTGATTTTGAATAAAAGGAAACATTTGCGGAAAGCGTGGATATAAATAAAACGCAGACAACCGTCGTGGATGCGACAGTCGCGTTTTGTGCGTTGCTGGGCCTTGATCTTGATTAGAATTGAAACGCTCTTTTCATATTGAGCGCTGAAACTTTTCTTGGGCCTTTGCATCTATGTTAGGGTTACCATATCGGAAGAGGCACAATTCCTGACAGTCTCAACTTCTACTTTTCTAGACAACGAACAAGTGCTATACGACATTTTTGAGTATGTTCTTATATAACTACCAATCCACCGCAAAACAGCTAATTCAGGCAATTTTTTATACGCTGGAAGCAGCCAAATAGCAAAAGTTGTTGAAGTTTTCATATTCGCAGCACATACACATTGTTTCAAGTTAAACGCAATTTACTAACTGTCAAAATTTAAGACATNAGAGCACATTTTAAAATTATTTCCGGACACTAAATTTATCACCGAAATTCCGGACGTATGACAACCCTTATCTGTGTAGCCCAGCANATATGTTGATGAATTGCGGTAACTTTTAAAAATTTTTTACTGCATTCGTTTTCTTCTACACCTGTCATGTCGTCAATGACTCCGTCGTTAACGGAGCCGCGCCTCACAGCTGCTTTATTTTGAGTCTTCGTTTGAGTTTCGACATTACCTCATCTCTTAACATAGCAATAAAAGGAGTCGTTGTTTCGCGGTCGTGTAATTGGCCGCTGCACTTTTTAGCAGCTGGTACGTAATGCGCTATAACGACGAATGCTGGCGCGTTAAAATGTCGAGTACGACGCGGACTTGTTATCAAGGCTGTGGATCCGGAGCTGGAGCCAAAAAAATTTTAGATGCATGGAGCCAGAGCTGGGCCTGAAATTTGGGATCCGGTTCCACAGTCCTATTTGCAATGCAATGCTGCTCTATTTCGTTTGCGTAAAATCGAAAACTTCGCAGCATTTTATAGGAACTTGCTGGTGCGTGCATCGTATTCGAACCAGCTGTAATGGCCAAGTTGCATGGTTGCTCATCAATGCACAACCTCAGCAGCGTGGTATCTTCGACCGAGATCGCGGCGCATTTTTCGTCCCTCGCGGCTTTGTCCGGCCTTTTGATTTTCGGTCCACAGGGGATTGTCATGTCACTGCTTGACCGCGCCGGACATGATCAGTGTCTCCGAAATATCTCACCGATTAGGTCACGCCTATCATGCATTAAATCACCGTTCGAAGGAACCGTTAACGCCCTTACGCCCTAGCGCAGTTCGAGCCTTCTGTTGAGGTGACAATCCTGGCAAGCAAACACAGCGTGGTTGATAACTACAAGCAAACCCTTTCGTTGCTCTCGCAAGCAAAGTGAACACAAGCGTTGCTCTCGCAAGCAAAGTGAACACAAGCGTTGCTCTCGCAAGCAAAGTGAACACAAGCACCGTTTAGCTGTCTTCGCGTGGCTCTCAGGTTGAACCTACGGCGCATTGCATTGTTTCGTTCAACTCAGTCGCGCTCAGCAGACCGAAGACGTTGTCCAACCGGTTGTGTTATGTTTATACAACTGGTTTCCTAATCTTTCAGGTCGAAACCCACGTTTCCTTCCCGTTAAAGGCGATGCATGTTCAGAGACAATGCAAGCCGCGCTGTCGGTGCAGGGTGGCGTATTTTCCAAGTCTTGCGGCAATTGCTTCAACACGTTATTCCTTCGTTTTTCCCCTCTGCTTTCTCCGGTATTGCGCATTTTTGCACATACGTACAATCGCTGATGACACCCGAACACCCTGTGCAACGTGTGGTTTCACTGACATGCGGTTGTTCGTAGCATTTAGATTTGTTTCGGTCGAAAGGGCGCTTGCCGAATGTGCAAACAACCTTCGCAGCAAGCTGCTGCACGACCGGCAGCCGTGACTGGCACGTGACCTGCGCAAATGCGAAGCGCTTCGCTGCGTCCGAAGAGGCAATTCAGCAAGAAGTGCGTCAGTGCGCTGCGGGTTTTTCAAGACGACGTTGGGGAGACTCGGCGTCTTTGACGTCATCGTGCCACGACATTGAAGCGTGGAATGGATGAGATCTTTCGCGTTGCTGTTGTGCGTGTGGTTCTGTGGTATCTCAAGGCAATCGTTTGCAAAGAAAGCTCTTGGTCGTTTTTTCAAGTTGAGCTGCTCGATTCTTCGAAGCGAAAAATAACGTGTTCTTTTTCTCAGCAAGCAAATGCGTTTTTTTAAAACTGATTGTCAACGCTATTGAAATGCTACTTGTACTTTTTTGACTAGACAGTGTCAAGTCCTTCGGGTCGCAAGTCCTATTCGGTGGCTGGCGTGCCGAATTCAGATCCGGTGCTTAGGTTTTTTGTCTCTTGTCTTGCACCACTGTCTGTCGGGTATACGCGTGGTGCCTTCCGGGAACTGCTGGCATGTGTTCTGAAGTTGTTTCTGTCGCAATCAATGTATGGCTAAGTGCTGCAACTTGTCTATCTGTGCTTAAACGGCAATACGTCTCCAGAAACATTAACGCGACGTTGCTGGTCTTTAGCCTCGTTGGTCCACAGTCAAATCTCTTCTCTTCGAAGCTGAAAATAACTCCAGTCACATCCTAACCGGGATTTAATCGTGCTGCTCCCACCGTGAGCCGTTGATTTCTTCATTGCACTTCATCATGGGTCTGCTCGACTTCTGGTATCGAAGCAGTGAGTGAAAGATTTGACGAAATTTTCTCGGAGAGGTGCAGCTGATAATAAATTAGTAAATTAAATAAGTTCCACATGTTGCTGGTTCTTTGACAAAATTGCCGTGCCCAAGTGAAGTTGCGTTACGTAAACCGGCTAATTCATTTCATCAGCCATCCGACCAAGACAGTTTTTATCGACTTGGAAATCGATAGAAGTCCACCTGGTCGGTCGTGTTTCAATGCGCGACGCAAGCGTAATGCAGACTGCCGCCAAAGCAGGCCAAGTTTTTTTGTGTCCAGAAAAATTTATCTTAAACATACAATAAAAAAATCTTGCCCTCTTAAAAATGTATTTTGTCCCGCCAAACCTTAAAAAACCTGGCCACGGACCTGCGCCAAATTTCTTTTGAAAACGGTGCTCGCGGTCGTGCACGAAGCCGCGAGTGGTTCGGCAATGGAGCCCTGTCTGCTCGCGGGATGCGTTCCTCACGGCGGCTTCGATAATAAAACGCGAGTCGGAGTCGTTCTCCGAGGTCACCGCTTTCTTCTTTTTTTTCGCCAAGCGCTCGTCCCAATGGACGTCAGCTGGCTCTCGGCGACAATTTCCCACTTCTTGCATTATTCATTGGCGCTTTGAGTTTCTTGGCTTGTTCTGTCTCCTCTGTGTATTTGAATAAAGCAGTAGCACTGAGTAGTGCTCCCGCCACTACCGCTTAGTGCAGGCTCTATTTTCGCGTGTCGCGCAGCGTTTAATCAGGTGATGCGTTCAAGCTGCCTTTAATACGGTTCGTGTACTTTTTAATTTTTCATTAGGCGTATAATGTAACTTGAAACTTACAGCACCCGTGGAATGGTTATCAAATATTGCTTTTAATTCTTTTTTCTCCACCTGTCGTTTGCGAAATCGCACACCTTTGCTAATGTGTGGCAGTTGGTAACAGCAGTAGCAGCCAAGCAGTAAACACCACCGTCTGTTTTTTTTTCTCATTCGAAGTGGGAGGCCTTTGAAAAGAAGATAACCGACACGTTTTTGGCTGGAAATTTCTACGTGCAGTGGTCAAGTGTTGCGCATTTTTTGAAAGTGCTCAGTGGTGCGTGCCATTTCGACGACACTTGCTAGTGTTCCTGGTTGCTTCCGTCAGTGCTGAAACAAAACTTTACCCGTCATTGCCGGCCCACAACGCACGGTTTGGCGTCTCGGGCCAAGCCCTGCCTGAAGTCTCGCGTTAAAATTGTACCTTTTTCAAACTGGCCCGCGCAACGATTTGTCTTCAATTGCAGGAGCCAAGCTCAAAGCGCGTAAAAAACCTCCGAAAATCCGTCGCTTCTTTCGCGAACCTCATCTCGCCCGGAAAGCCTGGAAGACTCAAGGTACAAACGAATTGCGTAGGGTTGCTTTTTTGTGTTTCTGCTTCTTTTCTTATGTTTCGCATTATGCACAACACCTGAAAAACCTTAAAATGCGTCTTGAAAAAGCAAATCTTATTTCATTGGTTCCCTCTAAATTGGATTGCCAAATTCTTTGCAGCAAAATTTGCTTGATAAACAGGTTTCTGCTGTAGCATCAATCGGTACCACGTTTCATTTGTGCATAGTTTTACTTTGTTGTTGCACTTGACTGTTTTGAATGAGTAACTTCTAATGTGTTTATTTAGTTCATTTCTGTTAATAGCCCTACGTTCATATGGCCGCTTGCCATTCAAAGATTGCCACCTACATTACTGTTAAAAGTATCATGAACCTATTCGTTCGAAACAGTGTGGGTAGTTATCGTTGTCCACGAAGTTTCCATGATCATTAAAGATTTCTGCGATTCTCGTCATAAATTCGATGGCAATTAACGCACTGAGCCGTGGGCGTGCATGCGGCACTGATTGTGACGCAACAAATCGTGCGAAGTAAGCTCATGGCAAGCCAGCTAGTCTTTCCCAGTGCCAGCAAAGTAGTTTGTCGTGACGGTGGAACTGCGAGGTGCGCGGAGAAGTTTGTCACTGGTGACGGAGTAATCAATTCTGAACTACTAAGTGCGCGACTTAGCACGCAGCCTTTCCTACCGGGCAGTTCGAAACAGGTTTGACAGGAGTGCTTCAACGTTGCAATAGCTGTGCTGTGGAAAGGAATAAAGCTTCTTAGCAAAGACACTAAATGGTCGTAGACGGTCGATTTGAATGAATCACTGTTGAATTTAGACTTTCTAGCTGCCGTTTTAGTTTCGCTGTGAATTAGTGACACTATTCCCCAAAATAATTATGATCGCGTTTGTCGCACCCGGTATGGGCGTTGTTTTTCAACTATTTACGGTTCAGTTGGGGGAGGGGCTGGTTGAGTAATACAGTCGCATTCGTGGTTTTCTAATAGCGACGAAATGGCCGTCGATTTTTGTGTCGCCTCGTATCTTGGTGTGGCCCCGGGATAAAAGGTCGAATAAAACAAGAAAGTTTACGGCGGATGTCGAGTCTTTACTCAACTTAGACACTTTCGACGGGGCGTGTCATTCCCCAGTCATATATGCTCTCAATGCCAGCACGATAAATTATCGTCTCTTGATGCTCCGGGAATCAGTCCCGTTCTTATCGCACGCATGTGTCAATGACAGGCAGGCCTGTAGGTGCTGAAAGAGTAGGCGATAGTCTAATCGCCAGTTTGTGTTCCACCGTCAGTCAGTTACACGAATCGACGCCGTGGAGGTTGCAGAAGCTGTAGTCTCAGGCGCGGGTGACCTCTTAGCGCACTGTGCGATTCACCAGGCAATACGTACTGTGCGATGACAAGCCTGGCGTCACAGTTAACTTAGTACGGATCGCAGGCAATTGGTTGGTGTATGTACCTTGAAGAGGCAGTAAATACGCGTTGGGCAGGATTTTTGGTTGTGTGGTTTGCCTGTTTCCGCAACACCATGGAAAGGTTTGCCTGTTCAGGGAGGTCACACTGGTTTCGCACAGCGCAGTGTTTGACTGTGTCTTCCGTGAAACACGGAAATCTTTTCGTGTTGTTTCTTAGGCGCCAAATTTCAGCTGTAAGTGAAGTAAAACTAATCCGCGATAATTAGCAGGGCAACCAAATATTTGACCGAAACTAAAAAATTTTGGCTTTACAATTTACAAATTTTGACTTTCTTCTGACCAGTAAGTTTTCTGCATTTGCAACTGCGAAATAATCCAGCCTTAGGTGTTAAGGCTTACCCTCATATACTATGCTTCGGAATTAAAAAAAATTCGGTTGTTTAACTTAGGGGATGATACATTGATATGTACATGAATAAGTAGAGTTAACTACAGTAAAGTCAAACTGAGAACATCATAAAGTTGAAACATTATATGCATAATGGATTGAGCAACCAACTGCGAGATCACGTTTTTGGCCTTGCCACGTCTAGCCTACATAGTAGTGGGCAAAACAAAATCTAGTCAAGAATCGCAACAAACCCATGATTATTATATAATTGCAACTGAACTTGCAAAAGCAAATGAAAATCTGTTGGTGTAGCCTCAATAAAATATCGATAAAAAGAATAAAAGTGTGCTGCAGGAAAAGTTTGATCTAATGACAAAGATAAATTGTGTAACTTTTTATGACCTAATAACTTGGGAGTCCATGGTAAAAACGCGAAATTTGGTTTGTGAACGTTTCATTAACTTCAAAAAAAGGCAGAAAATTTTACACTTTATTGCTTGATTGCTGAAGTGATTAGCAATGACGAAAATATCAACAGTGTCGTATTTCTGTCACTGCTAACCCGCAATCTTGCATCTCACGAGTCTTGAGTGGGTCTGATTGACCTTGAACATCAGCCGAAACTAGTCAAACGCTAATAAATTTGAGTGACATACAAGCAAGGCCGCAAACACCTTATCCATTGCTGCAAGATTCTGAATTTCTTCTTAAGCTAACGATGGCTGTAGTTCAGGATCGTTCAAGGAAGCCAACTGCTTCGGCTCATTGGGAGATAGTGAGCTTCAAATTGCGTTCCGAATGTACTTCAGTCATGCTGGCGCTAAAGATGAAAAGGATGTTAAATCGGCTACCATTAAAAAAACATCACGAAAGTAATGGGAGTTACGGGTTTTGCGCATTTCCATTGTTCGCGTCGGCTTGCGGCGCCTTTGTTCGGTAAGATGGAGGGTGGCAGCAGCATTCGACGCAACGACGAGAACCAGATCGTGTTGGCGCCGAAAATTGCTTTCGCTGAAAGATGACTGTCTTCAGTTTCTCGGCTCGCGTTGGAAGGACACGCCAAAAAAGTGCCAGTCGGCGGTCAGAAAGATTGAGCCAGGCACGTGGCTTCCATGCTAACCGCACAAGTCAACGTGCTGCTGAAAGCGGCATCACCGTGCGCGATTTGTTTCGCATGTTTGCTTCGCGTGCGTGCGACGTTATGACTTTGTTCTTTTTGCGGCCGATAGGTTTAGTTGCACTGAACAGCTGAATATTTGTTTATGTGACCTGATCATTCGTAACCAGTTGCCCACCAATGAAGACTTTACACATGGTGGCGTTTCACCAGGAAAACTTTTTCCAGGTTGGTTTACTCGCGATGATGTGCAGTTGCGGGAATTACGTTCGCGACAGATCTTTCCAGCTTAATACGCATAAACCAGGGATCTCCAAAATACGGCCCGCGGGCCAGGCCTGCAAAGGCATTTCGTCTGGCCGCACGGACCTTTTGTCAACAGTGAAAAAATATATTTACGAAACATTTGTTGATTTGGTAGATTGTAGCATATCCCGAAGCAATCACGTCATGTCAGATATGCGGCCCTCGAACTGTTGTGTAATACTGCAGCTTATGTGGCCCGCAGCAAAGTAGTTTGGGGACCCCTGGCATAGACCACACATACTCTTCTTTGTCGCTCTGAAAGTTCACCACGCATGGCTCGAGCTTCGCGCGACTAGNAAGAACCTAGCTTATTTTCGTTTCGTGNGTAACGAGCATGCCTTCGTTCTCATCTGGGCCGTTCTTTGGCAGAGATCGTCGAGCTTCAGCAAAGAGTCTTCCACGCCCGCTTTCAAGCCGTACCGGCCGCCTGGCAGCAACCAGAGCTCTGCGGACCAAGCGGGCCACACGCCTGGACGAAGAGCCAACAGCGGCGGCAACGCCAAGAACCGTAGGAGCCGCCTGTGGTGCGAGACGTTTGATCACAGCGGGCTAGATGAGCGCGAACTGAAGCGCCAGGAGGCGATCTTTGAGCTCTACCAAGGAGAAAACGATCTCGTGCAGGACTTGCGAATGGCCAAACAGGTTAGCTAATGCGGTGCATGTTTTCGAAGAAAGCAGTGGTTATTATCGCGCAACAACAATAAGTGTTGCTTTTTTTAAACCTCAACGGCTTAGCTGTTGAAAGCCGGGTGACCGAGCGTCGTGTTGAGGACCTCTCCGTAAAAGTTCGTTCTGGCGATCGGCGCAAGCTTCTGTGACTGGCTTCGTTTCCAACGTGCCTGTTCGCTGACATGCTGCTTTGATGCTACCGGACTAAAAAACAAGAATTTTGAGTGGATCACACCAATATGAAAGAGTTGCTATCCCCCTTTTTTAAATTTGATTTTTGGGTAACGGCAATGTATGGCAGGCAGAAGCTTGAATTTTGCTTCTTGCCGGAGTAGTTGAGGTGAACGCTCTTACCCAAGCAGCAGTAGTTGAGGTGAACGCTCTTACCCAAGCAGCACGGTGATTCACTCAGTGGCCGTGGGTCGAAAATGCAACCTTCCAGTTAGGTCGAAAATGCAACCTTCCAGTTAAGAGACGGACACTCTGCCACCGAACTATCGTCACCCCTTTGCTTGTTCCTCGACACCAAGTTTTACACGAGCGCAATTAAAACACAGCTGTTGGTTGCGAAATACCGATACCCCCCAAGCGGAATGTTTCCGTCGCTCGCTTGACGAAAAACAACCCCAAGCCAATTGTATATTGTTGCTCGTATGCGTGACTAAGCAGCGGTGCGGTCATCACGATAGCGTTTTCCGCAAATGTGGAGCGTCCGGCAGCTGGTTGATTGATTGATTGATCGCAAACAATGCTGCGGGCAATTAAAACAAAGACTTGTTGGTAATTACTACCGGTTGGCGTCGTTCGTGCGGAACGAAGTGATTTCGATGCCGTTTGATCGTGTCAAGCTAAAACCTTCCGGGCACTAGGGGCTTTTCCCAGCGCTATCAAAGCTTTTGTGCGAAACCATCTTACTATATCGTTTGTCAGACACGAAGCAGCGCAAATGCTCACTACCAGTGGTTCTCAACCTTTTCACTCACTGAAGGAGGCGAAAACCAGACTTACGCCTTTGTTAGAAGGCTGCACTGAAGAAATTTTAACACAAGTCGATTGACACATTTTGATTTCTGCCAGAACGAAGTTCATTACACACAGAATCAGAGGTTTTGCTGAAGAGTGCTGAGGGCCGCACAAAGGGTGCTTGGCTGCTGCATGCGGCTCTCACAACAGTGATTGAGAACCACTGCTCAGTACCGTGCAAGTTTTTATTGTATCTTTTCGGTCAGAGGAGAATTACTTCATCCCCAGTGTGAGTTCCGCATTTCTGATAGGTGAATATTACCTTGTCCACGCACGCTCAACATGATGTTGCTTATGAGCAATGAGGAAAACAACCGTCTGAGGAAAAACAACATTTTCTCCGCCCTTCACTTCAGCCCTCCATGTACCAAGAAAACTGCGTTGCCCCGTTGTCGAGAGCACACGTCTTATAGTATCTCATTCATGATTTTCTTAGGTTCATGTTCGCGTGTGAAGAATTCCAAGCCGACCTGTGTTTTTCTTACTTGAAAACTCGCTTTCAGTCTCGTCTTGTAACGGTAGCTCGAAACGTTTTTACTCGTTCCTGCTGATTGTGTCTCACGCTTCCTGCTCTGCAACCAGCAGCGTTTCCACCTGCATGTCCTTGCCTGTTTCAGACTTACCGGGACTCGATGGTGACATTGAAGATGCTGACGGAGGACGAGGTGAACAGGATCTTTGGCAAGCTCGACTGCCTGCTCCCCCTGCACGAAGACCTCCTGGGTCATCTGATCTCCAGCAGAGCGGAGAACGGGCGCACTGAAGCGATAGGTCACGTGTTCGTTGACTGGGTGCGTCTGATTTGTTTGATTGCGCCGATTCCAGGTTCAGAGTTTAGCAAGGCCTCCTAAATAAACATTTTGCAGGCCTTGGTTGTGGGCAGTATGACGAGCAACAGGAAGATCATCCTGTTAGTCGGTTTCGTTGCTATCTTAACCCGGCGTCAATGTTTTGACTGGAAAAATATCATTTGGTTGTCGAAACAGTGCTTTTGTACATACATTTGTCTACCTGTCACTGATTGCTGGTTAGACGAATGCGGGCCCATGCCCCGAAACTTTGGTGGTGCCCAGAAAAATTTGTTTTGCCCTCTCCTCAAAACCAAAAAAATGTATATATTTTGCTTGTTAGTTCGTCGAACTGTGCAACAGTTTTACCAGAGTCGTCGCGTTTTTTTTTTCAGTTCCCTACCCTGTCGCCCTACGAAGAATACTGCGCCAACCAGGCGGACGCCAAGGAAACCCTGGACGCCGTTATCGGCCGCGAGGCCCGAGTTCGGGACTTCCTGCAGCGGTGCCTGGAGTCGCCGTTCAGCCGAAAGCTGGACCTTTGGTCGTACCTGGACCTGCCGCGATCGAAACTGGTCAAGTATCCCCTGCTGCTCAAGAACATCCTGAAAGCGACCCCGGCCGACCATCCCGACACAGAGCACCTTGAAAAAGCGGTGAGCGTTTTATTCGCTCGCGCCTGACGTTTACTGCGATGACGCCGATTTGCGGTTTGGGCTTTGATGGCACCGCGCCGGCCTCTTTCGAGGGTGGTTTTGTAAATTGAACTGCAATTGGCCTTTTCGCAAGCGAGGTGGGGGGAACGTATTTTCAAGGTCGCTCATCCCTGAGTCGGCCGCCAATTGCCTCAAATTGCGTTCGAATGCCATTTTCGGTTTACTTTTTTGCCGGCTCACAATCGCCGCTCGAACCAGCGTGTGGAATGAGTAATGCGAATCACACCGCAAGCAGTGCAGCCACAAATTCAGTTTACCCGCACTTTCCAAACAATCAAACCGCTGGCGCTGTGCACGCACGCACGTCACTTAGCGGACCGACCGCAACGTCACGTCACGCTTCTTGGCAGCGATTTCTTCGTTTAACTTTAAAGCTCGAGGAGATTGCCCGGGGCTACGTTTAACGGAAGTTCCGTGGAAACTTTATTCCGGTCGAGCGTTGAGTGGACGCGAGCTCCGCGTGAAAATCGAAGCGCCCTTTTTATCAGCAATAGATTTTGGTTTTTCCGAGTCCCTGTTCAACCGTTTACCATCGGGCTTGCGACGCCTGCGTACGATCTTGTTCCGATTCATGCCCCTTTGGCGGCAAAAGACTCGCGTCAGCCAAGGCGATTAATTGCTTTGCTTCTAATTCCGTCTCGCCTGTCTCGCTTTTCGTCCGCAGATCATCACCCTCGTACGCGTCAGTCCACTGTGGCCCGGCGGGCTCTAAAAATAGCGAGTCGTAATTTCCGTACGTCACGGCGTGGGCGCTGTCCAGCTTACGCGAGGCGCGCGCTCCGTTAATGCGTGAAAGAAGGACGAGAACGATTTTCGTGTGTGCGGAAACACAGCCCACCGTCGCGCAGAACCTTTCCGTACGACGATCGCTGCCGTTTAAGCGCTCGCAATGCATTGTCTCTGACGCTGTGCCGGCGCTGTTTACTTTTAAAACTAGACTGCGAGTCGCGTTGCAGGACTCCCGTTCGGCGAGATGTCGCAGATGTTTTCCTGGCTGATCTTGGCGGTCGCTGTTGCAAATGCGCGAAGGGCGAATTACCCCCCTTCCGCAGACTGCTGAGCGACAAAATGCGGAAGGGGACTCGTAGATTGTGCCAGACTGCATGTGCATGCGGCGCGAAAGCCAAGAATCAAATAGAAAGCCTTTGGCAATGGTCCAACTCAGCTGTGGTGAATCCCGTATTCGATTGCAATTAAAAGCCTTCACGTTTGTGGTAACTTGCTAACAATCTGTTTATATAAAATTTGCATTCTAAGGGCGGTTAACGATAAACAGTTTACAAGTTTTTACAATTTGCGCGCTACTCAAAACGGTATAAAGCATAATGACCCCTTAACCTCGTCGTTGTGCAGGAGAATACCGCAGCGTAATTGTCGGCTATACGCAAGTTGTTTGTCTTCGGTCGAAGTGGTGATTCATTTGTGCCTTCCAGTAGATGTTTATTTTTTGCTGTGCCACGTCGTTGCTCAGGAGTACCTCTCCCACTACACGTTAGCCTCGTATCGCCCACGTTTAATGCCAGTGCGCGCACCGTTCAATCATGCCTCGCTTACACGAAAGCAGACACGTCTATCTGTCGTCACAGTTGCTCATTATCAACGACATAATTGGGCGGGTCGACGATCTGACCGGAGAACGACAGTGCCGCTTCTTTCTGAGCAAGTTCGAGTATTTGGACGAGAAGCAGCGGTGCAGTTATGTGGATGAAAGCAGGAACCTCATATGTTCGGGCCAACTGAAGAGCAACAGGGGCACGGTGGGTTGACTGATAAATTGATAGTTTTCCCTTATTTGTTCCAGACCTCAGCATTGTTTTGTGACGTGAGTTGTAAACGAGCGTCTGAAAGGAAACCTAGGCAAGATAGGAATATATTATACCCCAGTATTTTGCTATAGGTAAGATGTTAAAAGGTAAGAGTGTTTAAAAACAGAAGTCTTTCCAGGGCCTACCCCTACCCAGTTGCTTTATTTTCAAGGCTAACGACGAAGTCCACCCACTGATTTGAGCCATAACAACGCGAAGGTTTGTTCGCAAGCCTGGAAAAGCCACCTCGTGTTAACAACTTGGTTTCACAGGCCTGCTGTGCGGGCATGCAAAACGTCGCAAGTAATCCAAGTAATGAGCACTCCTGCGACCTTCAGGCAGCGTTGCATTCAGTGCAACATGCTGCTGGCGCACGTCCACAGCCTCCACGGCCGGTGCACAGAAGCAACAGACTGCGTACAATGAATCCACGCGACAAATAAGTGCATAAGCAGTGGTGTTTTGAGAGACCGAAACGGTCTCAAAACTTTTCCAACGGTCTTTCACAATACAGTAGAGCCTCACTGCGCAACTACCACCAAGCTACACTGAAATCCTTCGCTTTATGACCATCTCGGTATTTGAATGAAATAGTTGCAATCTCTTAAAATGTCTTGGCGGTCACCAAGGTCAAACCTTAAAAAACCCTGTGCATAAGCCATGTTAGACATAATCTATGCGTTCATATGCTTCTCCAAATACTGTCCCGTAAATTTGAAACATCGGTGAGTTGTACTTTGGCATCCAGTCTTGTGCGCGCTCACAATCCCCGGTCGCCAGAAAATACCGCCCTGTTTGAGAAGTAAATCAACAACACTTTTCCTTGTCTGAAGTGGAACATTTGGGGGACAAAACTGAGAGTACGGGACCTGAGCGTGGCTGCAATACATTTGTTATGTTTTTCATTTGGTTTTACATCGCCGTTGCGAACGATTTAAACTATACTACGAACCTTTTGACATATTTTAAATATCCTCAGAGCGACAAATAAAAGCTCATAGATTTTCTGTATGCTTTCGAGGAATCATCCCACTGGGCTCTGCTTTCATCTTTTTGCGATGATTGAAACTTGCACAGACATATCTGTAATCAAATACCTTCACTCCACACGTAAAACAAGCAAGGAATCTAT
>JGI24158J21664_10000907_pt1 | contig 30562 bp, 18 predicted proteins | sample Ectturendosymbi3_FD_21664 | JGI IMG/M metagenome (IMG submission 21664)
CACGGGCCCTTATTTATTTTTATGTTCTGTTCACACGGGCGGCTATTCAAACAGGCCCTTAATCAAGATCGGGCGGTAAAACGAGTATATACGGTAAATGCGTCACGGAGACGTTTTTCACGGTACTGTTCAGCATCCACCGCTTTTAACGAACAAACCTTCGAAAGCATTTTTGAAGTTTGGAAAAATTGTTGGAGACTTTCTGCTGTTTGTTGCTTTCGAGTAAAAAGTAGATATCTCACAAAAATGACGTTTCTTGTGTTCTCTCGCTTTATTTAGAGCAACTAAACCATCGTCCTTCGTATCGCCGTCTTTAACATAAGAATAAGCCGCATAAGACAAAAAATTAACAAGCAGTCGTTTTTTTGTTCACCTCGACACCAGGGTTTGACGCAGCTTGGCCTGCCTCTACGGTTCGCAGGAATATTTCACAAGTGGTAAGCCAGTACTTGAATGATGCAGCAGCCTCTGAATCATCTGGCGATGATCCACTCACTTTCGGTTTTAGAATTTGATTCAAGAGCATAGTGAATTAAATTGATCTGGCCCGTAGCAAACAACGGATTTTCACCTAGAATAACTCAGACGTTAATTCAATATAACTTCAAGCAAGCATAGTGCACAATAAGCTCAGCGGAAAAGAAACAAAAACGATTTAAAGCTACACACGCGTCTGAGCCGATTGGAAGAGCAGTGCATTGTGCACCGACGAAACACGTGATGCTGTAAACAAGTAGAGAAGCCTACAGGGGATCTACAGGGCGGCTGCGCTAGCACAGGCTGATATTCCAGCAGGGCACAGTAAAAGTGCGACTGCCAATTATTACGTGATCATTACAGAAAATTACACGACAAACATAAGAAGATGTCTCAGTAAAAGGCGAACGAATGGACACACCAGTCATACCGCGTGTGCATGCGTTCGGCATGAGACAGTGCATTCATGTTGTTCAACGACCAAGACAACAAGCGCCCTATACTGGGAAAAAAAACACACCCAGAACCTCTTGGAAAATCGCGACCAACCTGAGCAAAGTTAATAAACTAACGGCAGTTTATTTTCAACATTCTTTGGCGAAAGCACCACTTGCGTTGAATTTTAGTATGATGCGTCATCTTGACATTTCATACGCTGTTTATACATTACCACTAGACGAATGAATGACGCAGTCAAACACAAAATCGGTTGGCCGACCAATTACCAGTTTAACTGAGTTTCATTGATGATATCTGCAGGTATGGCGATGGTCAATATCCTGAAACAACAGAGATCGCTTACCCGAAACCAGGAAGTATTATTGGAAAAGTGAAGATGTGGGTCTTTGACTTCTCCGCTCCGTCACCTGGGCTGTTCGAATTACATGCACCGAAAGAATTTGCGGGGTATATTCCTGTGATTGAAGGATGAGTTTATTTCATAATTTTGAGACAGGCAGACCTTTGTGCTCACAACCACAATCTGGTTTCATTTTGTAGGTACTTTAAGCGTCGCATGTAACATCCAGGCGAAAGCTTTACACTTGTTTTCTCATCCCAGAGACAAACAACTGGTGGGAAAACGAATAAATTAGAAAAAGGGACTTGTGCGCAAATACATTGACCTGGTGAATAAGCTGCGGTTGTTGCTCTTTATTCAAGGTGGAAAATCGCAGCCAAGAACAAGCTTTTCTGTGAAATCACAGAGCAGTAGATGTACAAACAACGTTTATTGGTAATTACTAAAGGGAGCGGTCTTGGCGAGGCCGTAGTCACCCAGTTTTTACGTTCATCCTTGATTTGAAAACACTTTATGAAGCTTGCTGCTTGTTAAAATGCGTTTGCACCGTAAATTTTGTTCAGATCAAATTTGCCCTTTCAACGTCTTTAACGCTAAAATCGTCACTGGCCTGTGCCAATGACATCGCCTGATGCTCCAAAACTTTAGAAAAGTAGCTGTACATGAGGTCCTGAATACCTATCCATTAAAATTAAGGCCATATTTTAACAAGAGTGTTTAACAAGTACAACTTTGTGAATTTTTACGGTTTTTTTTATTGACATTGACGCAATGTTTCCGTGCCCAACTGGGATAATGTTTCATCCGCGGATGTTTCTTAAACAGCGAGCAAGATTTGATATTTACCAAACTTCCATTTCAGTGTTTGTTTTAGAGTATTTTCATTGCTAAACAATGACGATTTGAGTGGATGTTGTTGTTCGTATCTTTATTACTCGTATATTGATAGATCAATACAGAAAGTTTTATAAAAATAAGCCTATTCTAGAATTATTATTTTAGCAGTAGGCCCTACTTCAATAAATGTCATTTTTTCTATTTCGAAACGATGCAACATGGTTGTTGAAGTGGTGTTGCAAAAATAACATTTACAGATTTCTTCGCTTGTCCAGTGATTTTTTATGGAGTGTGGTATGGTTTGAAGGCGATCCATATTATTCGGCGTTTAGTAGAAAAAAGAAAATACTCGCAGTGTTTATGAATTTTTCACGTAGTTCTTTGTTTCACAAAAACACAATGCTTGGTTGGCATTTTGCAGGAAAGATTACTGTTTTTCTCGCTTCACGTGGAAGAACTCAACTACCTGTGTAGTTACTTGGGTCAACCGTCTTCAAACGCAAAGCATTTCTCAAATATGTCATCAGCAGACACCTGGTTTTGACTTCAACTGCTCTCACGTAAGATTCTAGTTTTGAGCTACCTGGCGTTTGACCGTCTAATTCTTACAATCATTTTAGAATCGAGCGACGAGCTTTTAATTGAAGTCATCAGTTTTGCATTCTAAGATTGTTTGTGTTGCTAATCTCGTCAAGCAAGGCACAAACGTCGGTGAACCGGCACTAATATTTACATTTTGTGGTTTTAGGCAGCAGCCAACGTGGAAACTGTAATCGGAGGCTGGATCGGCTGGGTATGTAACAGTAGGAATTAACAAACTGTTAAAAATGATTTATCCAAGATCGTGAGTTTGCAACTTACGCACAACTTTAATTGAGTTACGTCATTGTTCTGAGAAACATAATAAGTAGTGGTGGGCCAAATTTCAGCAACGCTTACAACGAAAAATAAAATATTTTGGTTATGCTGTGATTTTTGATTAGGTGGAGCTGTAACGAAGCAGAAAATTAGCAGTAGACTAAAAATCTATGCTTCGCGTATTATCAAAGCTTTGCGAAAGAACAAGTTGAACTTTTAAAGAATTACCTATATAGTGGCTATTACGCACACCATTATCTTCGGAAAAAGTAAAAAAATTAAAATCCTGACTCAAAAGATGATTATGGGGATTAGTTACTGAAGTCAGTATGGTAGTAATCACCTGTGCCGACTTGGAAAATTGGACATCATGGTTTTGCAGTTTGGTCCTTTCTACCCGATGTGGAACACCGCCTCTGGAAACGCGGATTACTTCACAATTTACACTCGAAACAATGCTGACAATACAGATGGTTACTGGCAACTGGCACTCGTGCAAGAGGGATCTAATGAAATAGCGTGGATGACAAATACCAGCTACGATATTGTCGGTCTTTTTCATTACGACGAAGTCAATGGATATTTGTAAGTTAAATCCTGACCTGCAGGCTGCAACCAAATTAGTTCCAACCTAGCTGGAGCACGTATCATTGACGCCTAGTACAACAAAACGTTTTGTAGATTCTAAAAATATAAGTCGCGCTGATTGTAACGAATCAACAGTTAGTGAGATCAAAGCTGGAAGCAGTCGAAATAATTATCCTGTATTTCCACTTGAACTATTGTGTTAATGTGATATCCATGTCTTTTTTCTTTGAAGAAACGAGGATCCAAAAGCAAATACACTCGGTAATCAATGCAATGTTTTCTATAGAATTTTTGAAAAGATTTGCACAAGCATGAATTTCCAAGCAGCATCACCAAAAATTTCATTAGACCAAAGTTGTCTACCTTGTTCTGCAGTAGGCAATTCGTTAGCTCTTACGTTTGGTCATAGTTTGCAAACAGCTTCGTGAAAAATTTGAACCAGGCTGTTTATCCATGACACTGTGAACATGCATCAATTTTAGGTACTTCAGAGCTGCCTATGATTTGCCGAGAAGACGACAAATACTGAGAGTCAAATCAACAGATCGTGACGTCACCGAACCGGAGTGCATGACGTGTAAACTCTGGCAAGAATATCCTGACAGATGCGGCTGGGTGTGGGTGGACTTCGCAGATGATGGTAGAAGTGCTGTTGTCAATTGCATAGGTAAAGTTATTTTACCGCTTCTGCTGGTACTTTGAGTTTTTCAAGCAACCTTATCAAAAATGATCATTTATATTGTTAAAAGTTTATGAAATTTGAAAAAGAATTTGCCAGGCCCTACTACCATTAAATACCTATTGGTCTCTATCACTTAATATAGCACGAATGCCTTCAAACTACATCTTTACTTTCCTGTGTCACTGATGCATTGTATTAACTTTCCTGATGATGGATTACCATAAAGCTGAAACATAAGTGTTTTCGATATCTGTGGCTACAACATTTAGCCTACAATAAGAATTATCGGTATTGCAAAAAATATTGCTGATAACGACCTTTAGCAAATATACTGTAGATGTCATATAGCTCCTTTATACAAAAACTATTGAAAATATTGAAACAGAGTATTGAAACTTAATAATATTTATCAATGCGAACCGGCAAAATGCATGCACAAATATCACCACGGTAAATTGCCAAAAATATACAACGAAGTTTTTCAACAAGCTTCTTCTGTTCATTCTTATCAAACCATATTCGCTGGTATTGAAAATTACTTTATTCAAGGTATTTCAAGGAATGCTCGAAAAATTTCTAAAAGGTGTGCTGCCTTTGGTCTGACGTGGAACAAAGCCTGAAGGTTGTACCTTTAAAGTGCTTTTTGCAAAAAGTTACAAGACACCGGATCTCTCAGTATTAAATGAGTAACACAAAGTTTTATGTTTGTTGCTCTTGCTAAATTCAAATGAGGATCACTTCCATTTCTTGTGTTTTCATTCCTTGCGTTTCGTCTGCTTTGGGACGTGCGAGTTCGTGTAATTTACTATATACCTATTGGTGTCATAAGCAGGGTTGTAGTGCTAAAAAAGAAGTGTGGGAACGCACCCAAAATACTACCCCTGTTCAACAGCATTTCAAACTCATTGTTAAATAAGTATTTAACGGAGTATTAACTTTCATGACACTATAAACGAAAATATGAATAAAGTGTGGGACTGCCGTTCCCTCTCGTTCCCTCCACGCTACTCACCTGCATATATTTGTTAGAGCATCTTGACCAGATAATCTTAGGGAGAGGGGTTCTCAACCTTTTTCAGGCATGTGGCCCAGTTAATAAACAAATAGAGGGTAAGTGGCCCACTGACTGTACAACTTCTTCAATGCGACAACTGTTACAGATGCACAGAGCAGAAAGAAAAACAATTAACTAGAAACCACATTTAATAACACAACGTGCGCTACAATCAATGCGAAGACTGAGCCTGTGTGTTGTTAGTAAGCAGTAAGCATAAATATTCGTATTCGAGGTTCAATACATGATAATGCACAGACCAAGTCATCTTCCACAATAAGCCTTCTTCTAAATTTCGTTTTCATGGCATGGCAACAAGAGGCGCCCGTCTACCTGAAATGCCTTCGGTAATTGTATATTGTGCACAACCAGGTAGGTTCGTGGAAATTTCCACGTCGCAAGTTTATAATACATAATGACGAAAGAGAGTGTGTTATGACGTTTGTATCTGAAGAGCGACCTACGTTTTCGTTGAAAGGTTCATCTTGCAAAATGTTCTCAGTTTCAGTAACACCAGGCCATGACCCATCAAAAATTCTTCCGTGGCCCACAGCTTGAGAAAGTCTGCCTTAGGGTTTGTTGATGTCCCAGCCTCGGAAACAAGAAGTAACACCCTAACACAGCAAAGACTGTACTTTTTGTTTTTTTTTTGCTATCAAATGTAGTGCTCGTTGCTTGTTGTGTTCTCTGTTCTCTGTAGAGAATTTTCATCGTTTTCCTGTGGATACATGTGTAGTTTACTCACCGTCTCTAAATACATCTCTCTTTCATTTTAAAACTTTTCAGCATCTTATATTTTTAGCATAACTTTCGGCGACGGTTGGCAACGATCAGATGAAAGCTTGAACTATCGAAGCATATGAAGTTTTTTTTTAATCTTTTTGTGTGACAATAGTCTGAAAGAGCCTGATAGAGAAGTTGTGTTAGATATTTGATTCCAAGCACGCATACGAAAGACAAACGGCCAGACATATGTTTATCTTCCTGTCAGTGCAAAAAGAACGGCGGGCGGACAGGCGAAACGATTGCGAAGTCTAGAAGTCAACTAGACCAATCGTAGCAAGGTCATCATCGCTTACACAAAACAGTAGCTGTACGCTTTGTTCAGCAGACGAGAGCATAATTACATTGGTTGGATTAAAAAGAGGACTGCTCTGCGCAGAATGAAGGCTCAGCTAGGCGTACATTAGTAAAAGCAAGAGGAGAAAGCCATCTTATGCAGAATAAAAGTTCAGCTGGGCTTGCGTTGGTTGGATCACGGCAACGAAAACAATTTTCTAGACAATGAAGATTCAGTTTGCGAGGGGAAAAGAATTAAAAGCACAAAGTTAAGTTTATTCACTTATATAGGTAAGTGTTGGAGAAAGAAAATCCATGCAGAGGCTGCATTTGGGAATGGATATAGGTTGTAGTTGGCCAAGGAATACTGTCTAGCTTTGTTTTTCGGCTGTTTGGCAGAAAGAGATTTCAAAGTTGTTTCGCAAATGTTGATGAGTGATAATTCATGTTATGATATTGACACAATAACTTTATTTCTGAATATTCAATAGTTTGGATATGCAATTTTGAATATTTTAAATATAAACTTTTCCAATTTAATATCATTAGCCTACATCTTATTTGTTCCCGGAATTTTTGCTGAGTAGTGAAAAACACTGATTAGCATATTTTTCTTAAAGCCTATTTTGCTACTATGTTTTAAGGCTCTGTTGTTAACTTTAACCAAATTAGCTCTGTGTTCAAAGTTACAATTTTTCCAAATAAGTAAGCAGTAATGCAGATGACTGCAATTCAAGAAATTAATTATTCTCAACAGTTAATGTCCAAACAAGGCTGGAATTTAAAAGGCTTTTGTTATCGCCACATGCATTGTTTTGTTAAATGTTCAATATGACCATCCCATTTTAGTTTACGATGAATTCTTTTTTTGATCTAACCTCATGTTTTTGCATTGACGTTTCCTTGTGGCAAGTTGTACTGATAGGTTGGATGTTAAGGAAATCACAAAATTTATTTCGAGTTACTTTATTAAGCTGCATTCACTCTTAGTTTTCAACAGTCTGTTTATTCGTTTAGTTCGTTGTTTTGCACTTCAATTGCATTTTGCGCATTGTCTTTTTTATATCGCACTTTCTCTTTTGTACTGTTGTGGAAAATATAACACTCAGGAAATTTTCAAAAACAAGTGTCAATAGGAAAGAAAAATCTGCAAAACTAAATATTGAAAAAGCTTATATTTTGCTACATCTGTTTGAGAATCACCTGAAATCTCTGAAAGATTCCTTTCTAGCAAAGAGCACATGTGGCCGAAGCAAGCCTACAAGCAGCTCACGAAACGAGTGATGAAAGGATGAGGTTTGTCAGTTCATTACAAGGCAAGTTGGTTCCGGAGAAAAATAAGCAGAAAGACAAGGCATTCAAAATGAACTTTGCTGTAAAGCAGGGGTGGACAACCGGTCAGAGACCAATAGCTACATTTCTTACTGTGTTACCGCAAAGAGTCACATTATACATATGGACACATAAACATCACCCCATCTGTTCGTCACTCAGGCACATACCTTTTTTATTTTAAATGTCACACACCAACAGAACGCAATGAGTGTGTAAGTCGCATCTCGTATGTAAATCGCATCCCGACTTTCAAGATGAACAATTGGTACAAAATTTGTGACTTATGCAAGAATGAATGCGGTATTTACGTAACAGCCGCATGCGGTTCGCGAGCCGCGGGTTGGCCACCCCTGCTGTAAACAGTTCAACTTCTTCCGCGGCGTTCTAGTACCCATAAATTCTAGAGAAGGTGCAGACGTACAGAGAATTCCACAAGGTCATTTCTTGTACCTGGACTCTCAAATTCCTGGAATCTAAAGTTAGCAAGATACAAATCGGCAACGCCAGAAATTTTCAAACATAAACCATCCGCTGCAAGTTTGAAGCTTGGATTAATAAAATATAAAATGAAAAATTCTCGTTCGACACCAAGGGCCAGTCAATTTGAAATTAATATCACACGACACTTTTCACAAAGATTGCAATAGCAACGGAAATCACTTCTCAAATTAGCTTCAAAGTTGTTTCACCGTAAGAAAAGATTCAATGTGGAATATAATATCTTATATTTTGTTTTTTGTTGATGGTGAAACACAATTAGTCTGTTATGAACGTGGTCTTAACAGACAACGCTCATAACCCACCACCCTCATAACAGACCCGTTTCGAACGTGGTCTGTTATGAACGGGTCTGCTATGAACGGGTCTGCTATGAACGTGGTCTGTTTCGAATGGCCTGTTATGAGTGATCTGTTATGAACAGGTCTGTTTTAACTTGAATTAGAAAAAAGCGAAGTTGTAGGTTCAATTATTTTTAATCTAAACACAATTGCTGGTGATTTTTGTCAAAAAACGATAAAAAAGATAAGTCAAAATAATCCTGTTTTGTTTTTGGTGACTTCACCATCAGCTTACGAACCTCTGATAGTTTTGGGGGCCCCACACCAAGGTGGGACCAAGCCGGAGATGTACAGCATGAGAAACGGATGTACAACAGTCACGCCACCTGGTCGTTGGTCTACATCTGGGCCGCTTTCCCGTGGGTGTAGCCAGCAGGACTCGCCTCGCCAATCTTTCTTGTGACATCCTAGTCACGTGACAGAACTGAGATCTGCAGCTGAGATCTCTCCAGGCGCGCAACCAGGAGGGGGCATTTCGGGCATTTGCCCCCCTGAACTTTTTAAAACATTGTATAGCAATTTTGACATTTGAAGAAACTTCCAAATAACAAAGTTGAAATTTTGTATTCTATTCATTTTTAAGAAAAGTTTACTTAAATTTTTGTTTGTCTTGCTGGTTAAACATCTCTTTACAAGATTTATCTTGAGACAGGCCATCTGATCGAAAATTTCGTAAATGATTGGTAGTTAACCACAAATATGCTGAAATTGGGAGATCGTATAAAATGTTGGTAGCCTATTTCTAAGGCATTTTTATCATTTTTTTCGTGTACCACTCTGAAAATTATCGGAAATGCAGTGTGTTTGTACGCTTTGATTTTGTTTCTTGCCATCTTCTGAGGAAGAGTTTGCATACACTCTTGAAAAGTCAACAATAAATACTGCATTTTTATCACACCAGTGGAGCAACGTTTTCACCCAGTAGACTATGCCTGGTGATAGAAACAGCATAACCTACTTATATGTTCACAATTATGTTTGGCTGGGGTTACTGTAGGCTACTATTTAAGCATTTTTGCTTTTATGTTCAGTGCTTAACTGTTGCTGGGGTTTCACAGCCAAACTCTAACGTCACAAGGGAAATTCGAAATTCACAAGAGCGTCAAAGTTATTGAGGTGTTGTTTAGGTAGTCCTAGCAAAAGTGGCTGGGTCCATCCACATCTGGTGGCGAGCCTGGCCCAAACATTCGCCATAAAGTTAAAGTTGCATTCCTGCTCAGGCCCCACGAGAGGGGGGTGCAGCCAATGCGCCGCTCCGGGGCCAACAAGAGTCTAGGGAGCCCATGAACCTCAATTTTAAAAATGGAAAAGTNCAATTATGCACAAAGTTTTTATTGTTGTAACTTTATTTATACAACCTTGTGCAAATTAATTGGCTAATGTTGTGATTTTAGTCGANATACAATGTATCGCCATTTCTTTTGATGTGTGGTTGGGATTATCTCAATTGATGCTGTTTCATTGTTAGCCCAACGCACTATGAAATGCGTAACATGAATGAATGATCGAAAAATACTTTTATGACGTTACACAGGACTTTAATCAGCTCAATAGCGTTATAGAATGAAGCTAGTTCTTTCTTTTGTATATTGAGAGCAGGGGTGGATAATAGGGAAGGCGAACAAGGCTGTCGTCTCGGGGTCCCCATTTTTCAGAGATGTCGCGGAGCCCCTCTTTGAGACTTTCGCACTTAGTTTTTGCACTGCTTTGTCTGAAAGCTGATGAACCACTCTGGAGTCGCAAGCTCTGGAGCAAGTCATATTTTTTCAAAACAAAGCAAAAATATGTGCCAAAGGGGGCCCTTTAACAAATTTAATGTGTAGACAGAGAACAATGTTCAATCAAATAACTTCAAACAATTTACAATGTGAAATGGACTTTCACGCAGAAGCAAATTTCCAGTCAAAATAAAAATTTAAATTGCTTTCAGCAAGTAAAATGTTTGTGAAGCATATGTAAAATATAGGGCCCTTTTTTGATGTAACGTGAACAAACATAGGGGGCAATGGGCCCTTTTTCAAGGCCATATATTGTGCAAATGACATATCACAAACTGTATAATGTTTTGGGGCAGCTTTCTGCTATTTTGACTCGGGCCCCAAAGTCTAATATCCACCCCTGGTTGAGAGTTGTCCATGTTGGAATTTCTGTGATTTTTAATTGCAGATGTCATACCTAGGAAGCAGAGTTTCGTTGTTACGCTTTCGTAACACTGAAACTATACCCAAACCCAAACAGCCATTGCAAAAGGTATGCTAAGACGGCTTTTGATTTACAGAAGGATTTATTGCATGCTGAGTTTACAGAAGTTCAAGTACAGTGTGACGCCGCCCACTGAAGGTTGGTAGAAAAGCTAAGAATGTGCAAAAAATAGCCTTAATGTTGGACTGTAGAAAACCGGAAAAAGTGCTGTTTTCAGATGAAAGTAATTTTTTGTTCCATGGAAACACAGCAGATTTATTAGGATCAGGAATCGTGAGCAATAAAATCCTGTCCATTGCAATGAGCTAGTAAAGGAAGCCAAAAAGATGTCCTGGGGCAGTTTCAGTTTTTCAGTAGTAGCTTCACTTGTGCCAATTGAGGGTATGATGAATTTATACAAATACATTGATGTAATTGAGAGAAAAGCCATTCCAGTTCCGTGTCTTTCATCTGTAAAAGTGAAGACGATTTTCAGGAAGCAAAATTAAATGTGATAGATTGGCCTGGAAACTCGCCAGATCTGAACCCATTGATATTTGTGATCAGTAAGAAAATTCCGGTTATAAAAATTCGATTGCCCCACCATGGCCAAGCTAATAGAGGCCATCATTCAAATATGGCATCCCGGGTTGCGGAGCCGGAGGTGAAATGTTTGACTCCAACCAGGAACGGATCCAGAGGAGGGCGATCGCCCCCTAAAACCTGCGCAAGTGACTTTATTCACCATGATTTTGAAAAATTCGGAAAACAGCATTTGCGATATAAGGCCATTTTGCCGTCCATTTTTTTTGTCACAGCAAAGTTGTGAAGTATACTTCATCTCTCTTGCAGTTGTGAACCTTTGATGAAACTTGACTGCCAAACATTACTGAAATTGCCCCCCTAACATAACTGGCTGGATCCGGCCCTGACTCCACCTCCGACCTTTCCAAAATTTCCACTTCAAATCTGACCTTTCCAAAATTTTCAACTCCGACTCCTTAGCATACAGTGAATGAAGTTTGGCGGCCATGAATTTTGTTGCAACTAACACTCAGTGGAAATTGTGGTACACAGCAAGAAGTCTCTGTTTCAACAAAAGTTTTATAAGAAATTGTACCGATTCAACAGGAATTCCAACTTAGGAGTGTGATGTAAAAGCGATCCAATTGGACTTCCGGAGTCGGAAAAAATATCGACTCCGACCCCTGGTGTCGTTAGGAATCCGACTCCACNAAAAAGCCTCCGATTCCTTGCCACTCCGCAACCCTGAATTGGCATCGCGACAGCNATCAAGTAAAATTTTGCAAAACTGTTAGAACCCATGACAAAGCAAGTACCGAAATTCTTCGTGTCCTTCTATTAATGTATTAGGTCTAAAGAACTATTGAATTGTCTTTGCTAGTGAGAATTACTATAGCCTACTACAGGTTTTTAAAGGCGTTTTAGGGACCCGATTCGGGTCCCTAGAATAAAAGAAAATCGGGTCCCTAGAATGACAGAATTCGGGTCCCTACAGGTTCATATCGGGTATCTAATATTTTCCTTAAAAAAAACCTGGCCCACTATTAATGTTATTTTTGATGTATAATTGTAAAATTCGCAAAGCAACTGTGTGTTATGTGAATTGTTTGAGATCAGCCTGTGACCTTTTGAAAATTAGTTATAACCTTGGTAAAGGTTTGTGATGTAAAATACCAAATAAAGTATATCATTTTCTAGTCATAGTATTGCAAAGCTAGTGAGGCTCTTAATTAGCTATAATTTATCAGGGGGCCAGAACCAGGTTCCGCACCAGCACATTTTATTCCTCTCAAGGGCCCTGTTCCTGTTGTATTCCTTTCAAGAGTATTTCAGTTGGCAGACACATTCTCGTATCTACAATTAGAACAATAGCATTATTGATTAAATATATACTGACAATAGTCTCTTGTATCTGACAGCTTCAGCACTTGCAGTATCGTCTGCAGAAATTATCTTACGGCAAATATATTCAACTTAAATTTCAAAAATCTTGATAAACGATTTGATGAAATCTCTACAACAAGACGAAAAGTTAGGCAGGTTTACCAATAGCCTATACATCTGACACAATAAAGCCATGACTGCACTAGTTGAATGCTGAACCAGGCGTTTGTATTAGGCTACTAATTTTTACTTTGTCCTGATTTCCGGTCTGCATCTTGATTAAAAGCAGGTTCGTAACCAGCTTGAGACAACAGAGGGGGCGAAAAGTTTTCTGGGAGGGGCCCAAATTTTTAAACTATGTCCAATAGTTTTAAACTATGTCCAACGCATTTTCCCAAGGGGGCGAAAACATTTTTAGTGTTGGCTTCGCACCCAGTTACGGGCCTGATTAAGACTAATAAGTTCTCATTTTCGGAAATGTTGCGAAAAGAGCATATCTGTTACCGTTTGGGAAAACGTTGTACTACGCTTGAATAAGCACGATGACGTCATCGAATGAAAGTTCATGAAAATTGCCCCCCTCCGAATTGAAGAGCTGGTTGCGCCCCTGGATCTCTCTAATCGGTTGAGAAGTAGCTATTCGGGACACATGAGAAAATTTAGTTGGCTTTAATTGTATCCTAACAGGTGTAAATATGTATGCTCCACACCAAAACTGCCAACTAAAAAAGAGCAAGCTGGTTCAGTAACCATGGCGAACAAAGGACATTTTGGTATCGGATAAATTAGTATATAGACAAACGGGAAAAAGAAACAAGGTTTGCTAAAATAGATTCAAGAAACGCAAGTGCCTTCTTACATTAAAAATAAATTAAATTATGTGTTATGAAGATCAGCTTGAAATAGACAAAAGAAGACCCATAGGAACTTCGAAAAAGTCTTAATTAATTGGATGCATTCTGTTTGTATTCAGTGATCATTGCAGACACGCAAAACATCAAATAATGTAAACAAACGAAATAAACAACCAGAGTTCGTAATGTTCTTCTAAAAAGGAGGGTGTTACGACAAAACAAACACTCCTGCACAAATTGAGAACGGACGGGACCCTTAGCAAATGTAGATGTGCGAATAGTACCATTTCGGTTGGCTCTTGGAAATCTAAGGACACAAACGCGGAATAGGTGATGACACCTTCACCAACATGAATTTTTTTAATCCTTGACAATAGGAGCTGACGTGAGGTATACGTTAAAGGGCATTCAAAGAATATATAAATAATGTTTGGTCTTTATAGAACAACGTTGTCAAATCTGATTGCGTAGCGGCCATCGATATTGAGTTTACTGTGGCCTAAATGAAGCAAGCATAAGATTGCAATTGGGTGAGGGTTAGAACCATGAAACTGCCAAACATAACTTGAGTGGCTAAGAAACAAGATGGACACCTCAGAGTGCAATTGCCGAGAACTCAAGGAAAAAATCAATGGACAGAGAAATCCAAAGCTAAGGCCTTTGTGAAATAATAAATTGAAAAAATGAAACAGACAGAGGTTTTGTATTGTCCACCTTTTTCACTAAAATATTGATACATCTGCTCATTTGGAAAATAAGCAAACTATTCTACTAGGGAAACTAAGTTTTTTTAGGTGCTCGCTTAACGGGGTCAGTTGTTTTCGCATTGGGGCTAAAAACGGAATGCCAAAAACCAACATAAAACTAGTTATTATTGCTCAAACGTTTGAACATTGAAATTAGGTACAGCTTTGCCATCAACAGCTAACTCTTCAGCACATCTAATCTGTCTAAAAGTTTTCCTCGCAAATACTCCTTTTCAACAAGTGAAAACATGCAGGAAGTATTTATCAATGAAAAAAATAATATTGTTTTTTGCATAAAGGTCCTTGGATTCCATTAACAGTTTGGATACCTATTGACAAAGACGGACGTTGGGGAAAAACTGTAGAACTTGAGCCCAACAAAGAATTGCAGTCAACGGTCAGTAAGGTAAAGTGGCCAACACGAGAATTCAGCGTGTTCTACAGTCCGGAATACCCGGATAAAGGTAAGCGTTAAACTGTGAGGTGCATCACACTTTTTTGAAAAAATCATATTAGCTGTTGCTCGTTTGTGTTTACGTAACATATAAAGGGAAAGAAGATTATTAAATCAATCGTCTTGGAACGTTATTTACACATACCCAAAGAAAATATTCTTACTGCTCATGGATACAACAATGGCATTACAAAATTTAAACTACGTTGCCCAACAGCAGTGACATGCCACCGCAAAGTGGCCTACATCGTTTACTCTTTTCACTTACTCCTGATTACATTCATTAGAACAATTGCTTTTACAGCAGCTGTAGCTACATTTATACACTAGTTGTGTTGTACAACCAATTCATCGGTTGATAACTATAATGTGCATACTTCATTTGAAATCATTTTAAGTCTTATGAAACTCAATAAAATTACATTGATACTCTCTCTAATCTGAGGTATCTTACAATTTGAACATTTTCACAAACACACACATACAAAAGTTTATGAGTGCTGAACGTATTATATTACGGCTGTGTTAAGGCTCAATATTGTGTATGGTAATATTGCTATTCACACCACAAGCCTTAAAGAAAAAGCGTATTATTTTTACAAATTGGAAAACTTTAATCCGGATGGCGCTCAGATATCTTTAAGTAAATAGAAGCACTATAATAATCTACGAAATAACAGAAACAAGGCGATAAACAAGAAAAAGAAATACATTTAAAAACTCGCTGCTTTGAAATATACCCAGAGCGTGACACTCACCAAAAAAGCTTTTAAAAGTTTTTCTGACTTTTGTTTTTTGTAGCAATGGACGCAGAAAACATTAATTATGAAGAAGCTCAAGAGGTTTCTTTAGCCAAAAAAAGCACTGAAAATATTTGCACAATTGCGTTTGGTGCAGTGAATACCATGGCTCAGAAGCATGTTGTTCTGCTTGTGCTTTATGATCGTTTAGACTTTATTACAATGTTTGCGAAGCAAAAGTTGCTGTGTGAAACACTCGTTTTATTTGTACATTTGTTGATGTGCAGGATACAACTACAAAATATGGCGCCCAGCTGATTTCACTGAGACTAAAAAGTACCCCTTACTGATTTATGTGTAAGTAACATTTCTGTTTCTAGGTACTTAGTCTGTGCAAAGTTTGTTTTGTAGGCAAACTAGGTTCATATTGCATTTTTAAAGCAGGATATAAGCGTTGGCGTATGTATATTTGTTGCGCATACACGACTTCAAGGCAAATTTGTCTAAACACACAACCGTTTTCCGCGAATGAGAAACGATACCACTTAGTTGTGTTTGACTACACCGTGTTCTGCCGAGCTATTTATGGCCTTAAAACAGTAGGCTACGCTACTCCTGGCTATTTTTGAAAATGTTTCATTAACTTTTTAACAAGGATAAGAAAAACCGATAAACACTTTTTAAACACTGATTTCACTATAACGGTGTTCTTTGTGCATAAATTACCCTGTCATACGCTTAGAAAAAACTGACAAACTTTCATTTTTCCTTCTTTTTGCTTCTTTTCAGCTATTAAAAAACAGAAAATCTGGTTCTGAACAACGTAGTGCTTGCGAAAATTTGTTCTGCTAGTTCTTGAAGACTGATTGTACTGTACTTGCACTCAACAATATGGTATTGTTAACAGTCAAGTGTATCTGACTTAAGCATAGCCTTCACCATTTATCAAAGTAACGCAAGAGAAGCTGAACTAACTTCCTGTTTTTGAGCAAGTATTTTTGAACTCAACAAAAATTAGCATCGATGTAGTGGACAATATATTTCGAATACCGCACAAAAGCAAAAAAACAAAAATCCTGCATGAGGAAATGACATCAGTGCAAGCCGAATTTTGCAACAAGCATCAAAATCAAGTTCGATTTGTAAATTTATCTATTAAAAGATAAAATCTAATTCTGCATTCTGACGAGGATTTCAATTTTTGTAATTCGCGGGATTTCGTAAAACTGAAGCGAATTCTTCGTCTTACAAGCTCGGGAAACGTTGGTTACAGATATGCTGGACCGGAAAGTCAAGAAGTAACAGAAACCTGGGCGAGAAGTTTTTCCCAGACTTACATGGTTAGCCACAGGGATGTCATAGTGGCCTCAGTTGACGGTCGAGGAACGGCATTTTCAGGTCAGATTTTTGAAACGACTTTTTGAAAGACCCAAGGTTATGAATTGTTTGGTTCATGATTAGACCGGTCGAACTTTCTAGACGTATGGTCATGATATAAAAGAAAGTATCGACGAAAACCACTTGATTGATTTCAATATATGTCAGGATATTTTTCACTTTCTGAAACGCACATTCAATCAATGGAACAAGCAATGTTTCAAACGTCTTCCTTGGCCGCTGATGCTGACTATTGGGGTGACGAGCTCTTATTTTTCTTTAAACGTTGCGACTGCAAAGTACTGTTTGGTCAAACTTAGCGTCGTGTCCGCATGAAATGACAGCTCAATAACTAACTGACCGGAAATATTTGCTGCTCTTTGCTCGACACCGCTGTTTAAGTACTGTACGAGCGTACGGCCATGAAATGGATCTGTGATGCTAGAGTTTATCGGCTTTTGGTATATGTTACATTTACCATCACACTATCTTCTATTTTCTGCAAAAAAGTAAACCATGTTTTCGAATACATCAAAATCTTGTCTATGAAATTCTAACCGTCGTACCCCATTACTTACGTAAGTCAAGAGACTCTAACTCCCAAGGAAAAAGTCATTATGGAAACAAGGTGTGCAGGGTTGTAACCAAAGGAGCCCGCCTGGTACTGCCACCAGCACTCCAAAAGTGTGGGAGGTTTGAATGTTGGCTACCAGGGCCGGATTTACCAATACGCTGACGTATGTAGGACCTCAAGATCCAAGGGGGCGTCCAGCAAACTGTGGGACAAATAGGGTCAACTGCCGGTATATGATGAGTTCGATAAATATTCGGCAACAATTTATGCTTTAATTATTTATGAAGTTTAGTTCTATTTAGCTAATCAGCTTTCATCCTGATAACGCCAGAGTTTGCCAACGAGTTTCCATGAATCTCAATATGACCGTTGGTCAAGCTGCATGTCGACTACAGTGCCGTCGTACTCAAAGCACATTGGCTGCGTCCTGCGTTTGGTGAATCGTGTCGATTACTAGGTGTGAACCAGGCGATAAAACATGTGGTTGGTCGTGTTTCATATGTACGTGTCAGCTGGTTGCGGCCCTGACGTGGCTCAGGAGAATGGTCTTTTTCAAGATTCAAAAGAATTAAAAATGAATTAAAGGGTCGCAATGTTCCAGGATAGGTTTCCACACTAACCATTATTCGGTGCATTAAAAGTGACAAATTAGGCCAGGGTTTTTTAAGGCGTTTTATGGACCCGGTTCGGGTCCCTAGAATTGAAAATTGGATCCCTAGAGTCAGGGAAAATTGCCATCGGGTCCCTAGAATCAGAGAAAATCGGGTCCCTAGAATCAGAGAAATCGGGTCCCTACAGGTCCATACTGGGTATCTAACATTTTCCTTAAAAAAACTGATTTAGGCAAACAAATTTTAATGAATTCCTAGATGATTTTGTTATGAAAAAGGCCAGGACAAAACGTTTTTAATTGTTGCTAAATTCGATGATTGTAACTTTTTATTTCTTAATACATGTTTTAATAATGACAGCATAAGGGAAGTGTAAACCATCCTTGGGGCCTCGGAAAAGGATTAGCCAAGGGGCCTCGTATCACCTAATCCGTTCCTGTTGGCTACTGTTATCGTTTTTGGTAATATTCAAATGAATCCCATCGGGTTTGTCCCACAAATCATTTGCTCCTCAGCAGAGATTTGCTGCTAGTGCATTTTAGAACAGCTTTTTGCTTTACAAAGAAAGATCAAACTACTTCAACGTCGTGCATTTCATTTGCCTTTATTAAACTGTCGCACCCGAGTGAATTTAGGCTGCTGAATTTTGTTGAAAAATCACAATCTTCGCCTATGGAGAAATGATTATTGACGGAATGTTACCAACATATATGTGGCAATATAAATTTTTCACTGCACTGGCTTCTCATCCAGCGCAGCGTCACCGCCAATGATTTGAATGTAACAGATAGCACCAAATCTCAACGATTTGGCATTGTCGATGGCAGCAAGAACACTTGNACCTTTTGCGAAATGTTTGTATTCTTGTTTTTCAACCCTTGCATTGAATCACCTTTGCATCGTTTGAGATTAATCTGGAAAGCAATTGACCTTTTTTGTGCAACACAGCAAATATCTTACGAGTTTTCTAGCAGTTTTTATTTCCGGTTTTCACGGATAACAAGTACTGCATTAGAGCCAATAGAACAAAAATAAATTTTTGATGGAAAATAATTCGGAACCTGTATTTCCAAATAATGTTTGCGCTTCTAGATTGCGTCGGCAAATCTACTATAGTTCCAAAACCTTTATTTATCGTATCGCAGCAAATGATTACTAATAAATCTATGGGCATCGGAAGGGGTAGCAGGAGGCTTGACCCCCCTGGATTTTGAAAGTTGACATTTTCCTATGAAAGTTTCAGCACCAAAAAGTTGCTTTCTTAGTTTCGAGTCGGCAAAATGAAATTTCACCACTGCTGGCTCCCCTGGAAAAAAATCCTTCCNACGCCNATGAATAAACCTGCACAAATCAACTCCACAAAATAAATTTAAGCGAGATGAAACCTTTAAAGCAACCACCTTTTATATAAAACTTGAGACCACTTTCTCCCATGCGAAGTTCATACTGATATGGGTATAAACTGTCTGGAACAAATACAGCTGAAAATTCGAATTTTTGAGAAAACATTGAAAATGATCCATACAAAATTTTATCATAAATGCTTTTCAAACATCTGATCATAATGCATACCAGGGCTATCTACTTGCTCTCGTCCTGCTATTTCAAAGTTTACTTTGGAAGGGCAGGCAGGCCAACAATGACTGACGAGTTTTTGGCTTTGCAAACAACTGTTTTGCTTACTCATCTGTGTTGTTATTTTTAGTCAAAATCCAAGACTGCTTACTCTGTTTTTGTTCCAAAAGATAACTTTCAAAGCAGTTAACTTTTCTTCAGGTTGGAAGTTTATGAGGCAAGTGTACAAAAAACTTGGACAGAACGAACCTGTTGATCAAACTGACTTTGCGAAGTATCTCATTGAAACTTACGATTATATTGATTCTTCAAAAGTTGCCATTTGGGGTTGGGTAAGTTTCAACTAAACGTGAATTAAAAGAACAAAGCTTTTTAAAAGCGTTGTAAAAAAGCAAGTCGTTGTTGTTGTTAGATTATTGGAGCATACTGTACTTTCTTATGTGAAGCACAAGTTACCTTGCAGTCTTCGCTCAAATTGTCAGCGACAGTTAATAAAACTGAAGAGGCAGCTATTACTTACGAATAATCAAGTCCGCAATCAGGGGCTGGGCAACCGCACAATTGCCCACCCCCCGAAATTTTCAAAATAAAATCATGTTTAGTTGCTAGGTATAACAAGTTACAATCATTCAGCTGATTGTGGCCCAGCGAATGATTTGTTATAAAGTGCCAAAAAGAAGTGCTGAAACGATCTGTTAATGGCCGCAGATAGCTCATCTATAATTTTTGAAATATCATTTGCCAAACACCAACACTGGTGTAGCGGAATGTCAACGAATGCTGTGTACACACTGAGTCACTGCTTTATTTCACTTTTTACTGTAAAGTCAAATCAAATGTCCTGATGCTGCTTTGTTTGCAAAACTTTCCACTATCTTCATTATAACAGGCCATACTTTATTTGTAAATTACCAGGAAATACTTCTTATTCATATGTGCAGTATCTGTTCATAAAATTGAACATTTTACGGTTTTTAGTCTTATGGCGGTTATGCAACTACTCACACCCTTGCCTACGATGGAGGAAAAACATTTAAATGCGGGGTTGCTGTAGCTCCTGTTGCAGACTGGCTTTGGTATGGTAAGTGTTAATTTTACAAAAGCGAATAAATGAATGAAGAAATGCAAGTTTGAAATCTTACAGACCAGTGGAAATTCGAGACTGCGTTTTTTCCTATAGTGAAACCAAAGGTAGATTACAAAACGGTCTCCACTGCGTTTTTGGAGTGGACATTCATCAAACCAGTATTAAGCACAAAAATTAAATTTGTTTTGCTGTTCGTTGATCGCTGGAAATAAACGTTGACAATTGTTATCATGCGGACTGAAAGCCAGGTTTAATTTTTTTAGATTGCCTTATTTAGTTTACTTTTGCGACATTGTAGTTCCCATTTTTATCACATTGCACCATTTTGTCATTGTGTAGAAGGTGCAGGGGGATCTGCATTTCAAAGTGTGTAGTATCTGTAACAAAACAAGCAGTTGCAGACATGGGTGTCGAAAGGTGGGTGCAGGGCGTGCCTTTCCCCCTAGATTTTGAAATTTGATATTTTTCTGTTTTCAGCATCAAGACACCACAAGGGTGACAAGCCGAATCTGATCGCTATTAACTTTTCAGTAGAAAAATATATTTTTCTTAGTTTCGAGTTGATAAAATGAAATTTCACCACTTTTGGTCATTCCCTGAAAAAATACTTTTGACCACTACCTAGAAAAATCTACTATTGCCCACCCCATGGAAGAAAACCTTCCGACGCCCATGGTTTCAGACAGATGGTGGGCATAATTTCAGCCAACATTTTTGTAAGTACCTACAAGGTTTCTTTGTTGTGAGCTATATGATTCTCACTATACCTTTCTCGTGTTCTCATGTTCGTCCCAACTTCACAAAATGGATAATATCTTGAGAAATGTTTTTACCAAGTTTGGTGCATCTACTCATCGTGATGTAACTTCACCTGAAATCGGACTTAATAGTTGGAGTGAAAAAATAGTCACCCAGAACAGTGCCAGTGCCCGCAAACACGATTGGTGCAACCGACGGAATAAATGAAACGAATCAATGTAAGCACAAATGAGCAATTTGCATGAAGGAAAAAATAAATGAAACAGACACTACAAAAGTTTAACACCCATCGAATCCCGGAGATTTCACTATACTGACAGAAGTCAACCGTTTGCTACAATTCACAAATCGCAGAAGCAACATCAAAATACTAGACAACTGCAGAGTGCATCTTATCAATTTACTTTTTGCACATGTGTGATATCACTAAGACATACTACAGGGGAAACGTGCTACAGGGGAAAATCCGCTTTATCCTCCTGGCAAAAATTGTTGTGACTGTTTCAAAGAGGCCGAGTCATATTTGTCGAGTCACCAGCTCTTCGAGTCAGAGCCATTATAAAATTCTTTCGAGTTAAGTCAGAGTTGAGTGATGATCTGGTCGAGTCGAGTCATAAGAACTGTCAAGTTACCTCGAGCCATTGGTTTGCAAGCTCAAGTCAAGGTTGAGTCCACGAAAGTTAACCATTTTTTTACGTATTTGATTAATTAAAAAGTGGTGCCAACTAGCTACAAAGTGGTGCTCAATGTTGTTTCAGAACTTTTGTTTACCAGGCTACTTAAATCTAAGGATTTGGTGAAAGCCGTTTTTCTTAGCTTTCATTTCATTTTTGTCCTTCACTCTGAGTCAGTTCTACAAGCCTAGCCTCACTCTTCTGAAGGAAATATACTGATTTGTCCTGCATTTGCCCTAAAAAAGACCCATAGTAAAAGTATGATGCCAGATAGCCACGATCATGATATGTAAATTCTGCGCTAAAATACGATAATGTGTCTAATATAATGTGTGCTGCTGGCCCCTCAGAGAAAAGCAAAGTATTAGCTCTACATCAGTGTCAGGTGGAATCCTGATCCTGAAAAGCTACAGTAACATAGCACCACTAGGAGACACAGTCGCAACCGAAAGTTTGCGCCAATATTAATCATGGGTCACTAAAGCAAATAAAGGTCATTCCTTCATGTGCAAACTAACTCTGTTTGTCAATAAGATATTTGGAGGTTTTGTAAAAATGACTCTGACTCAAGTCACAAGTCATTCACTGTAACTCGAGTCGAGTCGACTCATTCGATAAAAAAACGTGACTTGTGTCGAGCCATCACAACATCGTTTCTCAACGTGGTTCGAGTCACTAAAAACCGTGACTCGAGTCGAATCATTGACTCGAGTCACGCCATAACCATAGGCGTCCGCAGAAATTTTTCCAGTGGGGCAATTTGCTTATCATTTTCAGGTTGCAAATGGATGTTCACCAAACGCTTTACCCTTTCTACATCACAAAATATGCCTCATGTCACGGCAACAATCACAAAAATGCGCTTCGTTGGCAGCAATAGTGGGGTATATTACGACAATTTACAATTTTACACGAAGGACTATCTGCAGATTTTCAGAGCAGGGTTTTTTATTTCAAGAAAGCATTGCCATGGTTTTTAAAGAAAAAAGCATTGCCATGGTCTTCAACGAAACCACAAGATATGATTTTATTTTGCCTAGCACGCAGCGTCACTTTGAAACAAGTTTCCAACGTCTGGAATCTCGTCCAAAGCGATCAATGAAACCTTGCTGGTCTTTGCTACTTTTTTCACGGCGAACGCTCATCATACTCAAACCGGACAAGTAGAACTGCATGTTAACACGACTACGGGCAACTTACTAAAATTAGAACAGCACGCAGGTTTTAAAAGTTGAGCAGTGAGCAGATGAATTATGAAAAGTCGTCACAGCAAATGTAGCTTTTCACCCAGTATTCACTCAGAAGTCAGAACTAAACTAGTATGATGTATTCCCACAAGCCTGCATGGACGTATTCTAACAAGCCACGTAGTTTTGTGCTGTGTAAAAAAATCCTGCATAAGCGTAAGTTGACTAAACCAGGGGTGCACCCAGCATGGCAGCCACACGCATTGTAGGTAGTACATATTTCGAGTCTATGATTCGAATTCTCGTTATTTTATCGATTAGATTAGAAGCGTTGAGATTTTCTTCCACACTAGTGATTCGAAACCGCATTTTTGATAATAATATAAGTATGAAATAAAACAATGCAAGGTTATAATAATTTTATCATTAAATCATATTTTGAAGCGTAAATTGTAACTGAAGTAGACAAATGTAATATACGCGGTCCCCGGTAGCAACAGTAAAAGGTTTGAAATTATTTTTGTGNGCAGTTAACTTCTACAGACCGGCTATACCGAATATTGCGTTAATTGCTGCACCTCCGAACAGACNTTTGCAAGGGAAGAAATACCCCTTTGTACCCCTGACTTTCTCCAAGGAGGCGAGTGATGCTTCCACAAATCTGAAACTTGCTCTTTGCAATCATGATACTCTAGCGCACCTATATTCGGACGCAGAAATATTGTTCGCTTCTGATGCTTCGGATTTTGGCTATGGAGCAGCCTAATGCAGAAGATTGGCACCATCTGGCGTCCACTAGCGTCCTTTTCCAAAATCTTTTCGCCAGCTCAACGCAAGTATTAAACTTTTTCCAGGGAATTGGTGGGGCTGTATCTTGCGGTAAAACATTTTCGACGCTATTTCGAAGGAAATCCTGACATGATTATATCTTGCGATCACAAACCACTGGGAAAAGCTTTTTGCTTCACCAAATTATTAGCATGACAATGTAAGAGAGTGTCATTACCTCAGTGAAATTGCATCGCTCTGTACAAACTTAAAGTACATCAAACGTGTGAAATTGAAGTGGTGGATGCCCTATATCGCGTAGAAATTGACGATATTTTTTAAGATGTCGCTCAGATTGACTGGAATGATTTTGCAGAAACTCAACAAAACCACTTTGCTTTGAAACGCCACTTAGATAAAGCCAACACTGCTAACGTCATTACTCATGAATGGCAAGGTTTTGAACGGATTTTTGGCGTTTCACGTGATGGTGTGCCGCCTTCGCTGATTCCCTGCGGATTTCGACGCAACATTTTTGATCATTGTCACAACTTGGCACACTCCGGTGTTAGTGCTACTATCAAGTTCATTTTTGAAACGTGCACTTGGCCAATCATGAAAAAAGATTGCACAATGTGGGTACAACCTTGTGTAGCGTGCCAGCAAACGAAAGTCCGGCCATATCAACACTACCCGCTCACGAGGAAGCATTTGTCAGAAATCCACATCGACTTGATTGGGCCCTTGCTTGAATCGGAAGGCAATCGTTACATTCTGATGTACTAATCGGTTTACATGCTGTTTCGCAGCCACTGCTAATATTTGCGTGCTTGGTATCTAATTGTGGTGCCCGCTTATGTACGTCACTGACTAAGCGAAGATCTTTTTGAGCAATCATTGTCAGGAACTTATGAAGCTCCTTCTTGGCACTGCTCATTCCAAGTCCAGCCTTTATCGTCCTCAAGCAAATTCGCAAACAGAAGGGTTTAATTTAACTGTGAAAAATGCTTTGAAGTCTCAGTTGAATGCAACACCGCCAACTGGATTCACAGCTTGCCTATTGTGATTTTGGCCTTGCGGGACTTTGTGTCGCGATTAGTTTGATGGGGCGGCAGTAATGATGTAGTATGATATGACGTTACGTTTACCAAATCAGTTTTATCGGACTTCCATTCCTTGACAAGACAATCCGCGAGCTGCAGTGTTCAGACATCAAGAGAATATGGCTTCTTATCGATACGTTTCTAAAGCTTTCCAACAAATTAAAAGGTGCACACGAATCGCCGTTTACTCACGTGTTTGTATGTCATGTTGTCTAATTAACAAAAGAGGCACTCCCTAGGCCTAGGTGGACCATGGACGGGTTCCTGTAAAGCAGTGGTTCTCAACCTGGGGTTCGCAAACCCCCAGGGGTTCACTGGAAGATTTCCAGGAGTAGCCTACTGAGATGGCAGTTGGGTTTTCGTGTATTGCTACTTTTTAATATCCTATGCCAGAGGAAAATGTGTGCCGATTGAAATCTCTGCGTAGATTTTTCCTGATCTGGCGTATTGCTGCTAACTGGGGGTTTGGGTTGGTTGTTTTATGACTCGGGGTACTTAACGGGAAAAGGTTGAGAACCCCTGCTGCAAAGTGTTGCGTCAGGGTCCAAAAACTTACACTATTGATTGGAAAGGTAGGGCTTACACAGTGAGCATTGACCGTTTGCAGCTGACTTAAGCCGCGATAAGCACTGGCGTAACTGACGGGTGAGCAAGGGGGAGAGCTGCCCTCCTGGCAATCAATAATAAAAAAACTGGGCCCCTTGTAGTTGACATTTTGATATTTAGTATTCTTTAGGTTGCTCTTTTTTGAGTTTTTCGGGGTGTTTTCGTTATATTTTAGTTAGTATGGACAACCACGGCATTCAGATTCACTATCATTTCGTAACTTTTTCTGAGTGTTGGCTATTGACCCCCCTACTGTGACCAGTGGGCCCCCTTCAACTAAGCTCTGCCCCCACTGGCTCAAACCTCTAGTTACGCCACTGGCGATAAGCCTGTGACTGCTTGTGGTTTTTCTCGTTCTGCATGCAACAATCAAAGTGTTACTTCTGCATGCGCAAGTGTGGCAAGTTGTCTTCCATGGATCCGCATTCTTCAACTTTTTCTTCGTCTGGTGTTTCGCAAAATGCGACCAATATCTCACAATCTGCCACGCGGCGTTGCTCCGTGCCGATCGGGTTCCCGCTTGCGGTTCGCAGGCTTGCATATTTCAGCCCACGATCGGCGGATTCCTCTTTTCCTGTCCATTTATGTCATTTTTGTGTTTGTGTGTCGTTCTTGCTTCGCTCTTCGGGATCTCGAAAGTCTTTTCTTTATTCGCGTCTGAAACTGGTTCGCAAGGAAGCTTTCAATACTCATTTTGGTCCAGATTGACAACCCTTTCATTTGCAAATCCTTCATTCTGGCGTTTACTATTCGTGGAATGATTGTCCTTCTGATGACAAAACGTGTGTATATTCTCGTCTCATCTGCACTTCGACTCAAAGCACTATCAAATTCNTANGTTGCCGTTGGATAACCGTTCTGCTGAAGTAAATTATGTAACTGATCTTTATGCCCTCAACTGTTTGTTGTTGGCACCTGTGACTGGCTTTCAATGATGTTTTGGATCGTTCCTCCTGTGCCATCAAAGACACAGATGCTCAAGTTCACGACTTGTTTTGAGGTTTGGTTATCTTTTACAGGCTCTATGTATTTTCGATGAACCCTGTCGTTGTGAGGTTTTGCAATTCCTCCTTGCCTCACCAGCAGCTGCTACCATTCAACACAGCATTCTAACAACCCATGGCCTGTACGAAAGATACGGTAACACTCTTACGTTATCTGCAGTATGGCTCGAAGTTTGGTCTTCAACCGCTTTTCGCTTATCAGGATCGGACTTGCGGGAGAGTGTTTGTACTGCTGTACTGGGGTAACATCGTTATTCTTGGTCCGCTTTCTCTCGAGAGATATCAAATTCATCGAGTTCAGCGCTTCAACATTCAAGGTAGAATTTGCCATTACGTGGACTACTCACTGCAATATAGTTCTGCACATATGCGACAGTTTGTGATGTCATTAGCAACGACTCGTCGAATCACCGATTTGACTATCTACGCTAGCACGGCTTTAAACTCTGGAAGATCTTACAGGCAGCAAACATACTTTTCTGTTTTCTGTCTGACAATCTTCTTTCAACACCTCCTTAACGTCGGCGAATTTCGACACCACCACACAGAAAATCGGGAAGACGTTTTTCCAATAGTTTTCTCCGTCCTCTCATGTCCATGGAAGACTCTATCCTCAACTATACCTTAATCCTTCACACACTTCTCCCCGTATCTTGCTCTCTGCCGTTTGTGTATTCGTTTCCGTCCTCCGGTCCGAGCATTTTGTTTTTGTGCTGCACAACGGTTCTATCAATTACGTAATCGCATAACACAGCTTCTCAAATACTCGGCATCTCAGGGGGAGNTTGACTCTGCAGTCCNACCTGAAGTGGTGGAGTTAGAGCCTGTCCCGCGCAGTGCTCGTGTAACTTTAGTTGGGNCCGAGGTTGTTGAAACGCAACAGCTGCATGAAGCCTAAATGTTTCGCTAACCTCATGTCGGTTTTCGTTTAGTGCTGCAGTTTTCTCTGACCAGACCGGTTGTGTTGTTATAATCACCATGTACGGGTTTCNAACATAATCGCATGCATTGTCTTTTCTTGCTATTTGCTCTCTTTCTGCTTGGTATTTTATGCCTGTTACGTGTTGATAGTTTTGCGTTTTTTTTGTGCTTCATTGGTCTATCGACGGTCGGGCAGTTCTTTTCGTTGCTGCATTCGCCGTCTAACTTAAACTGCCACACTGATTTTTTGCTGCCGCAGTACGGAGACGTTTTTTCACGGCTATATAGCAGCGTGGAGTGTCTCTTGTGTATGTTATTGTGTTTTAGGTTTACAAAAATAAAAGAAAAACATACCTACAGCGAAAACCTCTTCACCAAGTTAAACTTGGTACACGCCGATTTATGCTCTGCGTGGCAGCGCTCGCGAGCCTATTCACGCCTATTTCTCGATGGGAGGAATTCTTACAAAGTGGATACTTTTGCGTTATAACATTTTGTACATTCTTGCTATGTGATTGGATTTCAGACAATATTCCATTCATCATTCAATGCAATGTACGTATTAGCGAACAGTCTAACAGTTGGCATGATCAGTCTGCTAACATACATCATGGCCAGCTGTCGCTGTTTCCGGTCACTCTGCTGAACACTATGCGCTGTTGTTCGCCATCATTCTATACCGGACTGTTTAACTTTACGTTGCTTCAAGCCCGTAGCCAGATTTTGAGGGGCAAAGTACAGTTTTAAGGAGGCCAGATGTTTGTTTGTATTTTGTGTTTAAACCAATTTTTCTAAGCACAACAAGTTTTGGGGGGCACAAAAATTTGGGGAGGCACTGCTACCGAAAGCACCCGTAGATAGGGCCTGCATTGTTCTAACTTCACATTTAACTGTTATGAAGAACTTGTTGTATGTCTGAATATAATGAAAGGAGTGGAGGCAATCAAGCTTAGAGTGCTGCTGAAGAGTTACCAACGGACAAACTTTCACTTTGTTTTGGTTTGGCAATCTCAAGACGTCAGGTCGCTTATTGGGAAGACTGACCCGTGCTCTTGAAGCAACTAGGTTGAACAACTACTTTAAGCGAGCAACAGAGTTTTGTTTAGGACACCGCCTCTCAAAGCACAAAGTGACAAGGTATTCTAGACATTGTGGGGGGTCACAGCTTCCTTGACCCCCTGGCTACTCCTATGCTCACAACCAACATAGACCCTAAACGTGTATTGATTTCTTCGCAACAGATTGGACTTCCTCTGCGCTTGGAGCAAACAAGGCGGCAGTATGTACCAGTTTAAGTGACCTTGCTATAAGATCTGGCAAAAGCGCAAATCTTCTGACAGATCGTAATTTTGGCAATAGACGTTGTGGGCATGTAAGGCTACAACCAACAAGCTGGTTTTTACATGTGTAAAGAGCAAAATCGGTTGGATGCACGCTCGCTAGAGAGTACACATGTTTTTATGCAGATGCAATATACACAGAAAGACACATGCAGAAACCATCAGACAACCCAGATGGCTACAAGGTACGTGTGAGGATTGAGTTCAGTAAACATGGTAGTGTTATTTATTTTACGCAGTGGTGAAAACTAATATCAGGATCGGACGTGATTTGCTGTTTCATTCTTCTTTTCAGACTTTAACAACATTCTTTTCCCTCACGGATAACCTCGTGAAAGCGTAGAAAATTCAAATGATACGTAGCGAAGTTCAAATAGCCCCATTTCTGTTGAAAATACAACAAAACAAGAAACTGGCTGTCTTTATTAAACTCGGAGCACGACTGGAATATATCTGTTTAGAATAACAACTAAAAGAAGGTTCCGAGTTGAGTGTAACCACCTAAGTGTTCAATGATGATTAAACAAAGGCTTGTTACGACAGTTGTTTCACTTATTGTTTTTACACCTCTTACGTCATCATAATCTTTCAATTTACTGTATACCGCCTACTGAGTAATCTATATATTATTATTCATTTATCTAACGACAACTAATCTATGGTTCTCTTGCGAATACTTTTTCATTGGTATTTTACACTTTCAATCCTAATACAGAACGGATCAACGATAAGAGGACGCAATTTGGAAAGTTTGAAAAATGTTTCCTATTCATTGATTCACGGCATTGCAGACGACAACGTTCACTTTCAGAATGCGGCAGAAATATCAAAAGCGCTTGTTGAAGCAAACGTGAAATTCGACAACTTTGTGAGTTATACTGTGTTGGCATCAGGGATATCTAGAAACTCCTAGATATCCCTGGTTGGCATGTTTAAGTGGAGTTGTACCTTTTCTTATATCCATCTATTTCTTCAACCGTTAACCAACTGAAGTATTTGAAGTTCTTGTGTTGTGATCAACTTGGTGCCGGGGGAATACGTTTTCTTGGGTTATTTTTATTTTTTGCAGGTGATTCATCAGATGCATGGTTTAGAAATAACCCGCTTTTCCATAAAAATATAAAACCTTACAAACTTAAAAATGTAGCTTATTTTTCTGCTTTGCAGTTTTACCCAAATCAAGCTCATTCGCTCAACTCCGGCTCTTCTCTTAGACATGTCTACCAACAGCTGGACCTACGCCTTTCCCATTGTTTGGGCAAAACAGATTCACCTTATGAAGGTTGAAGGAAACTGGCCGCGTTTCAACCTTGCCTTGATCACATTGACTTTGACAGCATGTCTGCTATTTAAACTACCAGGGTGACACAAAAAAACGGTCACCACCTAAACTTAAATAACGTTTGAAATAATTAATCAATTCTTTTTATTTTTCATATTTACCAAGTAGAATTAATGTTCTAGGGGTCTACCAAATTTGACCTTCGAGATGCAATGGACTAAGATATTTATAGTTGAGGCATATTTTCGGCAGAAGTCTATCCACGCAGCTGTGCCAGACTTTC
>JGI24158J21664_10000908_pt1 | contig 30547 bp, 20 predicted proteins | sample Ectturendosymbi3_FD_21664 | JGI IMG/M metagenome (IMG submission 21664)
GTGCAGGCTAGTTAATCTTGCCTTTACCCGTATTTTACTCATGAAAACCAACATGAAGAACGTCTCAACGAAAGTTCCTCCGCCCTCCGAACTGCCTGAAAGAACATGCGGTCCCTAACATTAACAACAGTAAATGGCTTGAGAACCTTGTTGATTTGGTTTGAACTGCTGCTCACACGCAAAAAGAAGACTGTCCTTCCCCAATCTGAAAACGGCTTCAGACGTTCTGTGTGATAAATCAAACGTAACAATAGTCTATTCTCAACGCCATAGAAAGAAAATCCTCATTGTGATTCATCTCAACGCACCGTATTTCACATATTTTCTGAGGTACACTCATTCTTCTGCAGAATGTTTTGTTAATAACGACATGGCAAAAAGCTTGAGTTGAACAAAAACAAATAGCCTACGTATTAGTGTACTTGAAATTCTAACCGAAACGCCGTGCCGGCAACGATTCTTTTACCGGAACGGCGTTCCGGGCCGTTCCGGCTTACTTTCACCTCTGGTTGTAGTACGTCTGCTTTGACCTAAACGTTGTGAGTTGATGCATATTTATCACTCTGTTCTCGCAGTCCTACCTGGACTTTAAAACATTGAAACGTTAATGACGTTGACACTGCTGATATTTTCATGTTAATGATGTTAATGATGTTGACACTGCTGATATTTTTTTATTTTCAAAATATCGAATATATCTCCGCGTATGCCTCGCATACTACCACTGACAAGACCACGTTAGATGCTAGTAAATTATTTGAAAGTTCAATATGTGTTTGATTCCAGCTGATGGTGTGAACAACCCAAAGATGCAAGAATTTATTTTTGTTCACTTCAGATTACACGCAATAGCACGTGTCTAATGACACCGTTTATTGCGAAAAGCATTTATTGAATGGGAGTTGTTGATTTTTAATGGGAGTTGTTGATTGAGAAGAGTACTCTGCTTGAACATTCGCGCAACTGACAGCTATATAACCTACGCAGGGTTTTCGTCAGAGTCAGTCATAGTCTTTTTTATCACTGTCTGTCTAAATAAGTTTTGTTTCATTATTCTCATTCACTTTTCCTTCGTCTGTTGTTGTCCATCACAGGAGAGAACAATCGCACAAACGTAATATATCTCCGGTAATCTTCTAACAAACAATTTCTTCTCTTGTTCGCGCATCAAAATCTGCTCTTTTGAGAAAGTTTCTTGAAACTTTTTTCAGATTGCGACTGGCAAGCTCGAAGAGCTACACGATTAAGAAAAACCCCGCGACGCCGAGGAATCACCCGCTGTTGCATTAACAATTGCTCCATGGACTACATTTACAGGTGCTTTACCCAGAAACAGAGTAAATTTTTGCCTGACTTGTTTACGACCGCCTGCTTCAGCCCTTCAACTTCTCACCCGTAACCTTTGCTTGCATATTTCAGGATTGATGATGCGTAATTTCACGTGAAATTGATTTCCTATTAAGAATTTGCTGATCGATTCCTTGCTTATCCCACTGCGGAGAGTACTTACTCGCCTAAATTTTGTGCAGGTTTTGTGAGCGTCCTGTGGAGAGAGCGCGACGCCTCTTGCTTGAAAGGTATCCAAGATACAGCAAATATTTTGATAAGGTACATTCCTGCAGCCTAATTTGAAATGCTTGTGCCGTGAAAGTTCTGTGTTGCTTTCTGATTATTTTTTGGGTCGTTTACACCTTTTTGAGTAAAGCCAGTTTTGCGTTTTATAGCCTGCTCTTAAAAAAGTACATGAAGAACGAACGAAGTCTCTAACTAACTAAAAAACTTAAGAAAGGCCAGCTTAGAAACATGAAAGGCTACATACAGAAACACTTACATGCAGCTGCCAATGCATATGGTCTTGCATTTTGTTTTCTGCATTATTTCAGTTTATTTTATGGCAGTCTCAGTTTAAACACACACAAAAAACATTTTTCTTTGATTCATCCAAAAGTTAAACTTGTTTCGAAAATACACACTCAAGAACGAGTTCAAATCTCACACTGACGAGCTTTTCTATGTTCACCAGTTTTAAGAAGCTGCGGTGACAGGCTAAAACTTTTATGAGTGGACTTTTTAGCTCAGTTCTATAAGAACGCCTCAAAAGTGAAACTGCACGTTAAAACTGAGATGATGCTGTTATGTTTTTTTTAGGTAAAGTGGCAACAAAAGCACAACAATACTGGGACAACCGCGAACTCTTCTTCATCTGAGGAAGAACAACCGCCCTTGCCGAACGAGGCGAGGCGAAGATTTCGGCATTCGTCGTGCGTAGAACGAAGCGATTCATCTTCACCTGAGGCCACTGATCTTCAAAGATTGGACCAAGCGGCGCTTGTCGATCGTTACCGCAGCTTGCTGTGCTTGAGAGGGAGGAGGGAAAGAAAGTTCGACTTTTTGAAAGAAGTATTGAAGTTGGCGAACGTTCTTCGACAAGAATACAAACCAGAAAGATCGCCTGTACGTGGTTCTGACGCTACAGACTCCCCCATCGTCACTGCTGAGGTCGAACCATTCTCTCCAGCGTCTCCTCGATGATTTCTGGGACTTTCGAAAGTACGTCTGAAGCGAGGAACGACTCAAAAATTTCATTTTTGGCACCAACCATGTGTAAAGGATTGTGGCGTTGTAGCAGACGTCCCGGTGTCAAGCGAAATTTCTGACTTCAAGCCATGCGTGCATGCACAGAATAATAATCTGCATATCAAATACACTGAGAAAACTGATGACTAGGGCTTAGGGCAGTGGTTCTCAAACTTTCATGAGCCGTGGCCCTCTTCTAAATTTAACTGGGGAATACTTAATATATCGTGACACTTGGGTTATGCAATATCACGGCAAAGCTCCCTAGTGAAGGCCTCTGCCCGTGGCCCCCAAAGGGTCCGAGGGCCCCGTTTGCGAAATCCTGGCTTAGGCTTTAGTGTTTAGGTAAGTGTGTCGGGTTAGGGTTTGGGTTAGAAAAAGAAATAGAGTTGAAGTCTAAGACTATGTCCAATATTTTTCAGTGGTTACAATTATTCCCATACTGTAGCTTGTTGTGGGTATCTGACATCTAACCAAAAAGTTTTAATTGACACAACACACATAAAAAATATCGCCAAACTTTATTCCTTTGCTCTGAGAAGCAAAATATCTGACCAAGAGTTATAGGTCAGAAATTTCGCTTGACACCGGTTGACAAGTGAAAACTGTAACCTAAATGCAAAATTATGTTTAACAACCAGTTTGGTATATTTTCCTAAACGAAATGGTGACAATAATTTGTTGCTTCTATACAGTGACAAAGCACGCATACATGCTCTGTCACTGTCGCCTGTCTTAACCGCTTAAGAATCTTGAGATGTATACAGCTTTCCAAAACTCTACAACTATATCATAAGTGTGCTTGACTTTCCTCAATTCTTGTTATGTTTTGCTTTCTTTCAATTGATATCAATAGCTGCGGCTATGTACCGGTGTCAGTACTTTTTAATTTTTAATTTAACCTAATTTAAATCTTGAGCAATTCCCATTTTTACTGCATCGAAGCGCTTAGCTTTTCTGCTGTATTAAAAAAAACAGATCTGTAAATCACTATATATTTACGAACTTCTAAATACTGTACAAGCCAATAACTGTGCTTCCCGTTTTTGTATATTTTGAAGCAATTAAAGCTATAAGAAATATTTTACGTTTTGCAGTACTTTATCTTCACCAATGCCGACTTATACATCAAATCATGACAGTTTTGCCATATTTCCGATGAAGCTTAAGGTTCTGCTACACACTTATTTTCATTTATACTTTTAAGTGATTTTTTAAAGGTGCCATTTAATGCCAGGTTGAATTAATGGCTCTCATTTGCTTTTTTAAACCAGTGATCCGCTAACCTAACTTTATACACTCACGAACCCATATAGATGTTAAATGAGACATGATCTGATTCCGATTTTTACTATGCTGCATTGCCTGCTATCACGGTGGCTTGCCAAAGATTATGAAAAATCTAATGCATCATATTGTGCTTTGTGAAAGATCTAACTTAAGTAGCATACACAATGAGAGCTTATGCTCTAAACTGCTTAATGCAAGCTCGTAAAACTTTCGCATCAAGTCACCATATACGCTGGAAAGCAGGGTTGTCATGTCCAGATAGACCAAAAACGCCGATTCCCTTGTCGAAACACGCCAGATAGCTTCAATAAATGCCAAACAAGCCAAAACGGGCCGAAGAAGTTCAAGTTTAAGATCAAAGCAGCGAGGTTTTGAAAAAATATCAAACAACGTTTTTTTTGCCAACGTCATTAAAAATGCCAAAGTCATGCAAAACTATGAAGTGCATGCCACACCGCATTTTCTGTTGCCAAACCATTTTTAAAAAGACTAATAAATCTATGGAATTTATTATTGTAAACATCGCAACCCTGCTAGAAAATGGAAGACAATGCCTACATGCTGCCAAAAATCTTTATCAGCCAAATGCCTTATAACCTCAAAAAGCATTGTGATGTGACATACATTGTTCTATTGCGCGGGAAGAAATATGCGACAAAGCCACCCCACGCGAAAGACCTATAGGCTACCGTCGATCAGACTTACATGGCGCATGTGCGTATTTCAAGAAACGTACCATAGTTTTGACTTTTAGAAGCGCTTCATGGAACCCCTGGGATGGGTTCATATGCACCCCAGGGGATTCACGCAACCCTGTTAAGTACCCCCTGGGCTAAACCAACTTACTGATGAACAGCGAGTTTCAAGGTATCGTGTTACAGCTGAAAGTCACAGATTTACCGCTGTTCTGACAACAGCAACGCACACAGCAAGAGCAATTTTACCAGTAAATATCGACTCCCAAATTGTCGAACAGTGACGAGTGAACTGCAATACGTTCAGCAGTTACCCCCTGAGATTTTTATATGCTGTTGCCTCAAACGTTCATTTGTTCTGCGCGTACTTGATTTCATGAGAAAGTTTCAGTGTTGCTGAGGTGCGAATTGCTGTTTGAGGAACAGTGTACAGACGTAAACCATGCTTTTGTTATTCGCCTTATCTTAACTAAATCATTTTTTCAGCAAACCTACAATTTGACCAAAAGAACAGGTTTCATCTCAGTTTCAATTTTTGCAGCAAAAGTGTTGGAAGTATTTTTTTAAATCAGTAATCCTATATTCTGTTAGCATAGCCTGCGTTCCCTACTTGAAGTTGTCTGTTTGAGTTAGGCGAGCAAGTTTACTGTTTAGCAGGTGTTGCCCCCAAAAATGAAAACCTTTTCAAATCGATGATCTATACATTCCGTTGCATTAAATGCTGTTTTCAGTGCACTGTGCTATTTCTTCTTTGTTTCGGCACTAGCGCAAGGTACGAAACAGTAAGGGTACTTTGTGCTTCAGCTTTTCTGTCGCTTGTACAAAACGGAACCGATATTACACAGCATATTCCTTGCATCATTTTGGTACCAAACGAAGCAGAGCCAAATATGCTGAAATGGCGTATATGGGTTGTTCACCAACAAGTTCCAAATTTTGTAATACACGTCTTGTGCCTGTACAAGTGTCATGAATTATCTGCAGCGCCGATCTCTGTAACTGTTAAGTCGATGAGCTACACCACACGGCCACATTCAAAAGTAATGTTGCAATGGTGGAGAGCTATGAAGAGTCACTGGCAACAATGCTAGCGAGGCTTTTCCTGCCTATGGTAACAACAAATGCGTGCGTTCCGGAATTGAAAATGAGGAGCTTTTCTCATTATTTTGCTTTTTAACTTTCTCAATCGGCGAGAAAATTCTTTTGGACAATTTAGTGTTTCTTTTTGGTTTTGTTTCTGTGTTCTCTGTCACTTACCGGGCCCGATTCCTGAACACATTATAGAAAACTGTGCTACACGAATCCCTTTTAATCTTTAATAACTTTGAGAGTGGGCCAGCATATTATTTGATTTGAGTTTTTGTCTTGGACTACGAGTCATCATTCGTCGTGCCAGAAGTTGCAAGTGGAGGCGACAGCTCGGTGCTACAGGTCCACCTTTCAAGTGAAAAGTTTGTAGATCGATTCCACGATCACTGAAAAATTCGGAATAGTGGCTCCGTGAGCAGTAAATTTTACTTAGAAAGACGTACAGTCCAGTCTTCCGTCTGCAGGCAATTTTTTTTTCACCCAAATATAACAAATTAAAATCGATAAAGGCGAAATAATTTGTTAATTTATTGCTTTTTCAAATCTCGTAAATAAATTTAATTCCCCCATGAGCGAAATAACAGAGCTTAAAAATGTGTAGAACTCAACGCTTGGTTTGAAACAGTTTTTATCAAAATTTACTTTGGCTTGCTTCAGTTAAATAATTAAAGAGGTCGTGAATTTCCGCTCCTAGCTCTTTGGGGACGATTTCCGTCAAGTTTTTAACATTTAGATTATATTTTTAAAGTTAAAACTTGGAATTAGTTATTTGCTGAACGTTGTTTTTTTCCTGGGATTTTTACTTTGTTTTTTCCTAATCGGTTATGAATGAAGTGATGCTTTATTGGGTAGTGAGTGCAGCGAAATAAAAATTGTTAGGATAACTGCGTTACTGCCTAACTAAAATATTTGGGCGTGGGCAAAACAGGCCGCCAGCTGCTATTGAGCAAAACTTGCTTTTATATCTAGTAAGTGATTCAGGATGTTTGTTGCAACAAATTGGATGATTCATTATATTTTGTAGCTTGTTAGTCCAGCGAGCGCAACACAACCTATGCAGCTGGTAAAGCATTTCATCTATTTTTCATGTGCTGTGTAACGTAGTTTTGTAAGAATGTAACTTTACAAAATGTAGTCATAAACAAATATTAGGAAAACTCCCAAAGAGTCAATTGCCTCCCGGACATCTGCCACTCGAACATTCTCTACCAGGACAAGTGCAAATGGAAATGCCCTGATGAACAGTAATTCATAACATTCCTGATGTAGGCTGTCATCTAATTTGATACTTGCAAATGAACACGCTTCTACATAAAAATACCTAGCAATCTTTAAAGTGACAAATAATTTAAATGCAGTGGAGTTGTTGTGAATAGTGAGGAAGGTATCATCCGGCGTAAACAAGCCGTGGAAATGGCTGGATAAGTTGCTCTTGGTGGCAATTGCCTTTGAACCACACCAAACAATGAGGCAGTTGTAAGAAGTATTGACAAAAAAATCATGTCTACTCTGCTGTTTCAGTGAACCTCTCCCACTTTTGAATCTAATCGAAATATAAATATCAAAAATCTTATACCTAATCTATTTGGCAATCTTCAATGAATTTTTCTTTGAAAATTGATACTTCGCAATTTTCCGGACAGTAGCTTCTTTTTAATGTCAGTGCAGCACTGATATGTTCATCGTAACAAACGCTGTAACCATTGAAAAATCCCCATAAACAAAATGTGAGGCCAACGCTTCAATGCACTGTCATCATACCGACTCATTTGCTGTTACACGGTTCTAACTGGATCACTGCTGCGCTTGACAAGTACAGTAAAGACGGAATGTGATCAGGGATGTAGGCCTAGTGCTAAAAACAGAAGCGTAGGAACGCATACTTGATTTATTGATATTTAAACGTTGGAAGCAATTTCTAAGGCAGGGTTTCTCAACCTGTGGGCCATGGCTCACGGAAGAATTTTTGACCGACCACGGCTTTGTATTATTGAAATCGGATACGTTTTGCAAGATGAATCTTTAATCGAAAACTGAGCCTGAGCTTCTGAGCTAACAGGCTCAGCCTTCGCATTGATTGTAGCGTGCGTTGTGTTATTGAATGGTTTTAGTTGTTTTTATTTCTGCTTTGTACATGGGTGGCAGTTGTAGCATTGGAGAAGCTGTACAGTCGGTGGGCCATGGATCCTCTGTTTGTTTATTAATGGGGCCACATGCTTGAAAAGGTTGAGAACCCTGTTTAAGACATGCACTTTATTACACAGAGCGGCGAGTATGCCATTTTGCTTTCGAGACCACTGTTGCAGCAAAAAAGCACAATTGCATTTCTATCCCGTATCATCATTGCTTACGTAAACACGGCGAGGTAAATAAACACGAAAAAAGTCATTGATAGTGACTGTGGCATTTTCTCGCGTGAAATAATCACGCCATATTTTGCCACATGTACGTTTGATAATTGTTTTAGAACTCACAAACAGCACATTTCAGTTTTTAAATTTTATGCCATACTGTCATGGGCAAAAATCAGAAAAGACCCAGTGATTGCAAAACACTAGGAGTCAGAAAAAGGTACCGCTGGGCTTAAGCTCAGAATCACTGAAATAGCAAAATTCGTAAGATATCTCGACTGCTTGATGAGAATATGAAGGAACTGACGAATGTGTGGTCTGCCGTTGTGGCGCTCAAGAAGAGAAGCTTAAAAGAATCTCCTGCCCGAAACCTGCTGTGCGGTTAATATCTGATATAATTTCACATAAATACCGTACATTCCACTCGATTTTTTATTCAGCTCACACGGAAGAAAAACCTGTTTTTCACTGCTCAACTTGCCCCGCAGCAATTGCATATCTTGCCCAACTACGCAAAAACTGATTTTTGTTCAACTAGCAGACAAAAGAAATATCTTATTGGCTAACAGGAAAGGCATTGCCACACCTTAATAAACACAGAAGATAATTTACGTTGACTGTAATAGGATTACTTCAGGTAGGTAACGCAAAGAAATGAAAAGATTGATTAGTTTTTCCCAAGGTCGTCGCCACGGGGAGGGCATTCGAGTGCAGTTTCCCCCCAGTTTTTTTGTGCCTCCAAATTTTGTTGCGCCCAGAAAATTGTTTAGACAGTTTGTTTTGAACGTAGAATAAAAACAAAAGTCTTGCCCACCTAAAAACGTATTTTGCCCCCAAACCTTAAAACCTGGCTACGGGCCTGGTTTTTCCCAAACAAGGGTTACACATCGTGGTCTAAATTTCTTTATAGCGGTAGTAATTCAGCGCAGCAACATGCGTTCTAAAGTTGCGTCAGTGTCAAACAAGCGTGGAAACGCGTGTCCACCCCGCAATACCCCTGGATGTAATAAAAAACTCTGCAAGGATTAGGGAGCTGTTCCACGGCGAATGCCCTTTTTCAAATTCAATAATGAACAGAGAAAACTCTACCCAGGGCCGGCCTTACGCCGATGCAACCGATGCAACTGCATTGGCGCCCGGGCCTCTGGGGCCCCGCGTCATGGTGATTGTTCATTTTTGCCAGATACACCTAGCGCTTGAGAATTCAGTAGAAACGCCATATAAATTTCATTGTTAACAAGAACGTTTTCGTCAGAACTAGCGAATTTCCTCTATTGTCGAACGTTAGCAAACGTGCTCAATTCTCGTATTAGTGCCTTACATCTGCGCTCTACCACAATCGTAACACGGTTGACTGAGCACGATGACGTCACAAAATCACTGCTCAGAGGGCCCCGCGCCTGGGTCTTGCGTCGGGCCCCGCGCCCAGGTCTTGCATTGGGCCCCGCACCTGCTAGGGCCGGCCCTGACTCCACCCGACTCTGACAAAATACTGAAAAAATAATTCGAATGAGGACTTGTGTTTGTTGCTCAAAATATCGAAAGAATTCTGGTTAATAAAATAAAGATGTTAAATATCGGTAGTCAAATTCTAAGTAACCCATATGTTCGAAAAACGTTGCTAGCATCTGAACCGAATGAATATGTTAGAGTGCGATTTTTGCTGATAATAATAGCTGAGTTGACTACAATGATTGTGTTGCATGTATTGAAAGGCAAACCACCTTGTGGTACTTTTAAAATAGAATATTGGTTAGTCTATTCCACCTCTATCGAAAAATGTTTCATTTGTTTCTGAAAAGTGTTGTTGCGCTTGCACTATCTATCAAGATGAGTCTTCGCCAAAGACTCATTCACCTTGACCTTGAAAGCACCTGTTGCAATTTTAAAAACGCTCAAGCTACCATTCCACCAGCAGTATAGTTAGTATTGTTATAAGCTAATAGAACTTAGTTGTGAAAATTGTGGAAATGATACTTAATTGTGATGCTTACACTGCAGCACTTTCACGGTTGTGCAAAATAGTAGAACAAAAACAACTACGGCAGCATGATCTTTCCACGTTACTTGATATTTAAGATTTGGGTCATTTGTTGTTTTTTACTAGAAATCAGTTATGAGTTGAGTAACGTGACGTGTCGCTGTTACTTACATAACATCGCGCATAGTTATAACCACAAAATAATTATACATGATCCTATACTGTTGTTTACCTATAAACTACGTTACTCCGACAGGCTGAAAATAGTAACTCCGACAGGCTGAAAATTTAAACGATAAAATGAAAAAAATGTTAGATAACAACCAGTGGCGATTCCAGACTAAAAAAGTGGGGGGACTGTGGGCCCAAGGAAAAAGTAGGAGGGCTAACATAAATATATATTTTGCATGGTGATTTTTCGTTGTTTTGAAGATTAAGTTGCTATGATTAACCCTATCATACCCAACATAGGCTTGTGAATATCGTTAAATATGAACTAGGGTTATTATTCACTAAAGACACCTAAACGCCACTGTAGGTGCAATCACACACGTGTACTGCTGTGTCGAACATTCTGTGCTAACCATGCAGCGTCCACACCACTGCACATTTAAAACGAAACACCATTTTCCGTAAACAATCTTGCCTACCCCACATGAACGTAAACAGCTGCACGAATGTGAATGCAATTCACATGAAAGCGAAATTGTTCCAACCACAAATTCCATCTTGATACAGAGACGAGTAGGCTGTTGATAGCCAACTACTTACATTCTTTGTGCAAAGCACATAGTAAATAAACCGTCTGCCAACGGATTGGTGGCTACTGACTTATTCGTTTTTGTGGTAGCTTACGGACATTTTGTGATTACCGTATGGTGTAACCATAACAATGCTATGCAATTTCTATTACGAGTGTGATGCCCATCTTCAAAGTGCATAGGGTGAGGACTATTCAATGCAGTATGCAGTTCACAGCAGCGAGGTTACGGCACCAGTTCCACCTGAGTAGCATAGCTGTGCCGCAGACAGGTGTGCATCGGCGCTTAGGGCGTGTACCTGATAGCAAGGTGTGACAGCAGGCGTAAAGCTTATTTTGCAGAATATTCCCAACAAAGTCGTTCATTTTAATATTCACACTGAATTTTCCCCTGACTGATCCTCAAAAGCTAACTTTCCAACCCTGTGTTGATTTATGACTATCTTGTCATAAGCGAAACACGCACTAACTCTAAACCTAAAAAGATTCAGACAAATAGATATTGAGCTATATACTTCTCACCCAGTTCCCTGCACGGTCTACGTTTGAATTTTATATCATCATCACCTCAATGCAACTTAATCCTTCAAAATCATGTCGACTGTCACATCATAGTAGTTATAAATGAAAAAAATTGTTCGAGCGATATAGGAAGCTTCGACTCCTTCTGAAGCCAGTTCTTCGCCAAAGTTATTCCATGTTTTAAAACCATTTTCACTAAATGAATATGATTTGCGAATTATTTCAAGTGTTTTCCTGATGGAAATGCTTGACCTCCGGGGCAAAGAGCTGAAATACGCGAAAGAATTGCGTCTGAATCATTACAGAAAATCCGTGCAAAATTCTATGAGGTTGCAGGACATGTGGGCAGAGTTCAGACTGTAGTCATGTACCACTTACGTAAGATGTTTCGTAGGCAGCAGAGCGCAGTACTGCAGTTAGGATAAATTCGGATAAATTAACTGAAAACAATTCTTAATGCTTTCACAAACCTTTTGCTACTGGGACCAGCAACAATCTGCTGACAGTAATGTAATCCAGCTCCATCTCACACTGAAATGCACGAAAGATCAATCTTCCAACTTCTGCGACTGCTTCTTAGTTTCGAAATGAATTTTTCAACACCACGACCGTGGTCTGACTAAATTTCACGTAGGATCCGAGCAACCACTGGTGTGTGTCGTCATAAACAACTTTAGTTATCCGACCGTCAAAAACAATAACACAGCTTATCATGCATTTGGAAAATATTGAATGCAGGCTAGAGGGTGTCTAAATTATCGTTTAAAATATTGCTGGCCTAGAGTTATCTAATGTATGTCAACGAAACGAACTTAGACGGGAAATTAAGAGAAAAACTGGGGGGGAACCAAAAATCTGGGGGGGCATGGCCCACCCTGGCTTCCCCTAAGAATCGCCACTGATAACAACGTCCTTAGGAGTTTTTGCACTTTCATGTGCAAAAGTTTTTTTTCAAATGGAATGCTTTCCTAGGGGTATTAATATCAATGTAGAGCCGTCAAAATAATGATGTTTTTGATGGAATCGGAGCGATTACGAGAAAAATGCATCCTTGCCCACTTTTTAATAGATATCCATGCCGTGACGCATTTACTATGGTCGTGGTCATTGTGGCGGTTTAACTGTTTGACGGTGCTTCGTTATTTTTATTCCCCAAATGAATTGCTGATTTTCATGGTGTTTGATTGATCGGCAAACAACGTTTGATAAAACTATCACTGCTTATGACCTTTATTCTATATGAATAAGATTTCAGGAGCTAGGATACGTAGAGTTACGTGAAATCGATTTCTTATTGAAAACGTTTGCTGATTGATTCGACTGTGTCAGCTTTCTGAAGACTAATTACAAGCTTGTGGTCTTGTTTTTTTCGCAGCAACCCTGCTCTTTGACAATAGGTGTTTGGTTCTCAATGGAATATAATTAATCAGACTTTCGCTACTTGGACTGACAACATATTCTTCCATGACTTGGTACGTAATAGCGAGGGCGTTTCGATTGCGAACTTCTGCTATTTTTGTTTTACTTTTGCAAATTATATTAACATATCAGTTCTTGATGTCAATAGTTTTTCTACAGGGTAGTTGTTCAACTACACAACGAATAGAAAGGTGTTAAATTTGTAAAAACGATCCATAACACAAGATCGTTTAGAATGTTAAAGACATTCTGAGTGTTCTGTGCCATTGCAAGGCATTCTGAGAAACTCTTCGACATATGTTAAATAATTTCTGAGTTGTTTGATGAGTGTTACGAGGTCACAACAAGGGTCCAAATGTTTATTGGCATTAGCACAGGTACTCCGGATTTGCTTCTTCCCTTAGGTGTACAGTAATGACAACATATGCAGTTTTATTGAATGAATAGAAAATATGCCATCACTCAATTCTACAACAGGCCAACTCCATTGCAATTTTACAACTTCATGTACTGAAAAAGTAAACGTGTCAAGCATGATCCACCATCTACTATTTTCACTTCTTGTTAAGATTTTGCCAGCTTTAAATTTGATTTTCAGAAATGGTGGACGCCGTAATTCAGCGTGCTACATTCCGTTCATCATATCATATTTGTCCAACCACCGATTTCGTTTCTACGATCAAAACGTGGTTGTTTTGTAAGTGCTTTTTGAAATTTGATCTTGAGCTTAATCTCTTCTTCCGGTCGACTTCTACAATCTTGTTTCTACGTCATTGTACAAAGTGCAATGTCTGCTCTCCGTGCTTGTCTGATTTTTTAAAGATCAGTCCGCTGCACCGTTCTTGAATTATACGGTGTAAATCGTTGCGAGCAGACAAACAGGTTCGGAACAACTCCTTTCGGCTTGTTGCAAACGTCCTTGTTTGTTCGTTGTCAGTGCCTCGTGCCAGCGGTGAAAGCAATATGATGTTGTTTTTCCCAGAAGTTTACGATTGCTCTTGAAGTTTGCACTCTGAGTAACTGATGAGCAAAGCTTGATAAGTATCCATGGCGTTGGGTTTAAATGTTTCAGCTAACGCATTAACAGGACGGCCGATGTTTTTGCATCTTGCAACAAGACAGTTGCTTGAGTGGTGTTTCAAGAAGGTCATCAGATACTTGTATTGACAATGCACACACAGCTGAAAAACTGGGTGTATGCGAGATTTAAACCAAATCACTAAAACGATGTATAATTCCAAATATTCGTGATGACTTTCACAGAAGCAAACATGCGTCTTTTGCAAAGCTTTCAAAAAATGGTACCAAACTTTTCAATCCCAACTAAATTTAGACGCAAAAAACGTAAAGAATAAGAAAAAAACAACTTGCAAACCTTTCCAAGTTTTACTCCAATGTACAACTTTATCCCTTTTGTGGATCAAAAACAGGAAAGTTTTGCTTGTAATTGTTAATTGGTTTTGTAGTTTTTTTTCTGCTTTGCTGAACATCACGTTCGTCTCAACATGGATTTTTGCGTTACTTTCTAAGAACAATCCGACAAATGCTTTCACTGCAAGTGGTGAAGACAAGGTTAACACGTGCGCAAGCACGATCATTCGGGACGCCGACGAGTTATCGTAGACGTGCAGACTGCATTCAATACCGATCAGACACCTGAAAAACACGTGCGATTGCGCAATGAATTTTCATTTTGAATTTTGATAATATAATCTCCGCGTCATGAGCCACAGCGCCCAAGTCTTCATTTCCTTCTTGCCTAAAATACAGTTTCCTTATTTGGTATCGCGACGAGGCTGTGACGCTGATAAAGAGGCAAATAAAGGCACGGCCCCGACAAAACATTGTGCTGCCTGGCAGCTGCGTGTGTCCGTCAGAAATGATTTTGATCGGAAGAACAACACATGCCAGCTCCGCTCGTCACGGTGGATAAACTTGATGTCACTTGTCCGGGCGCCGGCCGGCGCTTTCTATCATCGGCGCTCGTCGATTGTTTTCGAAAGCCATTCCGAAGCCGCGCGGCCACTTTCAGTCGCTTTCATTCCCTACGGTGCTTACGTCGCTAAGCCAAGCTGAAAGGTTTCGACCTCGTGGTCACAATGTTGCCGCGGCGTTTGCGCTGAGCCAGCAGTAGCAAAACGATCTTGGTGGTCAGGGCAATTTTCAAGAGCACTGGATTTGTGTAAAGATTAGTATCACTTGTCCGCTTGACCAGCCGAACACTCAATTTATTTTCGAAGAAATTTTGAAATCCAAGCGGAAACAGTGTAAAGGTCTGAGAGATTTCTGAAATTTTAAGTACAAATTGTTTAAGCACATGACCAAAATTTTATTCACAAGATTTTGAAGAAGCAATATCTGAAAAACGTAAGGCAAACTTTTGTTACAGCATAAAATTTTAAGAGAAAACTCTGAACAAGTTGGAATAAAAATTACTCCATGGCATAGTTCACAGCGTTACAGTCTGTGCGCTCATCAGTTCCAAGGACTACAAACACAGAACTCTCTCATTGGTTCATCAGTCATATAAAAAAGCACAACCTGTCTGTCTTCCATAGAGTTAATATTCCGGAATTGTACATTCAAATTAATTATTCACGTGATGTTGACATCATTTCCGAATGTGAATACATTTTTGTAGTTTTTTACGTTTAGCAAGGACCTTTCAGGACACAAGATAAAGAAAACCTGATTAAAGATTTTAATAAAATTTTTCCCAAATTTGTTGCTGGCTCCTACCACTGGCTGTTAGTAAAATCCAATCTTGGAACTGTTCGTTTTCTAGCGTTTGGTCAGGTGTTTATACCAGTGGCGGATCGTGTGGGAATTTAAAACGAACCGGTGTCCTTTATTAATAATAGCGCTCTTATTCCTGACTTTCAAGAGTACGTGTATCACATGCTAATAAAGGCAATACATATAATTTGTCAAGCTGAAAGAAGAAAAACAACAGACATATAACACTGACATGTTTTGGTAATAGTCCAGTTCGAAAAATGTCAGTGGTTTTTTTCGCTCTTTACTTCGGATAATATTGTACTGGTGAAATTTTCAATTCATGAAATGATTTTGTTTGGGATATGAGTAAGTAGTTGTATAACTACGGAAGTGTTGAAAAGTGTTTACGGTAGCTTATACATTTAGGGTTTCTCTTTTTAGACTACCCCTCAATTCCAAGCGCCAGATCTCGCTCTGCCACTGATTTATGCAAATAACCTTGACGTGTAGCCAACGTATCTCAACAACAAATGATGACTTGAACGGACGACGTCATTTGATTCACCCTGCTACTCAGCAAATGTAATCAGATTTTGCGTTTTAATTAAATCTTTTTCAATGGCAAATTGTGCGCATTATTTCACGATTGCAAGTAAACTAGTTTTTCAAACAGCAATGTAGTAAGTGTTAGCTAACATGCCCGTTATCGCAAAATCCTTCCTTAATTACATTAAACCATGCATAAATTCTTATACAAAGAAAGAGTTTAAAAACTATTTCTGAATGTGGTCTCAAGGTATTTTCAATGATGAATATTTCAAACTATGCATATAGCCTGAAATTAATGCCGCTATCTGCTGTAGGTGGATCATCGATTGCATTCAGGCTGCATTACTTTTACCATGTTGACAGGGTTTTTGTAAAATAACACCTGTGTGTCTATGCACACGAAGTAAACGGTAATGGCAAAGCCTCATTCTCATTTTTCAGACCGAACTATCCGCATACGATAAATACGGTCATCGTCTAATAATTTCTTTTTTCCAGTAGACATTGCTTCAATTTTTCCGACGCGGCTTCATTTCACACCGATTCAGAGCAAAGCTCCTGGCAGATGAAAATGAAATGAAATATTTTACTTTACATATGAGGTGATAAGTTAGCTACAGTTGCAAAGTCACTGACTCATGCAACAAAGACGCTTAGATGTGGTCCTGCTTGTCGTTTACTCTTTGAAGTCCATGTACGTAGGTGGGCTGTTTGCGTGGAAAATTGGACAAATTCTTGCAAAGCAAGATTCTCCTAGAAGCACGTTTTAATATTATAAATTCCTGTAAACAACGTCATTACTCTACGAGAGCACGTTATTCCGTGGTAAACAGTTTTCTTTCTGTAAACGTGACATAAGCTGCGTTCACAATTGCTCGAGATCCAAACCTATATTTTTCTAAAATTCATTACTCTCTGACATGCTATAGAGCAGAGGTTCCCAACCTTTTTCTGATTGCGTACCTCATGGGTGTCCGGCACTGTTACCGCGTACCACCTTGTTCTAGGAAAACTCATTCAATCAAATATCATTCGATTAAAGTTTAGTCCGGTCGTGTTGTCTCCTGCCTTCCCATCGGAACAACTTCGTCGAAGACCAAGTGCGTGCGGTTGAGAAATAGCGATCTCTTCAACACCCTAAACAAATCTCTGCACGGGCGATCGTCGAGGCCACTCGAAGGACAATTCTTGTGTTGTGCAGTTACACTGTAATCTTCGCAATTGCGTTGTGTAAGAAATTTCCGCAGATGTTCTCCTGTCTTCGCCGTTCAGATCGTCGCGATCGCGACGGCATGGGCCATGTAATTGTAAAACCTTAGAAAACTAGAATCGACACAAAAGCGACATGTACAAAATGGCGGTGAGAAACATACTGGCCATTGTAAAATCAACAGAAAAAGTACACAGAAATGCAAGAATTTATAAACAGAACCCGATAATTAAAAGCAAAAGCTGTGAATGCAGCTTTTTCGTGGAGAAAAAGAAAAGGTCGTCAGGCCTGTCACGTACCACCTTGAAGGCCTTCGCATGCCACTAGTGGTTAGCGTACCACAGTTTGGGAACCACTGCTACAGAGTATGGGGGACATACGTTTTTTTCTTATTTCACTTAAATCCAGTACAGTTTACAATTTCTTCTTCAACTTTAGCCTCTCTTTTTTTAAATGTATGTTCATCTTCACGTTCAGAGGTTTCTGCAAATACAACATGTTCATCTCGTTGCTGAAGCTCTGCGCTTGGCGGCAAGCCTACCTTAAGTTCGCTTCTTGCCGGGGCCCTTGAGGTAAATGTTTCTTTCTGAGGAGAGCTACTGTATATACGTTGAATCCCTCAGAAGTGGAGTATCGTCATAGTTGTAATCAGTGGTGTAGTGCTAAAAAAAGAGGTTTGGGAACGCCGTTCCCACACCAAAATGAAAAGGAAGACTGCACCAAAAGTGTTTGAATAAAGTGAGAATTCGCCTACAAGAATTTTCACACTGGATCTTCCTGTTTCACTATAGTGCTACGATGCTATACACGAGATAACTTGTCATTTGTTCATTTATGCTGCTCCAGGCGCTACACGTAGAAGTTGAAATGAAACATCTAAATCTTCAAGTAACATTACTAGTGCGAAAAGGTGTGGGAACGCGTTCCCACCCCACTACGCCCCTGGTTGTAATCAATTAGTTTAGCTTAATAAACCCGTCCTTGAAAGACATTAAATACGTGCAGTATATCATAATTTGTAAGTGGGTATAAAAACTTGTGAGCTTTCATTTGATATTTTGAATTTTGTCAAAGTTTCAGGAACACTTTAGCTTTCAATACTGTTATCATACACATGTATCACAAATTATGAAAAACCACAGTGTTTCTCTTGAGAGTTTCGTCATATTCAAAGTTCTGAAGCGAGGGTGCATCGCATTTGCTTACCTTCAAAAGGAAGGCACTTGACTGAAGAGTGTCAACAGTATGTCTTGGAAATGTTTTTAGAAATGAAAACTTTGAACGTAACTGAAACAATTCTCGTTGCAATTCCTCACAAGACGCTTTCGTCTCTTCGTTATCCCATTCTTCCCACCGTAGCGACTCAACATAAGCGCACTTTCTATTTTGCTGATCAAGGCCATTTACATACCAATCGAAGACTGTACATTTGTGTAATGAGAGACTAGAATCTAGTCACTGGATTGTTAAAGCAATAGAAGATAAAGGTTATCAAGTTTTGCACATCCCAATCCAGCCAACTTGCCTGAAAAAAAATGTTATGCAAATGTGTGAACCGTAAAAAACATTTTCTCAAACTATTTTGGCGATGCAAAATGCGCGGTTTTTCTAGAAAAGTAACTTGCTGTAATTTCTTTTGAAAAATCGTTTTACAATTGAGATAGGAAACATTAACACGCAGAAACCGCCCTAAATGATTCCACTAGAAACTTATTTATTGCAGTGCTTTGTACAGGGTATTGTACTGCATCTGATCAGTGAAGAATGTTGAAAAAAGATTTCTTTATCAGGAACACGAACCCATAGCAGAAACGTTTTTTTGAAAACCACGAAAATTAAATCGAGAAGAAATTTGAGTGACGAGTCGATCATCATGTCGACCACTGCTTAATTATTGTTGATTTACTTTTTTTGCTTTAAAAGTTATTGACAAAACTCACAACGCTTCAAGTGAAAATGTGCAATAAAAACACGTTGAATCATTGAATCAGGGTGATTTCCGTCGGCTGATGAAATCTGTTTTCTTTTCTAGAGAATTGCTTTCATTGCGGAATCTCCTAGCTAGAACATAAAACACGTTAAATGTTCAACAACACAAACAACGTGGCCGATAATAAGGAACGTCATTTTTAACCAAAATAGAGATGACGGCGACGGGAGGAGTGAACTAATACCAAGGTCAAATGTGGTGAAGGTCAAGTGCCCGGTCATTCATTGCCGGCAACAGCTGGAGCACAATCTCAGTCTCAACAATCCAAAAATGCTAAAGCAATATGTACGTGTCAGCCTTTGTGAATCGAGCAAATCATCAGGGTCAAGGGCGTAGGAATTACCCTCCCCCTTGAGCTTGATATTTTACAAAAACTTTTATTACTTGCGCAAAGGAGATTAAGTGTTTTCGCATACATTTTGCCTGTTAATTTGTCGATTTAACGCAAATACCACGGAATGAATTTGCATGCAAATTTTAAGAAACATTGTAAATGAGCAAAAAAGTAATAATTAGGTTTTGGTGGGAGTCTGGTTTATCGTCTGCATCCAGGCACATCTCATCACTTTTTGTAGACCTTTCGTCCACGACACATGTTGAAGATTGTGTTCCACGATAGTTCACTTCATCCAAAACAATTGTCTTTGTTTTCTCTGCTATGGCTGATCAGGGCATGCGCTGACCGCGTTGGCTACATTGCCAATTTTTGAAGCATGATAGAACTGTTGCACGATCTGAAAAATAGCAGTTGTTAACCTAGAAGCATTCAGGCATATGATAATGTCTCAGCAGGGAAAAAGGATAACTAAACGTTTGCTGGACTTCTATACATAACAAAAAAACAAACGTTTTCTTGCGTACTTTATGCGCATTCTCAGTTCATGTGTAGTTTAGCAAGATTCGATCTTCCAAACCTAGGTGTGCGCCAGCCACTCCAGCCGCACACCTAAGCTCGACTGCTCGTATTCGACCATACATTAACGCAGGCTAACTTTGCACATTTGTAAGTTGCTCTGACGTAGTGATGAGTGTGTTTCACTCCCCTGTTTTAACGCGCAACCTGATATTTTTGCAGTTATGAACTGCTGTGTCACAGCGATGAGTGTATTTTCCTTCGATATCCTCACTTGGATCGCTGATAGTTTATATTCAGTGCAATGATACACAAAATAAGGAGAGTGCGTGTAGAATATGCGTATTGTGTCAATAAACTTTGCCAAAACGTTGGTTTGGAAACATTAATATGACGTCAATCTGTGACGTCACAAACAGCGAACACTAAATACAAATAACCACCACATGCAACTGGTAGAAATACCTCCCTATGAAAATTTTTCTGCTGATCAGGGTTGCGATTCAAATGTGGAAAGATCAACCTCACAAAAAGAGAGGGACTCAAATAAAGAAAATGATTCCATGACCATAACGCAGTTTGTCACAAGATCCAAATTTTGTGTTTATTTTGACATTTTTCTCAGGGTATCAGGACAATTGCCAATTCGACAACTGCCAACTTGACAACTGCCACCGGACAATTGCCAACCAGACAATTGCCAACCGGACAATTGGCAGTTGTCGCGGATATTTTTTCAGAACGATGCAACCCCCCATATCTTGAAGCCAATATGTCGTCAGAGGCTATTTCAGCCATAACTCGCCAGGCGATAGAGCTAGAGAGGTGTTCAAACCTTCTACGGATTCGGCACGTCTTCTAGTTTCGCTTACAATTTTTTTGATTCGGTTTGGGTTTTCTGTGGGTGGTGTCATAATGGGGGCATGTTTTCGCCTTTTTGGCCAAGTTTACCTGGCCTTGGGTTCCAACCCGACTAGCCATTTTTTTAGCTCAAGTTTTTTTGGAAACTAGGCTATCATCCGAGTCTTTAGAGCCCTTGATTGGTTTTCTAGCGTATCTGGAGCCAAAATTATGGCTGAGAAACCCAATTTTTGACAAAAATAAAAAAGTTACACGAAAGGTATGATTTGCCCTCTGAGGGCATATTTTGGCCAGCCACAATTCGGCAGTAGATTGAGCTAGAGAGTTGTTCAAACCCGCTAAAGACTCGTGGTCTTGTGCGTTAGAATGAAAAAAAAATTTTAAGTTTTGGGTTTAGCGTTTTTGCTCAATGACGTCATGATTGGGGTATGTTTCAAAGTTTTGTATGATGTCATCGCCGAATCAATGAGCCGATTTCGTGGCTCAAAGTTTTTTTGGAAACTAGGCTATAATACGAGTCTTTAGAGGGTCATAGCCTAGTTTCCAAAAAAACTTTGATCCACGAAATCGTCTTGTTTGGTCGGCTCCCAAGGGATGATGACGCCATCCAAATGTCAACAAAATATACATAAACATACGCTCATCATGCAAACATAGAAAAAAAAACGACATCCAAAACTGAAACGATTTTTTTTCTTGAAAACTGCAACACTTTCCCCATCTTTAGAGGGTTTGAACAGGTCTCTAGCTCAATCTGCTGGCGAGTTATGACCCTGGGTTCAAAACTACCCATGGTTATCTTTTGAGGGAGTTATATTTGTACCAATTTTTGGTTGTTGAGTATTTTTGGCTCCAGATATGCCAGAAGGCCAATCAAAGGCTCTAAAGCAGCTATATCCAGCTATGAGGCCCAGTCGAAGGTTTTATGCGGCCCAGTTGGTTTTCGCTGCAGTAAAAGTATCCTACATACTGACCACCTGTCCTTATTTTGATAATCTTTCATTTTACATTTTTGATGGAGGTGGTACTCAGTGCCACTTTATCACGTCTGTTCCCATTGCAATTCGGATTCGAACACTTTCAGTATATTAGTTTAAGGTAAATTTAGTTTGCTAAGATCAAAGTAAGCCATTCAATGTGCGACCATCAATAATATGTCATTCAATGTGCGGCCCTGGTCAAAATATTGACATAGTTTTTGGCTCAGTAAGCCATTTGGGTTGGACATAGCTGCTCTGAAGACTAGGATGATAGCCTAGTTTCCAAAAAAACTTGAGCCAAAAAATGCCTCGCTGGGTTGGCGCCCAGGGCCAGGTAACCTCAGCCAAAAGAACGCAAAAACATGCCCCACTGTTACGTCACCCACAAGAAACCCCAAACCCTAATTTAAAAATGTTTTTTAATCGAAACTGGAAGACTTGCCGAATCCGTAGATGGTTTGAACACCTCTCTAGCTCTATCGCCTGGCGAGTTATGGCTGAAATAGTCTCTGACTATATATCGTCTTCTGCGGTCCCTTTGAAGATTTTTGCTGTGTTTTGTTACGCAAAAGGGTTTTAACGGATTCACTACAAACTTGATAATAGCACACTTTTCAGGAGTAAATAGAGATTAGTTTGACTTGGGTAATAATCCACGAAAAACAGGAAAGACGTATTTCAACAAGCTTCGAGCACGGAATGGCCTGATTTCGCATCCCATGAAGTAAAGCATGTCGTCTACACTTGACCAAAAAACATCCCGTTCATACCGGTGCTATCCACGCATGCGCATTAACTTCAGTGTAATTCTAATGCTACATCGAGAAGCTCTAAGACGTGTGCCGACGGTGTCATACTTTCTTGCTTTTCTACGAAATCTAGCGAAGGAAAGAACGGAAAATTTTATGCGAGGTTTAACTTTTACGGCTTCCAACATTGACATCAAATTACACAAGAATTATCATACGATTCTAATCCTATTTCCGTTATGTTATGAACAATAGGAGAGTTCAGTCAACATAAAAGCAACATAATGCTTGCACTATTTTCAAACTGAGCTTGATCTCACAAAATGCTGTCTAAAATCTCATGCAACAATTGAAAAGCCGAAATGTTCCCTTTAAACTTTCTCCCGAAACTTTGTCACTGAAAGACAGAGATGCTCCTAAACAAAAAAGCACCAGAACGTGGGCAATAACGATGCAATTTGTCTCATGATTGCTTCCAACCTAAAACACTTGCGCTTGTGAAAAAGGTTGCTTTTGTTTTTATTTTACCGAATTTCCAAAAATCTCTTCCATATATTGACTAATCGTAAATGACTGCTACGCACCTATCCGTTGTGCAAGGAATGCGCTGTCCAATCTGTCAAGGTGAGTGTCAAATCAATTTCTCAGAATCGAGTCGAAGCACTTGTTAACGCCGGAAGCGAAATATGTGAAGTTGTCGTTACTTGGTGTTTGTTGTTGTCGACAGCAAAACCAAGATGTGCTGCTTTCGTCGCATCCCACTCCACCGTCGCCCGATCAAGCAAGTGGGATCAGGGATCAAACGCAGGTGCTGGAAAATCAGTGGAAGTGGTGCTGAAAGTGGTTGCGTGCAGCAAAAAACACAGAACCACGAGAGAGCAACACTCAATACTTCGGACACATCAACAGTCTCCGGTTGGTCTTAATCCCGATCGAAGGCTAAAGCCGTACTTAAATCGTATTAATTTATTTCCTTGTTCGGAAGTATTGGTTAACAGAATGTTGTAGTGCACCCACGCAATTATCAAACTGCTTGAAAGGAGCAGTTAATAAGCAATGCCATTGCTTTCAAACACAAGGAGCACATGTTAAATGGTTTCCAGTACAATTAAGGTATATCCAAAAGAGCTCAAAAAACTGATGGTAATCGTATTTATTTCAAATCACAGGGGTTAGTAGGATGGGCGTCGGAAAGCTTTTTTCCTGGGAAGGGAGAAATAGTGAATATTTTTCTACGTCCATGATCAATTGTAGTAGACAAGAAAGACAAAAGCACATACTATACAGCCATAGGCATACGGGAAGGCATTTTACTGGAGGATCGGAAAAACTTGCCCTGAAAATACAATTTACCGTAAACATAAACAGTTTGCCTTGAAACTGACTTTTTTAGTTCAATCAGAATTGGGCCTGAAACCTCTTGTAAATCTGTTCTATACAGTTGCATTCGTTTATAACGGCTTCGTCTGTAAGGTCAGTTCGCCTATAACGTTACATTTTGTTCGGTCCCGATGGCATCTTTCACAAGCATTTCAATTCACTTATAACGTCAATTAAGCAATAAAGTTTTTCATGCAATCCCCTAGAGGTGCCGTTATAGGCAAATTCTGTAGTTACCTTGCTTGTTAACTCAAGGGGGTGAAGTTCTAAAAATATGCACCAAAAACCTGACATTAAAACTGCTGTTAATCAAAAAATCTATCATCTTAACAACCTGCACCTCTACCCAGCGCAAACTCGAAAACGAACAAAGAAAGAGTTACCAAATTCTTACATCAAGCTGTTGACCTACCGACATCCGATTGTTCGACTTTTACAGAAAACGAGGGCTTGGTCCAGATCAAAGTCATTATAACCAGTCACGACTTTGGTCAAGATTACGCACTACACTAGCCCGAATTACATGGATCACCTCCAAGTGAATATGCACTGAATGCACTGTATTGAAAATGTTTTCACCGTTCAGGATTTTTGAGCAACTTGCGCTTGCCCTGAAAAACAGAATTTGCCCTGAAATTTTCACTGAATATGCTTTTTACATTCAGGATTTTTGAACAACTTGCTCTTGCCCTGAAAAACAGAGTGTGCCCTCAATTCACTGTATTGAATATGTATTTTTTATCATTCAGGATTTTTGAGCAACTTGCGCTTGCTCTGAAAACAGAGGTTGCCCAGAAATTTTTCAAGCTGGGGGCGGCAGCTCCCCCGTTCCCCGCCTAGTACGCCTGTGTATATAGCACGGCGGAGAGGATTAATATGCGCTGGCAATATTTGAAAGGAATAATCTCTGAGATAGCGCGCCATCGGCCACTTCAATCGCTCATCGCCATAGAGAAGCGTTACATAACGTGAGAAGAATGAAGATTTGTACAAAACATCAGACATTTGAAATAAACGAATAAAAAGTTAGTTAGATGAAGACCCACACCAGCGAACAAATGTGCAGACCAAGCGTTTCCAATCAAAGCATAAAATGTATTTCTCTTTAGGAAATGTGCACCCTGATGCTTGTGAACGCTTACATTACTAGAAATCAAAGCTAACTTATGGGAGCGTTGTTGTAGGCCAGCGGTTGCGAACCTGTGGTCCGCGGGCCAAACATTTAATATGGCCCGCATCAGAATTTTCGTTCCCCAAGTTGGGACAAAAAGCCGCGTCAAAACGAAAGAAGCAGACACGTAGACAGTAGAGTCCTGCGCAGCTCGGGTTAATTTGCGGGTCCCCGAATTTGTGAGGTGGGTGTGGGAACCCGCAGAGCTATGCGTGCTGGTGCGGGTTGAACCTGGTGCGGAGCAGGTCGGGCGCGGGATAAAAAAATTTGTGTGCGGGTTACTGAATGATAACCTAATGCATGTGAAATAGACATGAGTAAGAAATTCAATGTTACAGAGAGCTTGTGGTACAAGGGTGTAGCAGCATTTTGCAGTGGTGGCGAGACTGCAGATTGTAGTATACAGTTCTCCGTGAACTTGCAAGAAATACATTCTGCATCATGGCAACCAGGGCTGCTAGCGAAGGTATGTTTAGTATGGCTGGGCCTATCTTGAATAACAGAAGGGCACATTTACAGAGTTCTTCAGTGAACGACATACTCATTTTTAACAGTGCTTTTAAAGCTAAGAACAAAGCTTTCAAGGTCGACCAAAAGGTTTTACATTTTAACTATACAGTGTTTTTTAAGAGCTTCTGTTGACTTTGAAATGAACAGCTGACTATGCTGCACTAGCGATGAAACACATTAATGCATGAGTTTTTAGGATTTAGACACACAGTGGCAGATGCAGGTGTTGGGCGAAAACAAAGTTTGGAGGGTGTGCGGGGTGGACGCGGGTTTATTAGGGTTGGTGCATACTTCATCAACGCAATGGCCAGGCTAATTTTTATCAACGGCCGAATCTTCGTGCTTAAGGCCAAACGTGGTTTTCATTTATTTTTATAAACAAATGCTTTATTTGACATAATTTAGAAAGTTGATATTGCTAGACTGACCAGATTTTGATTTGCAAATCCAATTCAGGCTACTGGCGTACTCCGCGACTTCATAGTCAAGCCAAACAACTTTTAATCAGTCTTTCTGCATCTGATTCATAGTATGAAGTGTACATCAGCTGGCGACTGGTGTGATTAGCAAACAAAGCACAGCATATGAAAATTAATAAACACAGTCACAAAATATTACGGATCTAATACCAGGACCCGAAGCTTTGCCGATTTTGAATCTGGAAAGCAAATCTCGTCGACAGAGCTGCTGTGTCTGCAAACAGTGATACACTGACAGCTAATTCCAATTTTATCTGTTTTACCCGGTCGGAAATGATCATGGCCTTTGCAGGTTTGGTGAATGACGTCATGGGCGCAGTGGCGCTAATCGCCTTTTCATTGCACGCTCCGCGGATGACGCATGCAATCTCAAAGTTTTTTTCTTAGGACGAAATGGTTCAGTACATAGCTTGCAATGAGCACTTTCAATCCCGTCTATCGCAACCAATTTTGGCGATGGAAAGTCGTTTTCCAATTCTGCTTTGTGCTTTCTTGTCAAATGCGACATTCCGCAAAGCCATTGCTAATACTTGAGCTATGCATGTTATAGAGACCAACCAGTCGACTGACCCCAACACGCTCAAAACCCACCATCAACGTACTATTCTGCTCAAGCGAATCAGCGTGATGATGGGCTTCAGCAATTGTTCAGGAAATAAACTGAAAAAAACTGCAAATTAGAAATTCGGTCGATTGATTACAATAATAATGATCACTATGCATCATTATCATTTTTGATACTCTGGGCAGGCGCGTGGCCAGAAATTTTGATACGAATGGGCAAACAATAACCGAGTTTTAACAATTTAATGCCCCTTGTTCTTAAAGCATCATCCACAAAATGTCCATTTTTCTGGCGCTTTTTTTTGAATGATTATGTCCAGATTTGGGTCGGAAAGCCTATTTTCATTTGAATTGGCAAGTTTTAAAAGTTTGTTTTTAGTACAGTTTCAAGCTTCTACACTTCGGATGAAGCCACCCTTTGCTCGTGAAATTTTCTTGCGAAAGCGATTGCGAAAATCTCGATGCTAGAAGTGCAAGGTCTGCAGTATGATTCTTGCAACAAATATTGCTGTTGATTTACGCGCTTCTGATGTACACCAACACAAGTTCAATCGAAGCCGAGTAGTGACTTTGCTTTGAGACTCCGTCTCCTGAAGTAGATCTACAAAACATGTGCGCATGTAAGAAGCGGATCTTGTCCAGCGCCTGAGCGACTGGTTGATGTATGCAGCTGATAACATAAAAGTTAGAGTCTCTCAACGTGTTTGAAAAATTTTTGAATTTCAAGTCATTAAACACTATCAAATGCGACTGCGATAGCATTTTTGTACGCTACACCAAGCTTGCTTCCCAAAAATATTAGGTGGTTATAGTTAGCTATTTAGAGTTAACAATGTAATTCGCAAATATGATAAAGACGAATTTGCAAATTGCAGAAAGTTATACATGCCCCCTAAACAAACTTGCATTTGTTTGACCCACTCAGTCTAAATAAACTACGAAGTGTGAAAACGGTTCTGTATTTGTGAAAAAATCGATTATCATCACGAGTCTGTGCTAAACTTAAGAAATATCTGCCGCGGCAGCTTAACACAATGGTCGGTTAGTTGATCTCGCTCAGTTGTTCCCAAGTATGGGTCGAAACTTAACAAGGGTGGAGAAGGATCACAAATGGGTAGCAGATGCGATCCAAAGCGGGGTTGTGTGTTTTCAAAGTTACCAGGCTTGACTGTGTTTGTCTGTAGCATAGGCACTTGAGAAAAGAATAGATTGCTGACATTAAAAACTAACTTTGCAACTTCTTGCCAAAAATCATTACTTTTTTCACATGTTGTTTGAGGCTTGGGTCGCGAGGTGTTCACCAAACTCAGATTTGGGTCGCGCTCAAAAAAGTTTGGGAACCGCTGATCTAGCCATTCTAGCGTGAGCGGTTGAAGTCTTTTTCAAATCCATTAGTGTTTTCAATAACAAAATCCAATCGCCTGGGGAAAAACTCAATTTAATTTCATTTTAGTTTAGCCACATGCGCTTTATCGAGAAAATTGATTGCAAGCTATCAGTAAGTAATGGCACTGTCAATGCCCTCAGTAAGCTTACTTACAAAATAAAAATCGTCTTCCTATTACGTTAGATTTTGCTACTGACTCTTCCCGTTGTAGCTGAATGATTTCAAATTTACTGTAGGATAGGGTGGCAATTAACATCAAATGAAAGTTGAAACCAGTTTAGACCATGTACAGGCCGGACTCTGATTAGTGATTACTTCACAAAACTCTTTTTTACTTGCCGGCAAGGTAATATTAATTCATTGATGAAAACGTTAAGGCTCCGCATAATTGTGATTGAACCGTCACAGTGCATGTTTCAATCACAAATAAATATCTACAACAAGGGTTCCCAACCACCTTACTCTGACCATGTACCCCTTTAGCATTTCGATAGATGAGCATGTACCCCTAAAGTTTCCTATTGTAAAAAGGCTGAGTAAAATTACAAAAACCTACTGAATTTTTAATAGAATGTTTAGAATTTTGGAACTATAAAGGTAAACTCCGTTTTCATGTCAAGGTGAAGGTAATTTGTTGCAAAAGTACAATAAAGGTACCCCTTCAGAAAGGCAATGTACCCCAGGGTACATGTACCCCTGGTTGAGAAACTCTGATCTAGAATGAATGCTATTGTTTGTTTCTAAACAGTGTCTACTATGGGCTGGCCTAATTCTATGTGAATAATTGATGATGCCTACTTCGTAGGCGAAATGTATACTCTGTAAGATCTTAGTGTCTGATTCTTTGCTGGTAAAGGATTTCTTTCGCTAGACAATGGCCTAATTGCGTAATAAAAAGACTTTGAAACTGGATTGCTTCTAAGCCAAAGTTTGAGCTTCAAGACGTACAAAACGTATATCATCGCCATATTCACGCGTTTATTTTTGAAATTGTGTAAAAACAAAAATTTACGATGTTAATTTAAGGCTTCGGCTGATACTGCAGACAACAGTAAGTTATACAGTATTTGCAGCACGCCAGAGTTATCAGAGAGGAATTTTTGCGATGGTGTTGAAAATAATTTTACATCACCTTTAGGTGGGATACAGCAAGCTGGTACGCCAGAAACAGCTGCGGAAAGCATTACTCCTTGTTTTACTTTCGGTTAGTGATTACAAGCGCGTGATACAAAGTGTGTATTTAATATTATCGCTAACGTAAAGATCAGCCATTGCATGAATTCTCCAGCATTTGCACTATACACAACGTTTGATTAATTGTAAACCATGCTGCTTTGGTCAGGTTCGATTAACCCTTTAAAAGCTGATGTAAGGATAAGTTCCTTTTAAGCAGTTTCGTTAAATTGCAGTAACGCATTTCTTTGGCTTACACATCAAAAGCTTGATTAACCTGAAAAATTTTGGTGCCACTTTCGGAATTGGGAGCAATTGCCCCCCTGGCTAGGCACCTGGCTCTAGGTTTGGACAGTGGGTAAGTTCAACTGTAAGGAAGGGAAGCGTACTTGAGAGCGTACATGGAGGCCTTTTGAATTAAATCCCAGAATGTGGTACCACAGAGCGCCGTGGCAAGGCAGCCCCATAACCCCTGGTCGGGGGGCCCCACCATTCGTAGAGGCCCAACAATATATATTTTGTTAGTAAGTTAGAGCCGTCTCTCTACCCTTGACTTGTACTCTTCTGGTTTTTGACCTCAATGCAGAGCCGGTAGATTAAGCATGTAATATCATGATTCGTTATGAACTGCGGACGTTTGGACACTATATCAGTATTTTGTAAAGTTGTGGTTACGTCAGAACAAGGCCAATAGTTAATAAAGTCTTGACCTTCCCTGCTTAATTTCGCTGGCTTCGCCCTTGTGAGTTGAAATTCTAGGGGAAATTTACGTCATAATGAATGTCCTGTGCAATCGCTTTGTAGTTTGAAAACGTTTTCGTGAAAGCTGCTTAAGACAGGTCAGGCCCGTCGCCAGGATTTAGCAGCAGGGGGGGCCAAAAAACAGGAGGGGTCAAAAACCAGAAGGGGGGGCCACATTTTTAAAATGCAGTAATGAATGTATGCAGCAACCGGTGGGCCAAACGTGAAATGAGGGGCACCGATTTCAAATGGGGGGGACGGGCACCACTGGCCCCCCCGCTGGCGACGGCCCTGAGACAGGTTAGGTAAAGTTGAAACGAAGGAAGGCTGTTGTGTCAGTTTATTTAATATATGTCTGTGCAGACTGTGTTAAGACAGTCTAATTTAAAGTTTCGACCAGAAATAATCTCGATAAGTTCAACGTTCGCTTGCTCGATCTTAAGAAGTCTCTTCAGATTTAATCTCACTTGCTATATGTCATGATGAAGATGGATGGTGTCAGATTCCAATAAATTCGTTCTTATTAGAAGTAAAGACAGAGGGGGTGT
>JGI24158J21664_10000909_pt1 | contig 30529 bp, 13 predicted proteins | sample Ectturendosymbi3_FD_21664 | JGI IMG/M metagenome (IMG submission 21664)
AATAAGAGCTGATGATGCCTACTTTGTAGGCGAAATATATACTCTGTAAGATCTTAGTGTCTGATTCTGTGCTGAGAAAGGATTTCTTTCAATAGACAGTGCATTGCCACCTATTCGAAGATGTAAACATTTGCACAGAATCAATTTTTAAAATATTAAAAATCCTGTAAGGATGTGCCTTGCATAGAAAATTTTTTCCAAACCTTTGGCAGCAGCTCGTAGGATACGCTTAAGTGTTTTTATATTTCTCATCAAGTGAGGGAATTTTAGACACATTCTGTTGAAACGAGAGTTACTCTATTGGGAAGATTTGCTATCAGTGTGACGCAAGTATAATAAGTACCTGTGATGTAATAGAAAACATTCATAAGCGACAGATAACTATTCATGCAAAGAATTAATTGGTATTTTGAAGGTCTGCAGCTGTCTTTTCTGGAAGCAACAACTTCTTTAGAATCAGATATATTTTTATGATTTAGACAAACATAAGTTTTAAGAGACAAAGCTGTATAACCATTGAAAATGCTATCATCGTTGATTTTTTAATTTTGTTTGTAATTTCAACTGTACCTGCATTTATGTAGTTCCCTCACTATACTTTTCCAAATTGCAGTGAACGCTCCCCTGTTGTGCTTATCCCAGGGAAAGAGCTCAGGGAGAATGGATGACAAAATTTGATTTTAAAAGTGTTGGATATAGTTTGGTAGAGCAGCATGGGGGCCGTTTGCAAGGTGTTTGTGCCCCACTTTCCCGCTATACGCTACATTTGCGAAAAGAGATTGAAGACCTCGAATGCTTGGAAGAGTTCACTTTTCGACCTTAGCTTAAACCACCTTGAAAAGTTGGAGATTTATGAATAATAAAGAACGTGCAGTAAAAGTCAAAAAATTTATGAATTATTTACGTCCACCAATGTTTTTAAAAATTGATGGGGAAATGATTGCACAATTTTATTCTTCTAAGCGCTCCTAGAAAGAGTTCATCAGTTTTTGCTTTCTGACCAGTAGCTTAATATAAAACTTTTAGGTATAATGAAAGCAACGTAATTTGGTTTGTTGTTGGTGTTATCAGGGTTGTCGCACTTTTCAAAGCATTAGGCAACTCATCAGTGCCACATGAAATGCGCCATCACCGATGTACAAATCCGCCTATCGATGATCGGCCTATCGACGATCTTACACATTTTATCAAAGTGTTGTGTTAAGATTCGTGGCAAGTTGAAATTACAAAAAATTAAACTTACATATGAGACATCTCAAAAACATCTTATCACTCTCCATGTGAATTGCATGAAACCAGATCCAAACCAGACTAATTTATCCTAACCGATGTCCCGTCAGGAGCAGAACACTTTTCCGAAAAAAGAAATTCGGAATCAGTGTAGACGAAAGCATGTGTACACGTTAACACATCGAACAGTGTACACGTTAACACATCGAACCGATTCCAAACGGGTTGGTTGGTGGTGTTGCGAGGAATTTGTCCGCAGATGCCAAAGCTTGAGACAAACGAATCCTACCTTTAATAATTCTCGATCATTCGTTTTTCATTTGGGCAGTGTTTGTCATCTGCCCCATACATTTATCCGAACGGCAACACACGCCTTATCATTGCATCGATGATTTTTGAGTTGCTTGGTCCTAATTTAATAAAGGCGAAGAAAAAAAACAAAATTTGTAACTAACAGGTTTACCCCTGCAGTGCAACCGTCGAATGGTGGTACTACTAAGTAACAATATGAAATGCAGCCCAGCAGGCGATACGACTGACACGCTATTAAACATGAAGTACATGCTGGCGGTGTCAATGCCAAAGCAATTTTTAGGTGATGGAAGCTTTATGAGGATGTTGAAAAAGATGAAAGTGCGTAACATGTCATGAATACATGCGTCAACTGTCACGAATCAACAGATATAGTCAAGCGGATCCTAACTTGTGACATATTTGCGTTAGCAAAGTTAAAATCAATTTGAAAAAGCATGATCTAGTTAGAGCGTGACTTACATGTAAGGAACCTTGATGATACTGACCACTCTCGAAAACGTTAACAAACATTATCGGAAATGAGAATTTTTCTCTTCTCGTCAAGTTTGGGCATAACTGTTGTACAAGGCTCGTTACGATCGCGTTGCGAGTCTGTTGCGTCCGGTGTTTTTGGGAGCAAGTTTGTGGTGGGTAAATTATCACCTACTTGAAAGCAACAAAACAGCCTCGTAAAAAGTGCTATAAACTTTTACACCCGGAGGAGCGTTGTCGAGGTGAATGTCGTCTGAAACTCAAATAACCTCCAGAAACGGCAAACCAGCTTAGAGGTTACATCAGTTCATACAGTTCCTGACGTTTGCAACGTTTTTTTTCAGAGCGTTTGATCAATTTGGATTCGCAGTAGACATGCCCCCAGTCAATTCTTCTTAGTTGAAACATGAAATCCATAGTCTGCTACAATACTTTGAGAAACTTTTCCCTAATTATGTATTGCCAAAAAAACAAATCTTTTGCCAAATGTACTTTTCCAAAATCAGAACCGGCGACTTTCATTCCAGAGAATTTTTGATGGTTTAGGCAAAAGAAATATCCACTGTCTCGTCTCTACTCCACTAACGCTGAATAAAAGCTTACAATCAAAGTTTCTTCACAAATAAAACTATGTTATCGTAACGATAGCCCTGTCAAACATTCAAGCATGGGAGAATGTCATCAAAAACTATTTTTTCTTGTATCTGAAGCCGTACGAACCAGGAAGAATTAAACCTTTCGAGCTTTTCGACCTATCTTAGTGTCACGTAAGTCGTTACGTAGAATGATGTAAAATTTCGCTGCTATCATTGCAGCCAAGATAAGGCAAACTTCTTGATTATAGAGCGTAATAAAACCAAATATTGCTATTTACCTTCTTCAACATTTTTGCCGATGTTACACAGTCTGGTTTGTTCGCTGATCTTTTGACAAATGCTGAAAAAATATTTTATGATTAAAAAATTTGGAACGAGAAGGGAAGTCTTTCAACCCTGGCTATTTTGACTAAAAGCAAATTCGAAAAACATGAAGTGCTTATCAAAAATAAAGAAGTAACGTAGATTACTTCAGTGAGGATAAACTGTGGCCAATCATGTCTGATATATGCCATGTAGAGCGAATAGGTCATCATCCAAGAATCATTTCATAGCGAGAAGAACCATTGAATCTTACGCAGCCGTTATTTACTACTGATGTATCTGTTGTTTGTCCAAACGTATTCACGAAACAGTTGTGTTTGGATGATTTAAAGTGCTTGCAGAAAGAAATTTTGCTCTTAACTTCTTCAGCGTGCTTGTTTCATTGTTCAAAGTTCAAGCTAGACCTTTGTGGTTCAAAGTTGAAAATCTTTACTTATAATACAGTAGGTGATAATTGTGTTGCAATATTATCTCAATTTCGGAGGACAAGAGTAATATTTCAGATTATGATCGAAATGTTTTTGTAGCCTGTGGCTGACATCCTGTTCTTTATTTCGGCCCGTGGTCAGACTGCAACTAATAACCACCACTTACATCCTCTTTAGTTCAAGTTGAATACAGCTGACAACCGAATAGAGTATAGCTATCACAACAAATAAACAACTAGTTTATGTTTCGTTTGGGTTGATCTCGCCGTATGCAACAAAGCTCTTTAGCAAACGCTTTCCGTAAACAAACGTGTGGACTGCTGCTAAATCAATAACGTGGCTCAGTAGACAAAGATTTCCGCTTTTCAGCCCAACTGAACGGCAGCCATGCAGTGTGCTAACAAACGCGGCTATACGCATTTTATAACGAAATCGATAAGCTGTCGGAATTGACGTTGAGTAGTACGCCCCGGCTGGTAGTCGCTTTGGCAAGCTGCCTGAATGTTGACATTCGCCGGCACCGCAGCGCTACCCAGCGTCAGCGGCAATGCGGACAGATCTTTTTTCCGATGCGCCTGCTATGTCTTCCGTTTTTGAATCTCTTCAGCGCTGGCCGCGATGCTGGAACTGCCAGTAAACCGCGTTCGCGTGCATAATGCGAATGATGATAATCCGCGCGTGACGTAAAACCGAACCCCGTTCGTCCTCGGCAGAGACACGAGCACCATATCCCACAGGAAATTAGCAACCGCAAAGGTCACACGCTTGTTCACGCGAATCGGACGATTTTGACCTCCCCGCCGGTCATACATTCAGCAGTTCAGTCTTTTCGAGTCAACCGTTCAAAAATATTTTACTTTTCATGTGATTTGTAAATACACGACGTGCTTGCACCCTACGACAGGGGATTAAAGCTCTGCGTTCCGATGTTTTTCTGCCCCGGAAGTTCTTCTGATGGTGTATTATTGCAGCACATTTGTTTCCGTAAACAACGTTGAAAGAGTTAAGTATTGAAACTACAATTCGAAAAGCCACTGGCACGAAACAAATCCAACCAAACCGTAGAATCACACTATTTTGGACACGTATGATCTGCTGTAAACTCCGTGGGGTTTCTTACTTTGCTGATGTAAACGGTATACATTTTCACCATTTCTACATGCAAGATTTTTTGCTGTAAACTATTGAAACTTGTTACCCATTTTTACTGAAGCAAGTGTGCAGGCTAGTTGCAAACGTTGTGATCAACGGTAGAATTGCTTCTGCTTTGGAGTGGCTTTACGATCACAAAACAAAATGCAATTTGCAAAGCGTAACATACTAGTTGCGACAGTGTGTTTCAATGAAAGGTATGTCTTGTGATAAAACTTGAATTATCCATGATTTCAGGACGAACCGATCCCTGAAGGGGAGAAATACAATTTGTACGAATTCACATTTTCCGATCTCGCTATGAAAGACGACGAAACTGTTCTGGTGTGCATGAGAATGTTCGAAGATTTGGACGCTTTCAATCTATTCAAGATTAGAAAACAGGTGGGTTCCTATGCAGTGGATGGCGTGGTATACTTTGACAGATCGTCAAAGGACAAACGTGTGTGCATTGCCTCAATATACATCGTAATGTATTTGACATTTAAAATTATACACCGAAAAACTACAGGAATAATTACCTAAGGAAAATTAACCGTTGAAGGAAAATTAGCCAGTTTTCCTTCAACTATGATTTTCGAAGCAAATGCGTCGAAATTTCTTTGAGCACAAGCAGTTTAAAATTCAAACCCCCACAAAAATATTAATTTTATCCTTCTAGCGTTGAAACTGCAATTGAAAAACCAACAATTCAGTTAGGCCTTAGCGTAATGGTTTTACCTTAACGCGTTTTGATAGATGTATGGATGAAACAAAAGTTTGTACTTCATCAGACCCTGCGAACGAGCAAATGTTTATCCACAGCTAACTATGTGGAAAAAAATTACTCTCAGAAATTTCTGACAAGCAGAACATTACTATCAGGCCATTAGTATTTCTTTGTTGTTTATCGGCTTTTACCACTCATGTCATTTGCTTTTTTGAAAGGTTGTTGAAACGTCGGTTCGTTGTGGGGAGGTTAAACTTTTACACATGTGTTCTTAATAAAGTGATTGTCTGTTACAACATGCATCTCCATAACGTGTCAGTGTCCCTCGGATTCAGAACGGTGTGTCAAGTACTTGTAGGCGCAGGTAGCCTGCGCAGGGTTCTGCTTTTACAGCGGCGTCAATCCATTTCAGATTCCGGTCTGTAACATTCTTACTGTATCACTTCTTTCATGAAGACGCTTTTTCTCCAAAGAGGCCTACGTCAAGAGATATCAGGCCGCAATCTCGATCACACAAAATTGAACAAGGCTGTTTTTAAATCATAACGACACGCAACGCGTGCTTTAAGGTTGTGGATGTGTCGCCTCGCCTCCGAAGGCTGCAAAAAGCGTACAATACATTTGAGTTGTGGTCGTCCGAAAAAGGGTAACACCTTAACTTCACTCGTTGACATGAGTAACATTCTTACTGTGCAAACTACCGTTTCATAATTGCCCTCCACCTGCGTTTTACGGTTCAAAACCATCGTTCTAACACAGTGCTTCCGAAACGTTTTTGCCTCCGCAACACTGCAAGCTTATTTTAAGTGGACAAGAGCCCCCGCCAGAACTTCCAAGTAAACATAAACGTTTTTTCACCCAAATTGCCGTTATTAAGGTTTTGTACTGTAAACAAAACTATGCACAATAAAAGTAACCCTAAAGCAGGTTCTTTTAAGGTGTTTTAGGGACCCGATTCGGGTTATTTCTTGCAATGACAGTTTATCTACCGCTATGACAATCACACTGCACAAAAGCCAGGTTCACTGTTCTGGTGTCATGCAGTCGTGGGCTTGCACTTCACTCATATCCGCTCCTTTACCAAATTTCGAAGCGGATTGTTCTACTGTTGGTCTTTATTGTGTAACAATAACATGGCAACAAATCTTCAATGTTCACTTAAAGTTACGATGGAAGCCGTTTTGTCGCCTGTGACTGTTCAATGCAGACATCTTGGCAAGTAATGCAGTGAGACAGTTGACTGCTGATGGCTGTAAGCAGGGACGCCGGATAGTCTCCTACTTTTGAAAAAATATAGGCAAAAATTTATTAACCTCATAGGTAATATGTCCTGGTTTTGTCTCACTTTGTGCAAAATATCTCAATTTTGACTAAAACACGCGGTTTGCAACTTCTCCCTCCTCTTGTCTGTCTCGGCCNCGCTTAACGAACACAAATCAGTGGGCCAGGCTTTTCTGTGGAGGTTTAAAGTGCTCGCAGAGTGTAGCTGTTTGCAGAGGTAAACTCCCACGAATAAATTTTAGTAGGCCGCCACCTATGGTCCAAATGATGGTACCGCTTCACACTAGTGATCAATAAATGGCTTGAGTAAAGTTGAGTTTATTGGTGCAAATAAGTGTATAGCCTACAGATTAGGGTCAAAGCGCTGGGATCTGAAAAAACTGTGGGTCCAGATTGTCTCGTCGAGAACCCCTCGACAGTGAGGGACATGAACATTCAACTTTAATTTAGATTGAAACAAGCTTGTGCTGCCAGCTGCTACATCAGATCCATGAACAGTTTGGAACTGTAATTTTGGAACTATGACAATCCTCTTGTCAAACTATGATGCAATAATAATGATACTGATAGGCTGTCTCAGTTGCCTCGAAAGCATTGTCAAATGCAATGTCTGTCCAGTGAAGGGTGAATAATGATATACCCAACGGTACAGCAAAAGTGCTGTTCAATGTAAACTGAACTTCAATTTTACAGCTTCCCGCGAACCCCTAGATAACGCTTTGCGGACCCTGGTTGAGAACCACTGGTTTAAACCAGAAAAATTTAAAAACTTATCATTATGCTCCCACGAAACTTCCTGGGAGTGTTCAAAAAAGAGTCGTCGAGGCCATAAAATACCTTGTTCGTTTTTATGGAACTATTTCCGTAAATTCCTCCGTGACGGTGCGCACAGGAGCGGGATTTATTAACATTGCTTTGCTGCAGATTTTCGTTTCATGTAATGCACACCACAGGGCAGGCGGATGAGAAAAATATGTCACCAAGGAGAGGGTTGGTGGCAAGAAACATTTGCCCTGATAAAGTTTCCAACTTCCCTGCGTTCATTTTCATAAAACATTGCGATTATTTTTAAATTTACCTGAGTGGATTGTGATCAAAGTGAAATGGTCAGAATCAGCAATGAATCACTGCTACTCCAACACAGGCTGCTTTTAGGGTAACTAACGAAAAACACAACAACAGCTGTAGAAAGCAACATACTTGACTCCAACTCAACCTGACTGCATGACCAGATGACCGATACGTGTGGCTTGAAACTCTTCGAAGAAACAGGAACGCGGCATCAACGCACAGTTGCAATCAAATCGCTGCTGCATTTATGGCCAAGCAAAAAGTTTTCGAACATTCAAACGTAACATTCTACGACAGCTAGTTCATTAAATTTTTGTTCAGGCTCGTTTTCGGCATAGTCGGTGGTAGCAATTGAATTTTCGCACCTTCATTTCAACTTGGTTACAGCATTCTGCTAATTTTATCTAATTTCATCTCATTTCAGTAACTGGTTAGATTACAATTCGTACCAGTGTTTGTCAACCCGCCAAAAAAAGAAAAAAAGAAAGTGCAAGGAAAAGGTTTACAATGCAACACCCATATGAGAATATGTCGAAATCGTTTAAACATATTTACATTGAACGAAACGTAGGAATTCAATGATACTTAGACCATCGCAGTGTTTCAACGAGCCGTGTAATGTGTATCTGATATTTTTCAACAATCCCATTTTTGAAAAACTTTAAATGACCTAGTTCGAAACGTATAACAAAAAAGAATGGACAATTATAGTTTGCTTTTATTAGCGACAGACCAATGTTTGATGGTGCAGAAGTAGCAAATGAAAAAACGTTCTCTGCAAAAAAGATCACGTCTCTGTTTTCATTTTCGCTGTAAAACGGTAGCCTATGTTGTTGAAATGTAGACCGTTCTAAACTATACAGGTTGATTTTTATTTCATACGTTTAGCATTTCGTGAAACAATTTTGGAAACACAATAATTTTAAGCAAATTGCGAACTACAATAATTGAATGATCGAAAATCCCGTTCACTCAAAGAAGCTGACGCATGAGGCAAAGGGCAATCTGACGAGTACTACAAGTGCATGTCTATTATGTTGAAGCCGCGTCGTGGTCACATGATTCTTAGCTTACAAAAGGGGGAGTTGGAATGTACGATTGCTGAACAATTAGTAAAAAAAACGAATGAAATGAGAGGAAACATGAGAAAAAAATGTTGAAAACCGTGCAAAATTAGCACAAAAGGCTATTGTATGTTAGTGACGTGTTTCACAGCGTTTGCGACTGTTGAGACAAAAGTTGTCGCTAAGAAAATTTACCTTTCGGTACTTTGTACAAGTTTCGCCAAAATCCGAGATTTGTAATGGACCGAAACGCATACATAACATAGAAATCAAAGGAGGGAGATAGATCGTGCTCCTGACTTCGCCGCTGGTTACGACTCAGTTCATGGCAGTATTTGTGACATGACATGTCACTGTCAAACATACAAAACGTACTGGACAAGTGAAAAGATCGTTGCTCTGATAATTTTTGCAGCACCGTTTATTTGGTAAGTTTAAGTTCTCACTTTTAACAATACTTTTCAACTTTGCGGGACTGTGGGAGAAGTACACGATCACAACGTTGCAGCAAAGTATAAGCCAGGCAGCGGTTTGAAAGTACACACCAGCCCACTGCATTAGGTTGGTTAGTTCTGCTTGCACACGGCCTTTAAAAATTAAAATGATGCGTCAAAAACATCACCTTACAAGATTAACTTTTGCTGAAGGACTCGTCTTTTGTCAGGTTCACTGCGTTATGAAATGGTGTTTGCCGTGCGAGGGACTACGTTTTACGAAATTTCGTACATTGTTTCACTCAAACTTTGTACTTGCTGCGTACACAAATTTGAAAGGTCATCGAAACTTTCTTTACGGTCTTAAAGAAAACAAAAAAGTAAAAGTTTGTGAGGTTCTTAAATAACATACCGATTATGGGCACCTACGTGGTGAAGACTTGTCCATGCAGCATACTGATAGGAAATTGTACTAATAAGCGCAATTTGGGGAAAGGTCGCTTTTGAGGTTTTTAGGTGCTACTTAAATCCAAGCTATGACAGGCCGCTATTCCATTTGCGAAATAGATTTTTCAGTAACGATTACCGAACGTCCTTTTTACGTGAAGCTCATATATTTTGCATGATTTTCTGAAAGAGTTTTGATAAAAAAAACTTGATCACATTTACATGTACAATATGACTTGAATGCTTTAGATTCGCTTTCGTTACATGACTTCAGTTTTAAATTGCGTGTTATTATTTATCAGACAATGCTAAAGTGGATTATTACCGTCAGACATTGCTACAGACCAGTCTATTATCACAACTGGAGGCACGGACTGAACGTAGCGCACACCATGTTCTTATTACTCGACCGATTGGGAAAAGACGACACGGTAGGAATTCTTTAGAAACTTGCGGTTTTCATTTTTTCTTTTTCATTATGTGGTTTGTCTGTACATGTCAAAAATCTTCGAGCAGAAATCTTTTGCGTCGTTGTTGTGCTATTATATAAAGCCTGGGGCGTCATAAGTACCTGCTGCAACTTAGAACAATAAGGTTAATTTCGACGCCCCCCGGCCTTGACAACAAGTTCTGTTCCCTTCTTGCTAGAAAAGGACAGCGGCAATACAGAAACATTGTGACGACAGCATTCCTCTCATTTTTCTTGTTGGCACCAGGATTGCGGAGTCGGAATCGCAAGAAGTCGGAGGTTTTTGGGTGGAGTCGGAGTCGGATTCCTAAGAACACTAGGAGTCGGAGTTGGAGTCGGAATTTTTATCCGACTCCGAATCCGGAAGTCCAATTTAATTATTTTTTACATCGCACCCCTAAGTTAGGAATCCTAACTCGTGCCTGTTGAAATGGTACAATTTCTTTTGAAACTTTTATTGAAACAGAATTCTTGCTATGCACCACGATTTCCATTGATTGCTAGTTGCGACAAAATTGTTGACAGCCAAACTTCATTCACGTTACGTTAAGGAGTCGAAGTCGGAGTCGGAAATTTTGGAAGGTCGGAGTTTGTGTTGGAGTCGGACATTTTACCTCCGACCTCGTAACCCTGGCTGGCACCACTGCATTAAGGTTCCTAAACAGCTACAGTAAAGTCAGTCTTAAGCTTCTGCAGAGGGCGACGGCTCGGCCGTTCGATAACTTTGTATTCACAGGTAAAGTTATGAAAAGCCGGACCCGTCGCCTTCTGCAGAAGCGCAAAGACTGACTCTCGCTATTTAGTAACTCTAGCTGAAATACCCATGTGAGTTATTTTCGTGAAAGGAGATAGTTTTTGGTATTCATGCAACGCATTTGTTTGTATGAGATATAGCTGGGTGTTTAAAGGTTCTTGTCTTTTCACTTATTGCTTTTTATTGCTTGTCATGGACATCGGTGGCATTTGTTATTTTTAAAGTTTTTTCCTCAATATTTCTCGCTTTCCTTAGCGCTACATGAGATTGCCATAACCTCCAAATAAGACTTGTTGATTTACCTTAGTTGCTGCGTCAAAAGCAAATCCATTCTTCACGCTAACGTTGATCACCCTTTGTATGTTTTGGTAAGGTTTTACCCCTTTAGCAAATCAACGTACTTAAAAAACTTCTTGGATTTTAACTGGAAGTTCATGTTCCTAGACATAATGACTTGTATGATTTGGTTAACTTTCGTGTATTTTCTCTTGATTTTCATGTTGAAAGCGTTTTATACATGACCGAATAAAATCAAATGCTTATGTACAATCTGTAGTAGCGTGTGCACTAGCACTTGGTCGACTGGGATCGCACGCCTTAACAAAAGATCATACCTCACCTTGCATCAGCAAGAACCGTGTATCTGACGATGCCGCATACAGAAATGCTCGAACTGTATCTGTAGGCGAAGTTCAATCGAGAAACTCAACATAGTATCGCATCCATTTACAGACTCCGGGTCTTGCCAAACTCTTCACTGATAGAGAGAAGTTCACCTTGGTTGTTGCTTGTTTTTGCCATGACATCGACCATCGTGGAACTAACAACGCATTTCTTATCAGGTAAACCTTCATTGTGAACTCTGCCCTTTATTGTTGTTTGGACGGCGATATGTGCTTTTAACAACCTTTGAAAATAAGGCATTTTTCGCGTCATGCAGCACAATAGTAAAAGGTACACTTCAAAAACAGAATTTTAACTGCATTGATTTACGTACTCGTATAACCTTGCTCCTGGCACAAGTGTGGTGCATCTTTCCCGGAATTTCAAGTTCTTTGCGCACTGTATGCCACACAAAATGCTTCTTGAAGTAGTTAAACGACTGCAGTAGTATCGTGCTCTAGTCTATATCACTTTGAGCAAATCTTTGGTTTAAAATTAAAGCAGCGCTTTTTCAGGGCTGGGGCTCCACTGGCAATTCTTTACAATACGTCAACACTTGAAAATCACCACTACGACACCTGTTTAAGAATCAGCAGCATGGAAGGGAACAATATCTTCGAGTCATTTACCGAAAAAGAATTTTCGGATGCATGCGAAATGATGAAGTACGCTATACTTGCCACGGATTTGGCCCTATACTTTCAGTGAGTCTCGCGGTTTAGCTTTGGCTTTTTTATTTATGATTCTTTGAAGGACGTTATATTCTTTCATGCGAGTAGCAATCATGCAAAAAATTATCACCCACTTTTGCTAATATCTCAGGAACTTTGTATGCCAGTCATTAAAAATCTTTCGATTCGTGCTGGACAGGTGGAGAGTCAAACAGTGAGCTTAATTATAAGGTTTAGTTAAATTACAGTTTTCTACTGTTTAATTTGATGCAAAGTTTAGTGATTACAGTTGACAAACTACGAACCCTTAATGATCAAAACTGCCATGTGCACTGCTTTTAATGCAGACGATTATATTTCTAATAAACAAAATTAACCGGCTAATTGCAATCAAAAATACCAGAATTACTGCAGTTGATGTACTGAGCATTGCCAATTAGTCATCTTGTGATTTTTGTTTGTTAACCAAAATTTGATCAAAGATCTGGTCGGCTGCTCATTATGCAGCTTTCCAGGTGCGGGGGAAACTTTGCTTTAAGTAACCGCAGTCCAGCTCATCAGAAATTTAGCTTTCCTCGTCTAACTTTATTTCTTTCTAATGCCCAAGTAACCTTGAAGTAAAATGGGTTACATATTAGTTTGTCAATCATTGGCGAATGGTTGTGAAGATCAAAACTTCGCCTTCGTATTCCGAAATACCAGCAGCTTTTGATATCGGATTAACTTGTTAACCTAATGCTTTGTTTATGATCTTAAAATTAAGGAGACAAACACCCCATCACAATGTATGAGAGGACTGCTGCGCAAACGTACTTGTGTCCTTCGCAGCCTCCCACGTACATTTATCGAATTGGTCTCCTTAGCTTAGTCCAGGCGTTTCCAAACTTTTTTCCAGAGGGCCACATAAGCGATTACACAACAGTTCGAGGGCCGGACATCTTACGTCAGGCGGTTGTTTCCGGATATGTTACATTTTGCCAAATCAGCAAATATTTCGTAAATATATTTTTCATTGTTGACAAAAACGGCTTCGCGGGCCGGATTTGGACCGCGGGCCGCAGTTTTGAGACCCTGGCTTAGACCATATTACAGCGGTGCTGTGTACCGAAGTTACCGTGTAAGCGTCATCCATGCGTGTTTTCTTTGTTAACGCCACATATCTATGCTGGTGTTGTTCCATATACTGTATGCCTGCGCTCCTTGTCAACGCCATATATGTGTGAGTTGTGCAGAACTTCGCTGTGTGTGGGTGTGAAAACATTAAGCAATATACGCAAATTTGAAGTTTACAAACAAGGAAGCTGTCCAAACCATTTTCCGTTTATGGAGGACTGTTGATTATGCCCCACCGCAGTTGTAATTTGTCTCGAGGGGTGACCCAGGAAACAAGCTTGGTAAAGGTGAATATCGATTCAGGGATTGTATCCTAGGTGCACATTGAAAATATGGAGTAGTTGCATTTGAGTAGTGCTACATGTAAGCTTACGTTTTCTAAGAAAGGGATCAATTGTAAAAGATTTGTTGGTAGTTTGGCGTGACAAATGATCCAGATTGCCCCAGTGGTGGTGTCACTGCTGCAAGGCAGCCTTGACATTGACACTCTTACCCTAAATCAGGGTTTGTTTTAAGGAAAATATTAGGCACCCGGTATAGACTTGTAGGGACCCGTTTCTCTGATTCTAGGGACCCGATGATAATTTTATCTGATTCTAGGCACCCGATTTTCAATTCTAGGGACCCGAATCGGGTCCCTAGAATTGAAAATCGGGCCGAATCGGGTCCCTAAAACGCCTTAAAAAAACCCTGCCCTAAACTAAAATCAAACTGAAAGTATCATTGAAAGCGGAGAAATACGCCGATCATTATAATGCACAAAACGCTTTTCCCACGTTTCGCAGCAAAAATGCTTGTTTCTCCAATCCTCAACATTTAATTCTTCATTAAAAAAAACTGATGGAATGAAACGCCCGGGCAAGTTAATGCTTGAAGATGCATATGGCCTCTTGAAACCTTGTTCGAGATATTTCGTAGCTAGTATTCGAAAACTGAGTCAACAATGAAACCAGTTTTCAGGATGATAGCTTTTTGCATTCGACATAAAGTGTTAAATTTTGCCTGTGCAAAAAGACTTTCAGCAGTGGCCACCATGTGCTCGCAACAAGATTTATATTGAGTATGTTTGAGCTGGAACACTTGCAAAGCTCATGACGCAGCCAAGAAAAAACTGCCTTGAGTTTTGTACTCTTCGTCGTAGGCGGAGAAATAGCTTCAAAGCTTTGCTGGAAAAAAAGCCTGAAGAGAGGGATTTCACCAATGAAAACCGCATGCTGCTGATGTCAATGATGATGACTACCTGTGATCTTTCTTCAATCACCAAGCCGTGGGAAGTTCAGCAAAAAGTACGTTTATTAGGTTTACATGCAGTTCTTATCACCACGCTAGTCACCATCACAAAAACTGTCAATTTTATTGAATATGCTTTTTTTCTCGGGCGGGTCATGGCAACGTCCTTCAGAGGTCTTGAAGTACCCGGCAGCTATCGCCAATTTCAATCTACAATGGTTACTCACTGAAACACGACGAAGTCAGATTTGTGACTGAGCAGTGCTAGCTTGTCCGGGTCATTCTCTGTCTAACATAACGAATGGTGTTACCAGCAAATCTTGTTTTGCTTATTTTTTTCAGGCCATTCTAATTGCATGTCAAACTAACGTATAGCTAGTATCTCTCTGTTTAACAAGTAGCTCAATGTTTAAGGATTTAGGAGCCCCAACTTGTGCAACTTGGCTTGTAAAACCTTTCGAAAGTGAAATCAGTGAGACATCTCTGAAAAGCACACTCAACAACAACTTCTCTGAAAATTATAAGGTTCTACATATAGGTGAGTGATTTACTTTTAGCATACTCAATAACACATCAAAATGTAATAATGACAGAAGTAAGGTCAATAGTATGTTGTAACCTTTTTGTGAAGTGTTATAAACAACTTGTTATTCCCTTGATTAAGAACTATTTGATTTAGGCTTGTTGCGCTTTAGAAACTACAGAAAGATGATAAAACTTCTATGATGTTAAACGATTGGTACTCTGCGTAGACAACCGCTGAAACAGCATGTGGCTATTTACGCAAAGAACAATAGATGCTATAATTACTAAAAATTTTTCGACTGTGAACAGTACCGGCTTAGAAATTTAGTGCCTCAATGTTGATGAGTCCATCTGGTATAATACGCCGATCAAGTAATGCTAAAAGGTTATAGAAACATGTTTAAAGCCTTTTAAACATATTTACTGTAATCTTTACTCACGTCGTAACAACAAATCTTCATGCAAGCAAGCGTTTGACGCAAAAGCTAATTCTGAGTGACGGCAAAAGCTTTTCTTTGTAATTTTGGTCACGTTTCTCGATACGAGCGAACGATTCAACGCAAAAGCGCTTTTCTCGCTCGTATTCTAACGTGGGTATATACCACGGCTCTGGAGCCGTCATAAAAATGAAACTGCTCAGGCTCCGGAGCTTTTCCTTTTCATGAACATGTCTCCGGCTCCAGCTCCGGAACTCTTTGCTTTCATGAGCGTAGTTCCGGTTCCGGAGCTCTCTTGTTTCATAGCGTGGCTCCAATTCCAGCTCTGGCTGCTGTCTTTTTTTTACACATCAATATTTTCAATCGTCTTGGTGTGCCTCAAGTGGACTGGAAAATTAAATATATCTAATACACAAAAATAAAAGAATATATCACACTTTAACGTGTTTTTTAACTTGTCTTTCTGCGAATCCGCTTCACATAAAATCTTCTTCCTCATGCTTTCTCGTTCTAATAACACACCCAGTTTGTCAGCCATTTCTCCAAGTAACTTCGTAAATGACGGTGAAGATAGCACTATAGGAGCTATATCGTTTTCTAACTGAATCAGATGCTTTTAAAATTTTTTTTGACATAGTAACTTTTTCGTAGTGGAAAAATTTTGACAGCGTTTCTTTTTTACATACAGCATTACTTGCAGTTGTTTGACTGGTCTTAGCTTCATTTTTTTCTACGACACGTTTGAAAATATCAACACGATGTTTTTTGAGGTGGCGTTTCAAATTGAACGTTTTTGCTGCCAGTTTGGCTCCACCAACATCTCCATTTTCTTCAACCTTACTGAGAATTTTACGTTTGAGTTTTAATGGCTGAAAACTTCTCACTTCGTATATTTTGCACTCATAATACGCAGTAATGAACAGTGGCGTACGCAGAAAATTTTCATGAGGAGGGTTTTTCATTCAGTGGCGTACATATGGTGTTATTTGTATTTGGTGTGCATTGTTTGTGACGTCATAATTTGACGTCATATTGATGTTTTCCAAACCAACGTTTTAACAAAGTTTGCGCTGATCAGCCATAGCAGAGAAAATAAAGACAATTCTTTAGGATAAAGTGAACCATCGCGGAACACAATCTTAAAAACATGCGTAGCGGACGAAAGGTCTGCAAAAATGAGGTGGTTTTTGGATGCAGATTATAATCCAGATTTCCTCCCAAACCTAATTATTACTTTTTGGTCCATTTACAATATTCCTTGAAATTCGCATGCAAATTCATTGCGTGGTATTTGCATTAAGTCGACAAATTAACAAGCAAAAAAAATGCAAAAAAATTAATCCCCTATGCGCAGGTAATACAATTTTCGTAAAATATCAAGCTCAAGAGGAGGGTTTAACCCCAACCCGCTTGCGTACGCCCTTAGTTATGAATGGCAAAGTAAAGCACAATTTGACCTGCGAAGCTTAGTAGAAAAGGACGGTTACCGTGCCGATAACACAAAGTTTGTGTCCAGAAATAAAAACTTCAAGAAAAGTCCACATTTGTTTGCATTGCATTTTTATACATTCCTGAAAATGTACAACCATGCAAAACAATACTAGTATGCTACCAATCATTCTTTTAATTTTAAACTGATCTCTGGCTCCTAAGTTTTAATCTGAGCTCCGGCTCCTTGCAAAATGCCCGGTTCCTCCTGCACTCCGGCTCCGGAGCCCTGGCATATACATCACGGGCGTTCATCTTTCTGTATGTGAAATCTTCCTTTTCTTATAATATATTTCGCTGATAGCGAGCTTTCCCGTCAAAACATGCCGAGTTGGCGTTCAATTGACCTGACGTTTGTAAGAAACGGCCAGGAGAAATTTCCAATTCTTGCGCATTTGTTCTGGTGCAAAAGCTCTGAGACAGCACAAAACAAATGTTGTGCTCCAGCGCTTCTTACACATGTCTGTTAGAACCAGGATTTATTTTTGTGTGCTACTTAGGTTTCACGCGTTTAATGTATAACTTTTTTTGCAAACGTTAGCGCCTGATGATCGCGGATACGCACCAACCCAGGTTGCACTTCATATACGACATCCTGTTTCTAATAAACTTGTGTACGACGCTCTGCTGTTGAACGCCGACCAATCTATCGCAACAGCTTTCTCCAAACTAGCCGAGTAAAAACATTGTACTCGTAAAAAAGTTTGCTGCCCAATAGCTTTTCACAGATGCCTTGAACGCATTATCACAGCCAACTGCCATCTAAAAGGCAAGAATCAGCAAACTTGAAGGTTTATGCAGGAGCGCCTTTCTGCTGCTTGTTTAGTTATCTGGATTTGAATAGTTATAGTTAACAGAGACGTGCTTCAGCTTGCAAAGATTAATTACGCTTCGGATCGATAGGGCCATATTCAAGATGACGAAGCCTATTTTGTAATAAAAATAGAAATACGTTTGGAAATGAACAATGTGACTTAGTCTGTAAAAAGCAAACTTGGTATACCGCATTATTTAATATTAACAACAAAGGTGTTAATTGCGGAAGAAACCTTGGATTTTGTTTCACGATGGAAATCCCGTAGCATAGAATATTTTTATAACAAATTCATAAATCTAAATGGAACTTCTGCTGGAATAAATATATTTGAATAAGATTGTAGGCCTGAGGATGCGGAGTGTTACACGAATTCGATTTTCTATTTTAAAAAAAATTGCTGATGGATTCAAACCCTTCACCTTTGTGGAGACTGTTTACTTAAACACCTTATGGACTTTCGTTAAGCACGGGAACAGTAAAACCTTGGTTTAAAATGTGGTTTATCAGCAATCACACAGCGAAATTGCAGCTATTGAATAACCTGTCGATCTGCAAGAAAGGATATTTCACTTGAATTCGCAGGCAACGACAGGACGTAAGCCTAAACAAGCACAAAACTTTCAATATTTTTGCTGACTGCTGGCCTGCAAAGCAAGGTGTGTTATATCTCAGCAAAAGTATTTGAAATCTTAAGTATCGAAGAATCACTGATCATGTACAGTACTTGAAATCAGCATTTTCTTGGTTTAATCATCAAGAAGCATAGATTCACGCCAAATAGACGCAATATTTTATACAGTTTTTTAAGTGATAAGCTTCTACAATTAGCATTCACACACCTGTCACCGTACAGTTGTTCAAGGACTTTGCAGAAGGTAACTACTGTACTTACGAAATAAATTTGTTTTAGATGGCAGTATTGGTGACAAACGAATTCTACGATCAAGGAGACATGGAAAGGGAATTATTCGGAACGGAACCAATGCCTATGATGGATAGAAGCAAGTCGGGGGATCTACCGAAAATGCAAATCGGTTTCATCGATGGAGTTTGCTCAATGGCATACCAGGTGGTGTTTGTGTAAAACTAAAATAAGGTTCGCACATCCTGCATAAAGGGCGGTCTGCTTGTCACTATTGTTTTTACCTAGGTATTCCACAAGGTCACAACTTCGCAAACGTTTATACACATCTTCGCAAGCTGGCCTTTTTAAAACCACAAAGCGACGCAACATTTGCTCAATTGATCTTGAGCTCCATCCCCGGAAGTGTTTCTAACAAATCATATATTAACAATGGAGGCATAGCAACAGGACAAGAAATATATCCTGCAGGCTACTGAAAAAACTCAAGGCTATTGTTGTGAACAATAACTGCTGAAGAAAAGTGAAATTATGTTCTAAAACCATTGTCCTGGATGGGAGTTCGTTCTGGCTTGGTTCCTAGATGCATGAGATCCGTGCATGCACTGTAAGATTTTTGACAAACAACTTTTATCACCTTGCGGGCTTACCGTAGAAAATATATTTCTTTTAAAAAATACATATATATTTCGAAATACAACAAGTTTTTTTATGCCAGATGAGCTACAAAATAATTGCTGAGTTGTTGAAAAATGTGCCTGTACTCCTAAAACGTCAATACCAATTTTGGCATCCGTCACCCATTTTGTAGGGTCATAAGTGTTACCTGAGCAGGGTTTTAACTAAATTTGCCAATATAAGCATCACTGTTCCAGTTTTGTGTCAGTTTACGTTCTCGATGAGTCAGACTTTTAGTATTTTCCTGCTTCTGTTAAATACGAAGTTCACTAAAATTATCTTATCAACTGTTGGTACTTAACATTTTGCCACGTTAAGTGTGAACATATAACGCTTGAAAAATCTTGGATTATTGTGGGAAATAGGGGATGCATTCAATACAAACCAGTGTTTACGAAATTGCTGTGTGCCTGTGCACAGTATCTTCCAATCGATGGGCGTATGACGAGGTTGCTTAAATTGCAATGATGAGAGGTTAGTGATCATTTATTCCCTTAGGTAGAAAGGTCTTTCCGCAATTGCGATATGCGAATCATCAGAAATTCCTGAAAATATTTTTAATGCAAATTAACTTTACAGTTGCAAGAGACTTTAGCTTTAAACTCTATATATAGAAATATCAAAGTTTTCAAGTTTGTAACTGTAGGGCATCGATTTTTAATGCTGTTTCAACAGTGGTGTGTGTTTTCTCTAGATCAGACGTTCTCAACCGTTTTTCTCCCGTTTACCCCTTGCCAGCTTCCTAATATACAATTTACCCCCTGTTTTTTGTTTACTCATTAGCGCTGTAGAAAAAAACAAAGTATTGTAATTTCAGCATCACAAAATTTATCCCCAGGGGTAAATTTACCCCCGGTTGAGAACCCCTACGCTAGATTCATGTGAGTTTGTTTTGTGCATTGATTTGTTAAACTTTCCAGTTTGGGCTTGGACAAGTGCATTCTTGTTTGCTCCGGTATTATGCTAAGAAAATACGCGCAGCTATGGAGAAAGGGTTCATACAAGCAACAAGATGTACAAGTCATTTCTTTGTTGTTCTTCTTGAAATTACTTGTGTTTTTTTTTAATTTGCTTTAGTAAGAAAAACCGCTATCATAATATAGTGGTCTTGGAATGCCACCATCTTTTTACCCGGAAAGAACAAAGCAGTCATACTCTTAGTCTTTCATGAATGGGTTGCGTATGTGCGACAGCTCTGTGAACGGAGTTTGTATTGTATTATGAAAATTGTATTTGATGCCGAGTTTGTGTTATGAAAATATGTTTGATGACTTAGGCCCAAAACTGGTCGTAAAAATTCTCAAAAAGCGATGGACAAACACCTCGCGCTTTTGTGCTATTTTGAGAAGCATAGCTGCCGCTACTGAAGCCTCTTGCGAAAAAGTGCTTGATTGAAATCAAGCCATAATGGTGGGGAAATAGTTTTGTTGTTTACGCCATTGAAACTTTCCAATCGTTTACTTCTCCGCTTTTGTCGTTCTGTTTTTATGCTTTAGAAGAAACAAAATACGGCAATCGAGTTGAATTTCAGCAATATGCGAAGGATTTTAGAATTTTTGTGTGTTAAAACTACACGAACTTTTTGTTCAGAAAAATGTAGAGTTCAAAATGTTTAAAAAAATTTGCTCAAAGTGCTCACAAAAGTTAGAGTAGAAGAACAGGTTCTAAAAGTAAGAATGAAGCGGCCTGTTTAAAATGAAGTATGAGAAAGAAAGCAGACGACAAAAGAAAGGTATCTTGAGGTATCTTTGTAGAAAAGCAAAACATCTTTATCCTTGTTTGTGCCACTGGAGGTCTCTCGACAAAAACATCAACATTCATGGCTGCGCAAATGGCGCGGTACCAGATGACGTCAGTTTCTATGCTAAAACTTGTTTGGGCGTTTCCGGCGAAGAGTAAAACGAAGCAAAAAAAGCAGGACTACATGCACGAATCGCTGGAGCTACAGGTTTGTGCTTTTATGGGTCCGATTTTCGTGCTGCAGAAGCGCATGCTTGGCAAGCAGTCGATTTTCATCTCACGTAACGGCACGAGCATCCGGTCTCGTTATGATTTATGCACTAATTACATTTCAGCATGCTTGCCTAAATTGAATAAAATTTTCCGATGCAGACAAAATGTTGGTGAAAGCGAAAGTGTTATTGAGACTTATTGACAGCAACGCTTATGGACATTTAACCATACTGTCTTTTTAGCTGTTTGGTCTATTGAAGCTTCTCCGGAGAGCAGAAGTATCAAAATAGTCTATCTGAAGAAACATTTAAGCTATGCAAACAACATATTGCTTGCCTTAGAAAATATAGGACTACCTTTCATAAAAACAATGCTAAAAGTCACTAATGTTGCTGTGCAGATACATTCACAGTCCGCAACCTTGATTTTGTCGACAACTATCGAATCAACTTGTTGACGTGTTTTTTTCAGCCGTCAGCTTTTCTCGTAAATTGTCTCTTCCCGACTGCCAACGTTTTCTGGAAGTCATTTGGAAAACCTGTCACCCGGTACTTCTTGTGCCGATGTCCGCTCGTTAACGAGCATACTTACTCGATCAATACGTCCACATTTAAGTTTGTTTGCTGAGCTAAACAAGACGTGTGCAACGATGTTGCGCGCCTTGGGAGAGCTCGCTCCGATTCACCGAAGCCGAAGTCGCATTTTAGCTTGACTAGACCCGGGAAACGCTGCTTGCCTTTGCGGAATTCGAAATCAGTGGCAAGTGTGCGGATGACTCTTTTCCGCCGCGGTTGGTTAGTAGATGAAACCCTGGAATGTGCTGTGTAGAGGCTTGTTCCTCTTGTAAGCATTTACTGTATGTTTAACCCAACGTTTGCAAAGGCGAAGTTTTGACTTGGTGCATATTTGTGAGCAGAGGAAGATTCGGGGAGCAAGCTGCAGTAAGAGCGAAAGAGCAAGTACAACACTTTTATCGATTTTGACAGGAATTGAAAAAAATTTGAGTCTAAACGTTACTGAAAGTTGTTTCAAAAAGTTGAGATTCTTGGTATTTTGAAATGCTTCTGCCAAACTTCATAACATTAGGATTGGTTTGCTCTTGTAATGTATCTGTGTAAAGTAAATTCGACAGTAATTAAGATTACTTAAACTGCAGACGTATATGTTTCAATCATTTGTGTTCCCATTAGTGGAGCACAGACTTTGTGCTGCATTATCCACCAATAATGCCATTCTTTGATTTGAAAATGCAGCACACTCTTTTCAATGTTGTTATGATGTCACCATTGTTTGAGTATACACATTTGAGGTGCAACGAAAATATTGGAAATTTTTCTCAAGTTGCAGTGACATCCTTTGCACTTCTAGGAGAAAGGGACTATGGGTTTGTGCTCTGTGACAAATCAAGCGTCGTTTAACTGATTTTACCCACACAGCCGCAATGCAGAGCATAGAAGTACGCAGTTGTTCCGTATAATGAGAAAGGTACCTGTTGAAGGCTGCTCGTCGCTGGCTATGGCGTCAGTATAATATCAAAACAGATAGGAAAGGATTGCTAGAGAAAAATTATCTCTTCAGTAATATTAGTTTTGAACGAGTATATAGAAAAAAATAGGTTGAGAACAAAAAGTTAAATATAAGGTGCGTATTTATGTAAAACAGTGATTTTAAACGTCCGCTGGTCCACCGATGATCCACCTGGAATTTCTAGTGGTCCACAGAGAGTTCCACAAATCCTTGATAAAAAGTTCACTTACATATGTGCAATAGAGTTTCGACTAGTTGTTCATGAAGTGTCAGCACAGCAAAGTGGTCCATCAGATGTCTTTTTGAAAAGATGGCCCATGAGCCAAAAAGTTTGAGGACTACTGATGTAGAGTCTTGCAATTATCGTAGTTCACATAACAGCATGTAGAGCCGGTTCCGCGTTGGATAAAAGCAAAACTGTTGTGGAATCTGTTGTATTTCATTCATTTCTTTTTTTCGCCTGTTGATGCGTCCACAAACCAAAAGAAGTGCGTAATTGATGACGAAATAGCAAAATCTAACATTTGCTTCTACCCACAAGGAAGACAGCAACTCCAGAAAAAATTTAAGATAACAAAGCATTAATCGTTTCTTTCCAGGGCAAAACTGGCATTTGGTTCCGCATCAGTGTGACTTAGGAAGTGCACCGTTCTTTTGTTACACAACCTTGCAATTCCGAACAAGTCTAGTTGCTCGTCAAAACATTAAATTTGCGTAGCGTTCATAAGTCAACCTTGCAGCTTCCACCTCTGAGAAAACAACATTGTATTTCTTGTGGTGAGTGGAGTGTCCATTGAGTCCCTATCTATTCAAACACAGCAGTTTAATTGCAAAGCATTGGTGGAAAGTATTGTTTTCCTGGTTCAAGTGTTAAAGCAAACAATAGGATGAAATACCAGCGCAGCCTTCGGGTACAATATCAAAGAATTTCCTTCAAAGCGTCACTGCCGCTATTTCAATATCAGCAAAGACATTGCTGGACGAATCCAGCCAACACTGGTCATAAAACAAAACTCGGATCACATGCTAATGAGAGTGTCTCCAATTGAAACAAAAACTTTGTGTAGATTTTTGTGGAAAACAGCTAGTTTTGGTAGTACATCAGACTAAGCATTTCCAGAACATTTGCTACTTGCTTTTTTTAATATGAGGGCTAATGCTGTATGTCTGTCTGGTTCATGTGTAGATTCTCGGCGAAAACAAGTTGTAAAACCAAGCTTTGACCATTCGTTACCGCTTCATGTGGATGGGTATGGCTTGTGTGACCGTCTTTCCCAAAATAGATCATATGAAGTTCCAAACGTTAAGACCTGTTTTTTTCTTGACCTTCATTAAAACAGATGGCTTTGTTTGTCAGCATTGTGCATTTGTCTGAATTCGTTGTCGTCTTATTCAAGTTTTATTGCCGCAGAACTGATGAGTAACTTGTCAGATGTTTGTCATAACGCGGTAAACTGACGAAATGCGGTTGGGTAAAAGCTGAAATATTTCCCGGAAAGAGAACCTGCTGTGCTTGATATTTGCTGTTTTGGTGAGTTTGAACCTCTCATTGGTTTATCATGAACTATTTCAAATATATTTTTAATGAGTCTTCCTATTTGGTACAAATGCATGGCCTAGGTACAAGCCAAAAACGAATGGTTAGGACAGGGGTTCCTAGCCTGGGGTAGATGTACCTCTGTGGGTGCATTTGCCTATCTGAAGGGGTACATTTAAGGTTAGCAAAAGAAAGTAAAAATATATTTATATATTATTTGCTTCCAAATTTTATACATATATCAGTGAATATTATTTTCAAATATTATTGTATGCTTATTGTTAAATATGTTAATTTTGCTACATAAAACTGAGTCTATCTTTATAGTTCTAAAAATGTAAAAGTTCTATTAAAAATTCGGTGGATTTTTGTTATTTTGCTCAGCCTTTTTGTCACAAGAAATTTTAGGGATACATGCTCATCTGTCGAAATAATGAAAGGGTACGTGGTCAGAGAAAGTTTGGGAACCACTGGGTTAGCAGCATTTGAATGGAATGCGCAAGACCTTGAAATTGAAAAGTAGCTTACCCTTTCATTGAGGAAATTTTGAAAATAATGTTGAAATGCACTGATTGTTTCGCAACTTGCGCTCTTGCACCGAATCGAGATTTCCTGCCCAGTTTCTAACAGATAAAGGTGCAATTTTTCATTTCCTACACTGCAATGGTCGTGGCAAACAAAGCGTAGGAGTGCCAGTAAAATTCGCCTTTAAAGCAAACAGACAACTTACGCTCATCAATTGTAAGAAACAAATGGAATACTGCGATTAGGCATATCTGGCTTAGTAAACGTACGTTATTAAGATTTTATGAACTTTGATCATTAACGTTGCAACTTGATCAGGTCAATATGCTTTCAATGGAATTTCAGCAGAACATTATGCTTTCGAAAAAGTCATTTGTTTGGATTAATACCAAAGTCCTACTTTGCGTCGTTTTGCATGTGGCATGCGAATAGTGCATGGCCGAAGGTCATATCTGGCAATAGACGAAAACTATTAACCCTTTGACGACCAAACGGTGAGAGCAAAAGAAAAAATAGCAAATGAAAGAAACAGGAAGTGTTTGCGCGTGATTACAAACGACATGTGTGGTTAAAAATTAGTAGGAAATACAAACAGTTGCAAAATTTTGCTGGCGACATTTTTATTGTCTCCAAAATCATCCACTTCCATTGAGAAATGAGTCAATGACACAGGCTCTGAACGCTTACATTCAGGATGCCGCTGGCCAGAGCAAGTATATCTTGCTAAGCAACTTTGACGACAAATTCCCCAGTATTCTTAAAATGAAGCAACAAAACTCTTTCTTCGCACTGCGATGGATTAATTCTTCATTTCGTGAGGTACCGAAAAAATTAAAGAAGCACGAAAAGCTGTTTTATTGAAAACTTTGAACGAGTGAGAGTATCACTAAAGAATAATTTTTTTCTCTTTAACAAGCTTTCTATTCCATTTGAGCCTAAGTTGGAACTGACCAGAACTTCATCGAAAAACGTTTCGTTGCAAAATAGCGAAACCTAACTGAAAGTATTCTGTTCTGTGGATACAAACGCTGCATGTAATTTTTCTAATATCTGTGGTACAATGTTTAACGTCTTTTCGAGGAAAAAAAGATTAAAACTTTTTTTGGAAGGTCACCTTTTGACGTTGTTCCTTTAATATATTCAAAATCTGAATCAGACACTCAGTAATTTTGCTGATTACAATCGAGTATGTCGCTGAGTATAAATATAATCTTTTTATAGAAGTTGGACAAAAGTAAATGTAGTGAATGTCAATCACCTAAGAAAAACAAGCGTAATCTTAACATAATATATTTAGGTATTTGCAGTGAAAAACTAGCAGCCGTTGCACAAAACTATGAAGAAGAATCCATTATCCAATATAATGACAAGGACGTGGCAAATCTAATTTTAGAGCTTTTGCATCTTGAATAATTGATGATGGGGCGCCCTGACTTGATTTTACTGGAAAGGAGTTAGCAAGGAAAAGAAGTTCTGTGCGGATTGCTTTGGTTCACTATGTGAGAACGACTATGTTATGAGGAAAAGATGAGTGGGCCAAAATAATATGTCTAAAAGCTGTTCTACTACAAAAATCGTTTTCAATTTCATATTATTATATGCAACATACAGTGCCGATTAAATTATGGTTTGTCTCATGATCGATTTGAAATTTGTAATAAAATACGAGGACTGAACATTGGAATAGTCCAACCTTTTAATTTGCCTCGGCGGCCCAAGATTACTACGGACGGGTTTTTAATCATCAAAAGACTTGAGTTTACACAGATTAAGGCAATTTAACTTTTGCCAAGCAAAGGTTCACTCTTTTTCAGTGCTTTTTCATGACGGGGATAATCGTGTTTCGGGATAAAAGTGCTTCTACTTTTGGTCGCCCCAGAAACAAAAAGCTCAAGCTTCGGCAAGAACAAACAGGAAAGGGATGCTACGTAGTGTGCTGGTTGGCGTGCGTAAGGCCGTCGCGTTGGAATGATCGACTCTTATCAACAAGGCCCCTCACACATATCTGCCAAAGTCAAACAAAAACGTTTTGTGTCGACCATTCGACATCAAAATACCATATGCTGATTGATGCGCACGCGCAACCGCGTAGAATTTGCAACGCACATTGTTAGTTCTTGCGCGACACCTTCGGAATTTCATCTCATATAGTATAGGGCCAGGCACGTGCGAAACAGGCTTTTGTTTGCAGAAATGGTCTGTTTTAGATACAGTTGTTGAAAAACACGTCGGTTGTTCCTGGAGGTGGAGATAAAATGCAGCACCAGACCTATGCATTGGAAAATGAAAATTTTGGCTTCATGCTAGTGTTTCACATGCAGAGCTTCTTGCAAAAAATATGTTATTGATTTACATAGCGGCAAACAAAACAAGATGTTGCCATTTGCATAACGAGGCATGCCTTCTTTACTTTGAGTAATGGAAACGTCTGAGTTCGCCACTTTGGTAAAGTTACCGGTTTCAATAGGAAGGTTTTACTGAATCTTAACTGGTGTGTATTGTTGGTCTGAACAAAATGGACCTATTGATTGTTTTTGAAATATGTTGAACTATCGGATTTATACAAACAATTTTAGATACCTTTGTTGCAATTCATAAAATTCAATCAACTTCATGGCACGATTTGGGCTGCGTGAAGACGCGCATTCTAAGCATTAATGGAAACATTAAAAAATGTCGCGCGTGCTAGAGACTTCATTGATGCTATACTAAAAAGCACTCTTTGTTTTTTCTTATTTTCAGATGATGGCAGACTTCTGCCCTGGTTACGCTCCTCTCCGAGATGGAATGATGAACAACCGGCAGCACTGGAAAGACGTTGCAAGTAGAAAACGTTCCGAATTTTTATTCTTGTCCCTGTAGTTACCCATAGCTGTTTGAAGTAAAAAGATGCTTTATAAAAAGAACACTTTTGAAAGCTTGAATGAAAAATCTCCAATTGAAAGTTTGACAAAACTTTTTGCGTCAGGATTTATCATTTTTTATTGTAGATCACTGCACCACATGAAGTTGAAATTATTTAGTTTCAGCTAAATTACCTTTGTTTGCAAGCATAATGAATGGTTGATCCTTTTGGCAGTTATCCTAATATTTCGTGCTTCTCAAATAGGAACTAGGAACTAGTCCAGACTATACACAGGGCAAAGAAGACGATCGCTAAAAACAATCCAACGAATAGAGACGTGAACAAGAATTGATTTTTCCTTTGTGCAACCATAACCAAAAAGTTGAGTCGAAAACCCATTAATAAGACTTCATCGTGTACGTTTTCTACCCAGGGAACCCACAGATTGTTTTTTTCACCCCGACTTAAAACTTTAGAAATTGACACACCGTTATTTTCGTGAACAACACAGTTTCCACGTTAAATTTTTGTGATCACAGTCCAAGAAGGATTTTTGCATAATACAAAGTANGTTAGCATGATAAACGAATTTCTTAATTTTTGCTAGCAGGTGTCAAGGTAATCTTATTCCACAAGCCACTTNGAAATATGTCGAATGGATGAATGTAGTGTCTCTGGTGCAGTTACAGTGACATTGCGTTGTTTAGAGACCATAAAACCCGCTTTCTTCACAGAAAAAAAGACAAAACGTAGCTTCGCAAATTTCTTCCACTTTGGCGAAAAGATGAAAACGCGTTCGCTAATTTTATTATGAGCAGCGAAAACCCTAATAATTTTTCCGAAGCTTCCCTGATTGCAATCAGCAGATATTTTGAATCACGTTTAGAGACTTGGTTGAGCAATATCGTCAGATCATAAAAAGTTACAAAATATTTTCTCCTTGAATTGTTTTTCGAAATTCTGGAAGTTTTCATTAAATACTTTTATCTTTGTTGTGAGCAATTTCTTGCCCATGATTCTTTGAAAAGCTATTTTACATATCATTTACTAGTTTTTTTAAGCAATGATAACGTCGTCCGTATTGGACTTCGTAAAAATGAATCTTTTTTTCAAATTCTTTAAACGCGTGCTGATTAAACATGTGCTTACAAACTCTTCATTCACTGTCACTTTGGTTCCTACAGTTGCTCAAGGACAAGAAGTGGATGTTCCGAAAGAGAAAAACAAAGAAGAAGAAGAATACGGAAATCTGTGGGTCAAATACTGGAACATGGATCCAGAAAATTTCATTTGGGGCATTGACCCTAATGAAGTACCTCCTGAGGTTAGTTGGAACTAATGCTAATTTGTATTTATGGTGATCAAAAGTCAAGTGCCGTGATACAATTGTTGTTGCGCCAACCATCCAATGTATAGTTTTACGGAAGTCATGGTTTATTTTTTTGTTTCCTGCGTGAGCGTTAGTGCGTTCGTGCTGAACCAACAACCACCAAAATCAAACATAACATAAGTCATATTAAAATCCAAAGCTCAATCGAAATTTTTGGACTATCAGAAACAGTATGGCTCTTAAATAAATTGAAACAGCAAACGAAGTGTCACATGTTGATAAAAAACGTTGTTTCTTTAGTTTGTTTCACAAAATGCTGGTTCAAATTGGCACATGTGGAATAGAAGATGCTTCCAACTAATTTGCCTGTTTGCAAATGTCCATAAGTTTAGCTATTCAAGCTCATAAAAGAACTTCGTGTAAATTTTTAATGGAAATGTAATTTATCAATGTCTCCGTCGCCGGCTGAGAGGTTTTCGTTTTCAATCGTCAGATTTATAAATTCGATTAGGAGTTTGAAAGTTCAAAAAGGAGCCAACAAAACACTTTAGAAGTAGTAAATAATCTGTTAAATGTGCAACACATTTGGCATTCCACAAAAAGGTATAATATATTTAAAGGAACTTAAAAAAGTTAATTGACACATTTTAAGTGTGTTTTGGGGTCCATTTCGAGACACAAGCAATGAATGATGTGCAGCGCATGTTGCGTTTCGCTATTAAGAACTTTTGTGGGAGATAGGAGCGAAAACTACGTCTCTGTTCAAAAGAATTCAGAGTAATAACACGGAAACACATTTTCAAGGGCCAAGGTAAAAGAAAATATCTCATGAAAACGCGGGCAAATGTGTGCATCTCAAAAGTCGCGCAAGATGATGTATGATTATAAACCACCACATGCTTGCCTGGGTTAAATTTCACCGCAACTAAATTAGTGAGACAGTAGGACAACCAATTTTTTGACCTAAAAACTTAAAATTTTAACTTTATAATTGGCAAATTTTGACTTTATTTTGACCTATAAATTTTCTGCGTTTGCAACTGCAAAATAATTCAGGCTCGGGTGTTGAGTTTAACCCAGAAGCATATTCATGCACTCTCTGCTTCTAAATTTTGAAATATTTGGTTGTTTAACTTTGGGGATGATATATTGATAAGTACATAAATAACTACAGCAGAGCCAAACCTGAGAACATCATAAAGTTGAAACGGTATATGCATAATGGATTGAGCATTTACCAAAACAACCACGTTTCTTGCCTCACCATGCCTATGCTACATACTATTCAATCGTCCAGTAGTGGGCAAAACAGCATTATTACACCAGAAGTCGCAACAAACCCACTATTACTACAGAACTGCAACTAAACTTGCAAAAGCATGTCAATATCTGTTGTTGTAGTTTCGATAAAGTATCGATCAAGAGAAAAGAACTCTGCTGCAAGAAAATTTTGACCTAACGATAAATTTTGACCTAATGATAAATGTTGACTTTTTTGACCTAATAACTTGGGATTCCCTCATGGTATGAGCGTGAAATTTGGTTTGTGGACGTTTCATGAACTTTCAGAACGGCAGAAAAAT